>OGZZ01000052.1_pt1 | contig 66093 bp, 60 predicted proteins | sample 1577021 | NCBI WGS metagenome assembly OGZZ01 (sample SAMEA3541526, study PRJEB24748) | human gut metagenome | biome: human gut; feature: human-associated habitat; material: faeces | place: China | collected 2012
GCGCTACGGTAGCAGCAGTCTTGACTGCGCCGTAAACCGAAATAGCTGCCAGCATATAGCCGATAAACATGCTACCTGTATCGCCCATGAAAATAGTAGCGGGATTAAAATTATAGCGGATAAAACCGATAATGCCGCCGGCCAGAGCCGCAGTCATTACAGCTATATGGTAATAACCCATCTGAACCGCAACCAGAATGACCGTCATGGAAGCAATCGCAGATACGCCTGCTGCCAGGCCGTCCAGACCGTCAATCAGATTGACAACGTTCGTAAAGCTGATAACCCAGAAAATTGTCAGCGGTATAGAAATAAACCATTCGTTAAGATAAAAATAGCCGCCGAAGGGATTGTTCAGCCATTCGATACGGATATCAAAGGCCACAAGTACGCAGGCAGCAAAAATCTGCCCCAGCAGCTTGACCTTTGCCGGCAGCTGATATTTGTCATCCAGTACGCCTACGATGGCAATCACGCTGCCGCCAAGCAGAATGCCGACAATATCCTTTGTCAGCTCCAAGCTCGCCACTGCGGCAATCATAAAGGCAATATAAATAGCCAGACCGCCAAGACGAGGCATAATCTTCTTATGCACCTTGCGGTTATCGGGCTTGTCAATCGCGCCGATTTTAAAGGCTAATGTTTTAATATAAGGGGTCAATATATAGCTCACCAAAGCGGCAAGCAGAAAGGGAAAACCGTAAGTACTTAACATTTATTTCTTTCTCCACCGAAACCTGATTCCTTGCACACGAAAAACACTAAACTATTCATTCCTTATATAGTATAACATTTTTGACACTTGCGTCAATTACTTTTATTACAAAAATGCTGTAATAAACCTTTTTTTCCGCAAAATTCTCCCGAATTATTCCCATTTATTATAGCATAATATCATTAAGGGAATATATCCTTTTGGCATAACTTATATATTGTTTCGACAATTACTGATAATTGTTATAGAAATACTGATAGATAAGTCTTTGATATCTTTCCTGCTTATCATAAATTACATCCGGTGCAGCCTCCAAAATTGTATCTCCTATTACCGATTTTATTGCTGCACATGTCGTTTCTTTTTCCTTCCAATGGTCATATTCGGCAATCATTTGCGTTACTTTTTTATAAAGCTCTCTCACCATCTGCTTTACTTCCTTGATATCCTGCTTCGACAGCTCATCAGAAAAAAGCAGGTCATAAAGCGCCAGCTGTTCATCATTATCAAAATTCTCGCGCACATAGCGCTGAGCTTCCTCGCTCATAGTTCTGCTTAAATTCATAAGCTCATTAAACAGCTTCTCAATCTCTGCTCTGTCCTGCTCCTTATTATAAGCATCAATGATTTCATTATAGCGCTTATAATAATCAACACGGGCAGGATTTGTCAGGCACATTTTCTCCAGCTGCTGCTCTAAAACGCCTTCTAAATCTCTAAGCAACGTATTTTTATGCTCAACCTGCTTAAATTCTGCTGCCAAAGCTGCAAAATCTATCTTGCTCAAATCAAAAAGCTTATCCGCAGCAACAGCCTGCTCCTGCTGTTCAATTTCCAAATGCCGGCTGATGATTTCGTTCGCAGCAACCATGATATCCGTAGTATCCACATGTCGCCGTTTTTCATGCAGCATATCTTCTATCGCGCTCAAAGCAGCCTTGTTCTTGCAGATATCCTCCGTAATTTCCTCTCTGTCAAGATACCGCAACAGACGCATAAGCTCGCCAACCTGCAGCTGAAAGCGTTTTTTCAGCTCAATGCTGCTGTAAAGCGTTTCTGATATATCCTGAAGCATCGCAATTTTGGCAAATCCGTTCGCTGCTATCAGCTCATCTAAGTTTATCTTGTTTGCAAGCAGCAGGCCTCTAGTATCCTGCACCAGAGTCATAATCCTTGCAATGAGCTTCTCCTTGTCTATAGTCGGATCCACGCCGCCTTTTCCTTCACTGTTAGTGTAGGCTGCCAACGCCTTCCGCAAAGCCTTGATAATACCAACGTAGTCTATGATAAGGCCGTTCGTCTTACCCTCGGCCACACGGTTAGCACGGGCAATAGTCTGCATAAGCGTATGTGCCTTCAGAGGCTTATCCAGATACAAGCAGGACAAGGACGGTATATCAAAGCCCGTGAGCCACATCGCGCAAACAAATACTATGCGTAAGGGATTCTCACTGTCCTTGTATTCCTTATCCAGCTCGCACTGCAGCATTTTTCTGCGATGCGGTACAATGTCCAGCCCCCACTTGGCAAACTTTTCTTCCTCATTCTGCTCCTGGCTTATGACAACAGCCATCTTAGTCTGCTGCATCCAGTCCAGCTTTCTTTGCAGATAAAGAGCATCCTGCTGGTCAGGTATACGTTTTATCGCTTCTTCAAGCTGCGTAATCTCTTCCTGCCAATATTTCTGCACCAGATCATACATGCGCACGCATGTTATTTTATTCAGGCAGACAAACATGGCCTTGCCTGTTTCCCAAATATAGCTGTAATGCTTCACAAAATCCCTTGCGATAATGTCCAGACGTGCCTGCGCTGTCAGCAGATGATATTCCTTGGCAAAGTCATGCTCCAGCTTCTCTTTCTGCTTATCATCGAGGTCTGCATTAGCAATCGCTTCCAACAGCTCGTCAGTAATCTTAGGATTATGCAGATTTTTTATTTTATCGGCTCTGTTTTCGTAATACAAAGGCACCGTAGCCTTATCATCAACAGCCCGCTGAAAATCATAGACAGAAATATAATCGCCAAAGGTTCGGCGCGTAATCGCATCACTGGTGAATAAAGGTGTGCCGGTAAAGCCTATGCGGATAGCGGAAGGCAGCATACGGCACATATTCTCCGCCAAATCTCCGTACTGACTGCGATGTGCTTCGTCAGAGATGATAAAAAGCTCATGATTAGGCACAATCTGTTCTGCATCAGTCTTGTTGAATTTATGTATCAATGTAAAAATATAGCTGCCGTTGCTTTTGAGCTTATCGATTAAATCTTCGCCGCTGGACGCAATAAAGCTGCTTGCTTTTTGCGCACCCAAAGCACCGCAGTTGGCAAAGGTCGCACTAAGCTGCTTATTAAGCTCTTCCCGGTCTGTAACCATGACAAAGGTTGGCGAGCCGGGCAATTTGCGTTTTATTTTCTGCGTCAGAAACAGCATCGAATAGCTTTTGCCGCTACCCTGCGTATGCCAGAACACGCCCAGCCTGCCTCCGGAAAAATCCCTGTTGGCATATTTGGCAAATGCAAGATTGACACCAAGATATTGGTGGTTGCGTGCCATAATCTTGGCAACACGTCCATTGCTGTGGTCATACACGATGAAGTTTTCCAAAAGGTCGATAAGATTTTCCTTCTTGCACACGCCTAGAAGCATAGTTTCCAAATCTACGCGTCCCTGCTCGCTTTCCTGCAGGCGTTTCCATTCGTGAAAAAAGGCGTACTTGCTGCCCAAGGTGCCGATTTTGGCATCAAGTCCATTAGATAAAACGATAAAGGCATTGTAATAAAACAGCTGCGGAATTTTATGCAGATAATCGCGGTAATTGTCGTTATAAGCGTTAGCTATATCCACCGTCTGCTTTTTCAGCTCTACGAACAGCAGAGGAATGCCATTGACGAAGCCGACGATATCCGTCCTGCGGCTGCCAAACTGAGGACTGGCAATTTTCAGCTCCTGCACAGCTAAAAAGTCATTATTTTCCGGTTTATCAAAATCTATAAGCAGCGCCTTTCTCTGTCTGCGTTCACCATTTTTGTCAACATAGCTGACATTAACGCCGTCTTGGAGCAGAGTATGTTTTTCTTCGTTTATCGTCATCAGGGAAGCAGAAGCAAGATGACTTTCCAAGGCTTTTTTTACTTCTCCGAGCTGCTCGTCCGTAAGCCAGGAATTGAGCTTTTTTACGGCAGCAGCGAACTGCTTGGGCAAAATAACCTCTTCATACGATTCCCTGCCATAGGTGCCATTCGCTCCCAGCTTTTCCTTATTATGAGCATAGCTCACCTTCCAGCCCAATTTTTCCCGCAAAAAATCTGCCATTGTCTGCTGTATCAAAATATTTTCGCAATACTCATTGATCATCATTCTCACCGCTTCTGTTGAAGATTATATTTATAAATTTCTTTAAGCTCATTTTACTACATATTAAGGCCGGCGACAACAAGCAAGGCAAAACAGAAAAGCTTACAACGCAGGCTGATTTCACAGCGTGTTCGTTGTAAGCTTATGCTTTCTATGCTAAAATATTTTTTAAGGTGCTCCATAACGGTAGGCGGTTTTCCCTCTGCACTCAAGATCCACTTGCTGGAAATCTTCAGCTAAGAGGGAGGTGAGGCCCATGTTAACTTTAGATAATCTTATCTCTGTCATCAGCTTATGTCTGACGTCATTAGGTATTGGCATTACTATAGGTTATGCATTAGGCCAAATTCACGCAAAAAAATAGCCGCCCCAATCCTGACAAGATAAGCAGCTATTTTTTGTAAGTCTTTTTTAGGGTTAACCGTCTATCGGAGCCCTTTTTCATCTTTAGTATAGCACGTACATTCTCTATTGGCAAGAGCAGACGCAAGCTTTCACAAGCGCGTCTGCTTTTTTATACCTCTATTTCGCCGCTCATGAGCTTAGGCAGCAGGCGGTCGCGTGCTTCGCGTAAGGAAGAGATTTGTTTTTCTAGGATTTCCTTATTTTTTAACAGTTTATCTACAACATTAGAAAATTTTATTAACACCCCATCTGATGGTATGCGGACTTCTATCTGTTTTATCAATTCTTGGCTCAAATTAGATTGAGCAGATCCTCTACCTCGACTAATCAGCATTTCTCTATTATTTACTAGCCAGAGATAAACATATTCAAATAAAAATATCTCTTTAATTTTTAATACACAACAAGCTTGATTACAACACATAGTAACGCTTGAAATACCTAGTCTCCCAATTGTTGCTCCATACATAGCTAATATTATGCAGCCTTTTTCAAACAATTTTGCAGATGAATTTTTCAATCCAGCTTCTGTTATTTTTTCTTCAGTATCAAAAATAAAGCCGTCGTTCAATTCTTTCGTCTTTAGCCACAGTATTTCTCCACTAGAATAGTATTCTTCATGACTTCTCGTCGGAGTACCACCAGACATAGTGTCAGCTAATTCTTCTATTTTTTTAATCTTCCACCCCTCCGGCACGCCGTCCACAACATTCACACCCTCATGCCCAGGAAAGCGTAAGTCCACGAACCATTCCTTGTACAATCTCTGCGCTGCTTCCTCCAACAGCTTAATATGCTTTTGATTGTTTTCGATGAGGTCATCGTAGGATTTTAATATGCTTGCTATTTTTTTTTGAATTGCCATAGCTGGACAAGGTATTTCAAAATTAGAAATCATATCCTTTGTCATAGCATTTCTAGATGTACCTTTACCTACTGCCAACCCAAGCATAAATGATTGCATAAATGGACTTGCAAGATAATAGCTTAAAAAAGTAGCATCTAAAACATTTTTTCGTGGTCTAATAATAGATACATGTTGATTAACTCGCGCAGGTATAACTTCAATAGGAACTAAGCATGTCCTCGCCACAGAATCACCAGTAATATTAAGCAAAATATCATTTGGTTCAATTTTAACACCATTCAATTTTTCAGCAGCTTCACTATTAATAAAAACTAATCCAGAATAATCAAAAGAAAGATTATATACGTTTTGACTACGTATAAGAGCAACGCCTTCATCAATATATACTGTTGAACCGCCTTTGGGAGTAGAGCCACTTCCAATTTTAGTACAACAATCTCCTAGCTTCACCTTCTCCCACTTCATAACCCCATAGCCTCCAAGTCCTGCGCAATCCTCTCCATCAGCGCATTGCTCTCCTTTTGCAAGTGCACAAGCTCGCCATGAATCTCGCGCATTCTCTCGCCAAAGTCCACGCCGTCGTCTGCCACCGGAGCCACGCCCACATAAGCGCCCGGCGTGAGTGAATAATTCTTCTCGGCAACTTCGCTTTTATCCGCAATTTTGCACAGGCCTGCAACGTCCTGATATTCACCCTCGCTGCCGAATTTTTCCACGAGCCATTGCCAAGCTTCAACGACGGATGTAATCTCCGCAATGAAAGCCAGCTCGCTGTCGTAATAAGCACGCGTGCTCTTCTTTTCATTGCGCTTGGCCTCGTCCACAGCCTTCTTCGCTTCTTCCTGCACCTCTTTGGCAAAGTCCGCGAGGTTTTTTTGCAGCGCCTGCAAATCCTCTGTCTGCGTTAAAAGCTGCGCCAGCTTCGTGCTCTGTGCCTGCAATGCATATTCCACGAGCGCCGCCTTATAATCTGCCACAAGCTCTTGGTACTTCGCCTTTTCGCCACGATATAACCAGACAATTGCTGTCAGGTTGCGCAGCTGCCACTCGCTCCACTCGTTCAAGTTGCGGTCTACAACAGTGTAATAATTACGTGCGTCGATAAAAAGCACCTTATCTTCAGTTTGCTCTGTCTTAGCCTTATTAAAGAACCACAGCGAGCAGGGCAAAGACAGCGTATAGAAGAAGTTGTTGCCCACGCTAACCATAACATCGACAGCGCCCTCCTCCACAAGCTGTCTACGCATATCTGCCTCTTTACCGTCCGTAGCCGATGCCGCCATAACAAAGCCCGCACGTCCGTGTTCATTAAGATAGGCATAAAAGTAGGAAATCCATAAATAGTTGGCGTTGCCAACCTCTTTCTTCTTTTTATTCACCGTCGGCAGTCCGAAGGGCAGGCGGCCTGCGCTATGTGCGTCATCCGCCTTTACCTTGTCCACGTTAAACGGCGGATTAGCCATTACATAATCGCATTTGCCTGCCAGCTCGTGTACATCGTGATAAAAGGTATTTGCCTCTTCGCCACTGGCAATATTGCCGTTTAAGCCATGCACAGCCATATTCATTGCGCACAGCTTCGCATTAAACTCTGTTTTTTCCTGACCATAGAAGGTCATTTTTTTATTGGCCTCCATGCCCTTGTTATTCACAAAGTCGCCTGTCTGCACAAACATGCCGCCGCTGCCACAGGCGGGATCAAGTAAAATGCCCTTCTCCGGCTCAAGGATATTGACAATCAGGCGCACAAGCGACTTCGGCGTGAAGAAAACGCCGTCATCCTGCGCCACCGCCTTGGCAAACTTGCCCAGAAAATATTCGTAAATACGTCCCAGAACATCGCCGCCTACGTCATTCAAAAGCTCGTTATCAAAGTTACGCAAAAGCGCACTGAGCAATTCATCTTTAAATTTGTAATAAGACTTTGGCAGCACGCCCTCCAGCTGCTTGCTCTGCGCCTCCAAAAGACTCATTGCATTATCAAGCGCCTCCCCCAGTGAAGCTATCTCCCTGCCGTCTTTATCTTTCAAGCCAGCAGTTTTGACATTTTCAGGCAAGCTAAGCAAATAGCTGTAGCGTGCTTCCTTCTCCAAAAATAAAGCGCTTTTCGACTGAAAATGTTCCGGACGAATTTTAAACTCCCTGCCCGGGCGCACAGGATGCTCCTTTAAAATCTCCTTTTCGGCCATTTCATAACGGCTTTCCGCATAGCGTAAAAAAATCAGGCCCAAAACAGGCATGCAATACTCATTGCTCGTCAAATTGGAATTGGCACGCAGGTCGTCTGCCGCCTCCCATAAATTTGCCTCCAGCTCCTTGAGCTTTTTATTATCCATAAAACTAACCTCCATAGCTGTCGTTCACTAAGATTTCTTACTGCTAGTATAACAGTAATGAAGAAAATTCACAAATGGCAAAAGCTTTCACCGTTCTGCCTGTTTTTCATGGTTTTATCAGTTATAGCTGATATATATTCTCTGCCTTCTCCTGCTCCTCAACCTGCAGGCGCACCCGCTGTGCCGTACTGCTTACGGCGGCAGCATGTCCCTCCAGCGCGGCGAAAGGCGCAAACTGCGCCGCCCGCTCTGCCAGCGGCATCTGCCGATGCCGCTTTGATACATGATGCGGCAAATTGATAATATCCTCATAACTATCGTTCATGCCTTGTGCCCTCCTATCTGTTCGTTGCGCTCCTTTGCTGTTGCCCCGTCAAGCAGGCTCATTCCCTTCAAAACAGCATTCTTGCCAAAGCGCCGCTTAATCTCCAGCTGTGCCTGCTGCAATCTGTTTTCGCGCTGCCCTGCAGCCTGCTGCACTGCCTCATTCCCGAAGTCAAACAGGCTCGGCTCCCGTTCCTGCTTCTTGGCCGCAGCCTGCGCCGGAAGCACATGATTCGCCGCCAAGGTCAGCCGCCGCACCAAAAGATTGCTGTCCGTAATGCGCTCGTACAAATCAGCAGCTGCCTGCACCAACAGCTTAGATGAAGAAGAAAAGCTCCCCAGATTAAAGCTGCCATGCGCATGCTGCGGCACTCTGCGTCCGTAACGGTCAATCTTCACCGCACCCCGGTAGCTGCTGCCAGCCTTCAAATTATCGATGTCATAGCCCACAGTAAGCACTATCTGGTCGGTCACCAGCGCCTTGCTCACCAGCTCCAGCGCCAACGCATCCGCCATCTCGCGCAACACTAAAAGCGCCTCCGCCGATTCATACGCACGATGCAGCACCTGCCCCGAGCTCAGGCTGCAGACCTGCGGCCGGTATCCCTTCACATCGGCAATCGTACAAGGCTCCCAGCCCCAGGCGTGGTCAATCAAAAGCTCCGCATTTTTTCCGAAAAGACGGTACAGCAGCTCTTCATTATATACCGAGCAGCGCGCTATATCACCCATAGTATATATGCCCCGCGCCTCCAGCTTACTTGCGTAGCCACGGCCTACGCGCCAGAAATCCGTCAGCGGCCGGTGCTGCCACAGCTCACGCCGGTAGCTCTGCTCATTAAGCTCCGCAATACGCACGCCGTTGGCATCAGCCGCAATATGCTTGGCCCGCACATCCATCGCCACCTTCGCCAAAAACAGATTGGTGCCGATGCCTGCAGTAGCGGTAATACCCGTTTCGCGCAAAACATCCAGAATAATACGCATCGCCAGCTCCCGCGCCGTCAAGCCGTAAAGCTCAAAATATTGCGTTACGTCCATAAACACCTCGTCCACAGAATAGACGATGATATCCTCCGGCGCCACATAACGCAGATAAATTTCATAAATTCGCATGCTGTATTCCATATAATAGGCCATCCGCGGCGGCGCAATAATAAAATCAAGTGCCAGCTGCGGCTCGCTCTGCAGCTGCGCATAAGAGCACGACGAACCGCAAAGCTGCCTGCCGGGAGCAGCAAAACGCCGCGCGGCATTTATCTGCTGCACACGCTGCTTCACCTCAAACAGGCGCCCGCGCCCCGGAATACCGTAGTTTTTCAGCGAAGGCGTCACCGCCAGACAAATAGTTTTGTCAGTCCGCCGCTCATCCGCCACTACCAGATTAGCATCCAGAGGATCAAGTCCGCGCTCGCGACATTCTACCGATGCATAAAACGATTTCAAATCTATAGCAATATATGTACGCTGCAACGCCTTCTCCTCCTTTACTGTCAGCTTTGTTTTTATTATAGCACTTTTAAACGTACATGTCTGTATTATAATAAAAATATTTTCGTTATTTTAGACAAAGAAAATCCCCTGCACACAACCGGGCAGGGGAACAACGCAAATTCTTATTCATGCTTCTCCGGAAATTTAGGTCTGGGGAAGTTAGGACCGGACGGCTTAAGCGTAAAGCCACGGCCGAAGACATCGTTGACATCACTGATAATCATAAAAGCACTGGGGTCAATCTCGCGCACAATGGAGCGCACCTTCGCCAACTGCGTCAGCTTGATGACTACAAAAACCAGCTCGCGGTGACGATGCGTAAAGCAACCCTCGCCGCTGATATAGGTAACACCGCGGCCGACGATTTTAATAATCGCTTCCGCAATCTCCTCGTGATGCTCACTGATAATGATAACCTTCTTTTTATAATCAAAGCCTGTCGTAAACGCATTACAGGTTTTGGTCATCACAAAAAAGGTAAGCAATGTATACAGCACCGGCTCAATGCCGAATAAGGAAACACTGGCCAGCAGCAGACAAATATTGAAAGCAAAACCGGTTGTACTGATAGAGATAGAATAATTTTTCTGGATAATAGCTCCGATAATATCCGTACCGCCGCTGGAGCCGCCCACGCGGTACATGCACGCAGCACCGATGCCGTAAAGCACACCGCCGGCAATGCAGGCCAGCAGCTTGTCATGCACTACAGTATAGGTCGACAAAAAATGAAAGAAATCCAGGGATACAGAAAAAGCAATAATACCATACAGCGCGCTGATAGTATATTCCCTGTCCATATACTTATAGGCTAAAAAGAACAGCGGCACATTGCAAATTAAGCTGGTAGCGCCCATCGGCAGGCCGGCAACATAATAAGCAAGTACGGCAACGCCGCCGATGCCGCCGCTGAGCATCTTATTAGGCATATAAAAGGTATTCATGGCAATACCCATAATCGCACAGGCCAAGGTCACCATAGCATAATGGTAAAGTTTTTTCTTCAAAGCGGGATTCATAGAGTTCTCCTTTGCAAGCAAAATATTCTGAATATGTTTTTTATGTATATATTGTAACACTTTAACGCAGAAAGGCAACAACTAAATATTTTTCTCGCCAAAATCCCGAACGTTCGAAAAAAATTCTTGCTATGCAGGCATAAGCAGTATAAAATAATACTGTATACAACATTAGGCAGGTGAACTTATAATGAAGCAAATAAAAGAAACGGCATACGCCAAAATAAATCTGGGACTTGATATTCTCGGCAAGCGAGAGGACGGCTACCATGAGGTAAGTATGATTATGCAGAGCGTCGGTCTGAGCGACGAGGTTGTTATCAGCAAGGGCAACGGCATTCAGATCAGCTGCAATCTGCACAACCTCAGCTGCGGTCCTGATAACCTGGCCTACAGAGCAGCCGCATTGCTCGCAGGTCACTGCGATATTATTCCGAACGTTCACATCGCCTTGAACAAAAAAATTTTTCTGGCGGCAGGACTGGCAGGCGGCAGCAGTGATGCAGCAGCAGTTTTGCGCGGTCTGAACCGTTATTGGGAGCTTAGCCTGGAAAATTATGAACTGGAACAGCTCGCTGCACAATTAGGCAGCGATATCCCCTTCTGCATCGAAGGCGGCACCATGCTGGCAACAGGACGCGGTGAAGTCCTCACCAAGCTGGAGGACATGCCCGAAACCTGGCTGGTACTGGCCAAGCCCCGCGGACTGGAGGTTTCCACCGCCTGGGTTTACAAGAACTTTAACCACGGCCGTGTAGTTCATGCACCCTGCATCTGGCAGCTGGAAGCATATCTGCGCGAAGGCGGCAAAGCCATCGTTCCCTACATGGGCAATGTTTTAGAAACAGTAACTATCCCGGCACACCCCGTTATAGCCTCTATCAAGGCTGCTATGCTGGGAGCAGGCGCCTATTACGCCCTCATGAGCGGCAGCGGCCCGACAGTATTCGGCCTTACTGCTGACAAAGAAACTGCCGAGCGTGTGCAGCAGGCACTGACAGATTTTGATGTAGAAACAGCAATTACGACAACTATCGGAAGGAGAAAATAAATATGTCCGGACATTTGCAGCCTATAAAACTAGACAGCTACAAGCCTCTGCGTGAGCTTGTCTGTGAAAATATCCGTCAAGCTATTATTGACGGCACCTTCAGCCCCGGGGAACGCCTCATGGAAATCCAGCTGGCTGACGAAATGGGCGTAAGCCGTACGCCCGTGCGCGAAGCAATCCGTAAGCTGGAGTTGGAAGGCTTCGTTGTTATGATTCCCCGTCGCGGTACCTATGTTGCCGATATTTCTATTAAAGATATCACCGAAATTTACGAAATACGTATCAGCCTTGATATTCTGGCTGCCGGTCTGGCTGCCGAGCGTATTACGGATGAGGAGCTTGAACAGCTTAACGGTTATCTTATCGAAATCGGCCAGCATATCGCCAACAATGATATGGATAAAATCGTCGAAGTAGATACTGCTTTCCACGATATGTTATACACTGCCAGCCGCAACGAGCGCCTGCGCAGCATCATCAATAACCTGCGCGAGCAGATGACTACTATCCGCGGCCGTTCCATGAGCTACCCGGGACGTTTAGTAGAAACCATGGACGAGCACCGCAATCTGGTAGAAGCAATTGCTGCCCATGATGTAGAACGTGCGCAATACGCAGCCCGTATCCATCTGGAAAACGCCGAGCACACCCTCATGCGTTCCCTCAGCGAGCATCTGCCACAGAAGAAGGCGTAAGCATGACAACTGCTAATATAGATGCTTTTATTGTAGCAGGCGGCCTCAGTCCCTGGCTGAAGTCCTATGCCGGCACCGAACACCGCTGTCTGGCACCGCTTGGCGATAAGCGCCTCATAGACTATATCATTGCAGCCCTGCAGGGAAGCGGACGCATCCGCCGTATTGTCGTAGCTGCCCGCCCCGAAGCCTTGGCGCTTTTAGAGGGTACGTTACCGGCCGACGTTCTGCTGTGTAAAGCCGCAGGCGACCTGCCGGCTACAGCCTTCGCTGCCTCCGAAGCCTTAGGCCCTGATGCCAGTGAAAAGCTGCTGGGAGTATGCGACGACATTCCGCTGCTGACCTCCCTTGCAGTGCGAGACTTTCTTGCAGCCTGCAATGCCTTCCCCGAAGGCCAGCTTTATTATCCCATCATCCCCAAGGATGCCTGCCTGAGTGCTTATCCCGATGCAAAGCGCACCTACGGCAAGCTGCGTGACGGCGTCTTTACCGGCGGCAACATGATGTTGATGGCCAAAGAAATTATTCCCGGCGGTCAGCAAAAAGCACGCGAAATCTTTGCCCGCCGCAAATCACCGCTTAAGCTGTGCAACTGGCTCGGATGGGGCTTTTTGATAAAGCTGTTGTGCCATCGCCTGACAGTGGCCGATGCGGAAACACGCACCTCCGCACTTCTGGAAATGCGCTGCAAAGCTATCATCACCCGTCATGCATGTATCGGCATGGATATAGATAAACCAAGTGATTTAGAACTTGCAAGGAGGACGCTTATATATGGTAAAAGCCAAAAGAATTGAACGCGTAGCAGCGTTAAGTAAACTTTTAGCCGATCATCCATATCGGCTGTTTTCATTTTCATATTTCTGCAAAAAATTTGCTATCGCCAAATCCACCCTCAGCGAGGATGTTTTAGCCGTAAAATCCGGATTGGAGCTTTACGGCCTCGGCAAGGTAGAAACCGTTTCCGGCGCTGCCGGCGGCGTGCGCTTTATCCCCGGCCATCTGCCGGAGGATGACGCAGCCTTCTTGGAAGAGCTTGCTGCCCGCCTCACCTCTCCGGACCGCATCCTGCCCGGTGGTATGCTTTATACTACCGACATTCTCTGCCATCCGGAAACCGTAGTGCGTCTGGGTGAAATTTTTATGCTCCGTCTGCAGAAGCTGGCACCGGACTGCATTATGACGGTTGAAACAAGCGGTATTCCGCTGGCTATGCAAACTGCGCGTGCCTTTAACGTGCCACTCGTTATCGCCCGTCACACCAGTGATATTACCGAAGGCAGCACCGTCAACATCAATTATGTCAGCGGCTCCACCAAGGTTATCCAAAACATGGCCATGCCCAAGCGCGCTTTGCAGCCCGGCAGCCGTGTGCTGATTGTGGATGATGTTATGAAGGGCGGCGGCACAGCCAAGGGTATGATTGCTTTGGCTAACGAAGTTGGCGCACAGGTTGTGGGCAAAGCCTTTTTAATCGCCACTGCCGCACCGAAACGCAAGCTGGTAGAAGATTATACTGCCTTCTTCACCCTGCATAACGTAGACGAAGAGCAGCAGAAGGTAACATTGGAAGTAAATAAATAATATAGAATACATCAGGCTGGCTAGAAGGTAGCAGATGCTAAACGATGGTGACGACGGCGTACTTCCGGTACGTCTAGGAACCATCGTAACGCAGATGATGCCTTATAGACAGTCAGGAATCTCATTAACTATAAACTACGTCAGGCTGTCTGGAAGGTAGCAGATGCTAAATGACGGTGACGACGGCGTACTCCCGGTACGTCTAGGAACCGTCGTGACGCAGATGATGCATTATAGACAGTCAGGAAAGGAAGAACTCACATGTCAGAATTAGTAGCAATAATCCTCGCCGCAGGCAAAGGCACAAGAATGCGCAGCAAATACCCCAAGGTACTGCACAAGGTAGGCGGCAAGCCCATGCTGCAGCACGTAATTGACGCTGCAAGCGCTGCCGGCGCAGACAAAAAGGTTGTTATCGTAGGCCATGAAGCAGAGCTGGTAGAAGCAATGGTAGGCAATCAGGGAACTATCGCCCTGCAGGCCGAGCAGCTTGGCACCGGCCACGCTGTAATGCAGACTGCCGATGCCTTGAATGACTTCCACGGCACTGCACTCATCCTGTGCGGCGACACTCCGCTGCTGGACGGCGAAGAGCTGAAAAAATTCTGCGAAGCACATCAGGAAAGCGGCGCTGCTGCTACCGTACTTACGGCAATTATGGACGACCCGTTCGGCTACGGCCGCATTGTACGCGATGCCAACGGCAATGTACAGGGCATCGTAGAGCAAAAGGATGCTACCGAAGATCAGAAAGCTATCAAGGAAATCAACACCGGTATTTACTGCATGGAATGCCCGCAAATGTTTGACGTGCTGGCTACCTTGACCAACGACAATGCGCAGGGCGAATATTACCTGACCGACGTACTGCAAAAGCTCAACGAAGCAGGTGCCAAGGTTGGCGGTATTTCCACTGCCGACAGCGATATGGTTATGGGCATCAACTCCCGCAAGCAGCTTTCCGTTGCTGAAGGCGTTATGCGCCAACGCATTTTGGATAAGCTGATGGATGCAGGCGTAACCATTATGGATCCTGCCAGCACCTTCATCGAAGCAAGCGTAAAAATCGGCCGCGATACCGTTATCTATCCCTACACCTGGCTGGAAGGTACAACTGAAATCGGCGAGGACTGCGAAATCGGACCTAACGCCCGCTTCACTAATGTAAAAATCGGTGACGACAACCATCTGCAATTCATCTACGGCCATGACTGCGAGGTTAAAAACCACGTTACCGCAGGTCCGTACGTTCATCTGCGTCCCGACACCGTTATCAGCGACCACGTTAAAATCGGCAACTATGTAGAGGTTAAAAACTCTAACGTAGGCGAAGGCACCAAGCTGCCGCACCTCACCTACATCGGTGACAGCGACATCGGCAGCGGCGTTAACATGGGCTGCGGCTGCATCACCGTCAACTACGACGGCAAGAAGAAGCACCGCACTGTTATCGGTGACAATGCCTTTGTCGGCTGCAACACCAACCTTGTTGCTCCTGTTACTGTACAGGCCAACACCTACATCGGTGCAGGCAGCACTATCACCAAGGAAGTACCCGAAAATGCTCTGGGCATTGCACGTGCCCGTCAGAAAAATATCGAAGGCTGGGCCGAAAAATACCGTAACGAGGGTAAATAAGCTTTTATAGTCACATATGTGTCAAAAAGTTTACAAAAAACTTGTGATTTACGTGTTTTTTGTGTATAATTAAATTTAAGTAAAGTTTTGCTCATCGCACCAGCAAACTACAACAAGGTAATTTTGGAGGGATTGGACATGTTGTCTGACGAGAATAAGTTAAGAATATTTACCGGTAATGCAAACCCTGATCTGGCACGCGAAATCGCTGCTTACCTCGGAACCACCGTTGGTGATTCTGTAGTTAACCGTTTCAACAACGGCGAAGTTCAGGTAATGATTAACGAAAGTGTACGTGGCAAGGATATCTTCATTGTACAACCGACCTGCGGCCCTATCGTTAACGATAACGTAATGGAGCTTTTGATTATGGCTGATGCCTTCAAACGCGCCAGCGCTAACCACATCACTGCTGTTATCCCCTACTATGGCTATGCACGCCAAGACCGCAAAGCACGTGGCCGTGAGCCTATCACTGCTAAGCTGATGGCAGACCTGCTGGAAACTGCAGGCATTACCCGTGTAGTAACAATCGACCTGCACGCTGCACAAATTCAAGGCTTCTTCAACATCCCCTTTGACCATATGCCCGGCGGCCCGCTGATGGCAGAATACATTAAATCCAAGAATCTGGAAGACATGGTTGTTATCTCTCCGGACCTTGGTGGCGTAAGCCGTGCCCGCAATTTCGCTGAAATGCTGAATGCACCGCTGGCTATCATCGACAAACGTCGTCCGGAACCCGGCGTTGCTGAGGTTATGAACCTGATTGGCGACGTTAAAGGCAAAACCTGCATCATGGTAGACGACATGGTTGATACCGCAGGCTCCCTGACCGAAGGCGCACGCGCTCTGAAGAAATTCGGTGCTAAAGAAGTATATGCATGCTGCACTCACCCGATCCTGACCGATCCGGCACTGTCCCGCATTGCTCAATCCGATATCACCGAGCTGGTTGTTACCAACACCATTCCTCTGGCTCCTTCCAAAAAGCACCCGAAAATTAAGGTGCTCTCCATTGCGCCGATTCTGGCAGAAACCATTCTGCGCATTTACAATGACTGGTCTGTAAGCCAATTATTCGATACCAAACACTAAGCGTAATATAAAAAGGCTTGCCTCTGGCAAGCCTTTTTGTTATGATTAAAGCCGGCAAAACTACCGGCTTTAATATTTGGAGTAACTATGCGTATTATTTATATTCTTATTATCTGTTCCCTTGCCGGCGTACTGCTGCTGTGGCTGGGGATATACAAAAAAATCAGCAGAAAAACCGCAGCTGTCGGCGCTGCTCTCAGCCTTGCGCTTGCAGGCGCGCTGCTGCTGCTCGCCGTACTTCCCGGCAACAGCTTTTACGGCAAGGTTATAACACATGCGGAAAACACCCATGGGCGCAAGCTCATTGCCCTCACCTTTGATGACGGCCCTTATCCGCCCTATACCCAGAAGCTGCTCAAGCTTTTGGCTGCCAAAAACGTGCATGCCACCTTCTTTATGGTTGGCGAAAACGCTGCCAAGCATCCGGAAACAGTAAAGCTCGTCCAGGCACAAGGACACCTGATTGCTCTGCATGCAGGCTATCACAAGGATTTGCTGAAGCTCAGCAGCAGCGAGGCCGCCGCCAACATCGCCTACGGCAAGGAAACGCTGCAGAGCATCACCGGCACTGCACCGCAGTATATGCGCCCGCCGCACGGCTTCAAGGATTGGAGCACCGTCAAGGCTATCAATGATGCAGATATGCTGGTAGTAAACTGGAGCATTATTCCTCGCGACTGGACTAACCCCGGCGTGCAGGTAATCGCCGACAGAGTCTGCGAGAATGCAGCCCCCGGTGCTATTGTCCTGCTGCATGACGGCGACAGTCCCAAAAATCTGACACCGCGTGACCAGACGATTGAGGCAGTCGGCCTCATCATCGACCGTCTGCGTGCAGAAGGATATGAATTTGTCACCATCGAAGAACTTAATAAATAATAAAGGAGCAACAATATGAAACTAATTGTCGGCCTTGGCAATATCGGCCGCGAATACGAAAATACCCGTCACAACATCGGCTTTATGGTAGTTGACGAGCTGGCTCGCCGTCTCGGCGTAAGCTTCGGCAAAGAGGACCGCAGTGCCTATATGGCAGAATACCGCGCTCCCGAAAAAATCATCATCATCAAGCCTACCACCTACATGAACCTCAGCGGTGTTGCCGTAGGTGCCTACGCCAACTTCTATCACATCGACCCGGATGATATCGCTGTTATCCAGGATGATATGGATATGCCCGTAGGCCAGCTGCGCATCCGTCGCAAAGGCAGCGCCGGCGGCCACAACGGCATCAAATCCATTACCGAGCATTTGGGCACCGACGCATATCCGCGCTTTAAAATCGGCATCGGCCATCCGGCACGCAATAATAAGGCAGTTGTCAACCATGTACTGCATGCCTTCCAGGGCGATGACAAAACCGCCATCGAAGCAGCTGTAGCAGAAATGGCTACAGCGCTGGAGGAATGGATTAAATCCGGCGATATCGAAGAGGTTATGCAGGCGCATAACAAGAAAAAGGCTAAGGCTGAAAAACCTGCGGCTGAATAAGCAATGCAAAAGAACTAGCAAGAGCAGTCATAGCTCCGGCTAGTTCTTTTTTTTGGTTATGCAATATATTCAACAAAATTACGGCTTATTGAAGGCCGGTGTCAGCATCGGTTCAACAGCACCTTTATCAGGAGTAAGGTCTGCCGTTCCCCTGAGCACGACTTTGTCAGCAAGAACAAAGCCGTTCAGCTGACAGCCTGCACCTATCGTCACCGTTCCCTTCGCCAGCAGCAGCGCCTGTGCCATTTTAGTGCCGTCGCCCAGCGTAATATCGCCCTCTTCACTGATAAGCACTATGCGGTCCGGGTAATATGAACCCGGTGCGGTATTTATCGACAGCTTATTGGCTATCAATGTTGCACCCTGCAGGCCTTTGCTGCCAAGACTCAACGAAGTATTACTCCTCAGATAATAAAAGCGGGCGCTGAGGCCGTTTTCCTCCGTAGTCCTTTTGTTCAGCGAAGCAGCGCATTTATTCTGCAGAAAGCTAATCTGCGGCAGCCTTACTTCTTCTGTGCTTGTATATAACGCTGCCTGCTGCAGATATTCTCCTCCTGTCAGCAAACGTCCCGCAAGAACGCTCTTAGCTGCCAGCTTCCGCATCTCCGGACTGAAGCTCACCCTAAGCCTGTGCAGCCGCTGTACTGCGCCAACATGATTAGCGGCTACGGCAGACACCTTCAGGTAATCTATCTGCCCATCCGAGCTGTAACTGCTTTCGCTTGTCACTTTTACCGGTTCGCTTCCCGGCTGCAGCTCGCCCTCATAGCAAAGCTGCGTACCCGCAGGCTGCGGTTTTTGACCTATAGCCTGCAATACGGAGCCGCACAACAGCCGCAGCTGCTGCCCCCGTAAAAAATCCTTTTCCGCCTCATAGCCCTTTACTGCATAAAGCAGGCAAAGCTGGGCGCTGAGTGCCAGCAAGAGCGCTGCCAGCAGGCACGGAAGCGATATACTTCCCTTTGCGCTATGCATCATCTGTTATCCTCGCACTATAACAAATAAGATACTGCGTCACCCGCATGCTTCTGCCGTTACGGTAAAGATCGAAGCTTACGCACAGCATTTGCGGCGAGCAGCGTCGCACCTGCCATCCGAAAACGCCTACCTCCTCCAGCGACACCGGATTCACACCCGTGCCTTTATTGGTACGCGTCCTCTGGTATATGCCCTGCTTATCGCTGTAAACAGTCACCTGCTTACACCCCTCAAGCATACTGCAGCTTATTTTGCCGTCAGCCTGCAGACGCACGCTCTGCGCATCATAGCAAACAGTCTTTTCCAGCTGCGCCAGAATATGACGTCTGGCCTCCTGCAGCTGCAGCTCATCCTGCAGGCGGCCAAAGCTGCGACCGGCAGTGCCTGTTGCTTTAAAGACCAACGTCACCAGCACTATTACCAGAAGTAATCCCAACAGCACCTCCGTCAGCAGATAGCCCCTCTGCCGTCGGCAGCGCACGGATAAGCTTAACCTTGACCTTGCCATACGCAGCCTGCACCTCCTGTACCGCCAAACCTTCTGTGCTGCCGGAGCTAATTCTTTGCGTCACGTCAAAGCGGCCGTTATATTCTTCGCCTACCAGCACCTGCTGTGCGGCCTGCACCGCCTGCTGCAGTTCAAGGCTTTCATTCAGCAGATAATTGCTGCGGTAAAAGCCCTGTATCGCTGTCGCCAGCAGCACTGCCGTAAGGCAGAAGCACACCAGCTCCTGTACCAGGCAAAAGCCTCTGCTATTTTTCATAAACAGTCACCCTGCCTGTAACCGGCTGCACCGTCAGCCGGCAGTACATATCAGGCAGCTGTCTATGCTCCAGCCTGTAACCGCCAATAGCTGTCGGATTGCCGTTTTCATTATAGCTGAGATTCTTAATCGATTTTTCGCACGTCAGGCTGATGTCATCATCGAGCCTTACACGCTTCCAGATTTTATGTGCGCGCTCAATTCTGTAGCTATGCTTATCCTTATCGCTGACTTTAAGCGTGTACATATAATTTTCCGGCTGAAACAGCGTCTGCTGCTGCATCTGTCTGATATCCGCCGCCAAAAGATATGCTGTATAGCGCAGCTGCTGCCTGTAATACTGCCGCTGCAGCGTCTTGCTTCCGGGATACAGCATTACTGCCGCAAGTCCCAGGCACCCAAGTGCCAGCAGCAGCTCCAACAGCAGATAGCCTGCTGTCTTATTGTTCACCGGCGTTAGCTTTACTGCCCGGTGAGGTTACTGCCGCACCCTTGCTGTTTTTGCCGCTGAGGGTATAGGTGCCGTCGGTTGTATTGGGTGTATAGGTAAGTGCCTCGCCCTTGGCATCCTTGAATTCCAGCTTACCGCCCAGATATTCGCTGTCCAATGTAGTAAGCTCTGCCGGCACAGTGCCTGCATCCATCTTATACAGCTGAATTGCCTGGTCGATAGTCACCAGATCGTTTTGCAGACGGGCATTCTTCACTCTGTCGTTAGCACCCGAAAGCGAAGGCAACAGCATGGTAGCCATAATGCCAATCAGCGCCGCCGCTGCTACTACCTCGATTAAAGTAAAGCCTCCCTGTTTACGCATTGTTTTTAACATAATCGCACCTCCTGAATTTACTCCGGCATTGCCGAAAGCATCTCAAATAGCGGACCGATAACTATGCAGACGATTCCCGCTATGATAATCGCTGCCACTAAAAGCAGCAAGGGCACCAGCAGCTCCTGCAGCCTGCCAAGCTGCTGCTGCAGACGCTGCTCACCGGCCGTTACTGCTTCCTGCAGCATTTGCGGCAGATAGCCTGTAGATGCGCCCACGCATACAAGCTCCAGCATTAGCGGCGAAAAAAGCTCTTTCGCGCCGCCTGCAGCCTGTTCAATCGCAATGCCTCGCTTTAGCCTGCTATTCAGCAGGCGCAGCTGCCCGGCATACTGCTCATCATCCATGGTATCCGTCACAATCGCCACCGCTCTTGTTATGCCTACACCGCTTTCCAAAAGCAAGGCAAGCAATCTGCAAAAGCGTACTTCTAATAAAAGGCCATGAAAATTTCCGCTTAACCGGCTGCGTAAAAAACAGCGCAGCAGCCTGCGTCCCAGCAAAAAAAGTGCAGCTGCTACGCCTGCCGTCAACGCCAGCGCTGCCAACGGCTGCTGCAGCAAAGCATCCTTCAGCGTCAGCAGCAAAGCCAATGTACCCATCGGCAGCACGCCCATAGCGCTGTAGGTATCCGCCAGTACCGGCAGGATGTACAGTAAAAACAGCAGCAGCACGCAAAACGATGCCAGCAGCAAAAATGCCGGATAAGTTACAGCCCTCTGCACAAAACGCCGCAGCTTAAGCTGGCGGCTGTAATAATCTGCCAGCTGCTCCAGCAACGTGGCCAGCTCACCGCTTTCTTCCCCCACAGCCACCAAAGTAACTGCCAGCTGAGTACAGCAATCCGCTTCCGCTGCCAAGGCCTGTGCCAGACTGCTGCCACGGCGCAGCCTTTGCTGCAGACGATAGCAGAGCAGCATCTGCTTAGCGCTGCCATGCTTTTGCAATAGCTGCAGCGCATTCAGCAACGGCAGGCCGCTGCGCAGGATAACCGCCAGTTGCCTGTAGAAGCTGATCTGCTCCGCCAGGCTCACGCCTCCTCTAAGCTTAATTTTCATCACCTCCACATGGCCGATTATAGGTTATTTGTGAATTTTCTGTCTAATTTTATTTGTCACATATGTGAAATCTGTGTGACGTAAAAATCTTTTTTTACCGCAAGCAAAAGAAAAAACTCTGCAAGCCTCATATTACAAGACTTACAGAGTTTTTCTTAACTGATTAATTTCCTGAAAATTATCTGCAATTATAACGTTCTAAGCAGTCTAAGCAACAATATTTTGCTCATGACCATGACGAAGCCAAACGCAAGCGCTGACGCCGAAAAGAATCACGCCGGCTACTACAAAAAGACTTTGCAACGGCGCAAATGTAGCAATAGCTCCGCCAAGTACAGGACCTACCATGGAACCGAACTGCTGCGCACTGAACATAAAGCCAAAAACGCGTCCGCGCTGGTCGGTAGTTGTATTGCTGGCCAACACCGCACTCAGCGAAGGCTGAATACCGGCACAGCACAAGCCATAGCAAAAATTGCAGACACAGAACAAAAGCAGTGTCTGTGGCATTGCCGTCACCGCACTCATCAAGCCGGAAAGCAGCGTAGCAGTGCACAACGCTTTATAAAAACCGTGCTCCTGTCCGAAGCGTCCCCAGCTCGGCGCAGTAATAGCACTGGCAATGCCTACGAGCGAAAAGGCCACGCCGGAAAGAAACATAATGTTGCCCTCACCATGATTCAGCTCTGCGACATAAAGGCTCAAAATCGGCTGAATCAGCAGGATAACCATCTGAGCTACAGCAATGTAAATCAGCGTTTCACGAATTACAGGTTGCTGTAAAAGCTGTACCTGCGGCTTGGCCGCAAGCTTTTTCGGCTCCGCCTTCGGCGGCTCGGGAATGTAGAACATAAATACCAGCGTAATAATCGTCAGTAACCCACCTGCAACGAAGAATGAGGCACGCATGCCAAACAGCGTTGCCAATGAACCGCCTACAAGCGGACCAATGACGTTGCCGCAGGTCAGTCCTGCCTGCATAATGCCCAGGCTTACGCCCAGCTTTTCCATCGGTACCAGGCTGGTAGCAATAGCCAGACACGCACTCCACAATCCGGCAGCAAAGCCCTGCAGCACACGCACACCGAACATCTGCTCCGGCGTAGTTACTATGCCACCCAAAAAGTACGACAGAGCCAGGCCTGCACCCGCACGCACCGCCATCATCTTTTTGCCGCGCGTATCAGCCATTTTACCCCAGATAGGTGCCATAATACCGCCAATCAGAAAGGTTATAGAAAAAATCGCACCATTCCACATTTTTACATCGTCTGCGCTCACTCCCAGCTCGTTCATCAGATACATTGGCAAAAAGGGAATAAGCATGGTATAGCCTGCAGCCATCAATACGACATTAGCCGTGAGGATAGCCAGAATAAGCTTCCAGTTTTTCATAAAATTCCACCTCAAAATAAAACAAAATCATACAACAGTAATAAATTATTATAACGCTAAGGCCGTTTTTGTGCAAATAAAAAATCTGCAATACAGCCTTAATTGCATAATATAATTACACTTGGGGAAATATGCTCTGCCGCAACAGAAACATATATAAAACTGTACCAAAACAGTATCAACACAACAAAACAGAACGCCGAAACCCGCTTGCCTAACGGATTTTCAGCGTTCTGTCTGTTTTTGGAGGAGAAAATATGAATTTGCTTAAAAAGCAAATAGCAGCTTGTTTAAAAGTAGAGGAGCTAACCAATGCACTTAAGGAAATTGTCAAGGTCAAAGGTCAAGGCTGCAATGCAAAATCAGGAAGGGACGATATACATTGGTTAGCCATCACTAACTTCATGATTATTGTAGCACATATTTCTACAGTTAGCAATAGCTAATTTTAATTTTTTTATTTTTTTCCGCGATTAACGCTACGTGCAAAAAAAACAACGCAGTCACGTTGCCGTTTTACGGAATACGTAACTGCGTTTAAGCTTGCACTTATTTTATACTTCCGGCTTGTTCTCGCCGGCAGCTTCCTTAGCCTGCTCCTGCTGCAGCAAAGCCATAAACTGCTCGCCGGTAATAGTTTCCTTCTCCAGCAGGTACTGTGCCAGTACATCCAGCTTATCTCTGTTGTCCTGCAAAATCGTGCGTGCCTTTGCGTGAGCCTCCTTTATCAACGCCAAAACCTTGGCATCAATCTTGCCGGCTGTAGTTTCACTGCACTGCAGGGCAGCGTCACCGCCCAGATAACGGTTGGCCACAACCTCGGTAGCCATCATATCAAATTCTTCCGTCATACCCAGACGTGTTACCATGCTGCGTGCCAGCTTGGTAGCCTGCTCAATATCATTGGAAGCACCGCTGGTAATGCTGCCGAAAACAACCTCCTCCGCACTACGGCCGCCGGTCATTGTCACAATTTTATTGAACAGCTCCTCCTTGGTCATCAGCACGCTATCGTTTTCGCTAATCTGCATGGTATAACCCAAAGCGCCGTTAGTACGCGGAATAATAGTAATCTTATGAACCGGAGCACTGTGCTTCTGCATCGCAGCCACGAGCGCATGGCCGATTTCATGGTAGGCAATAACCTTTTTCTCTTCAGGAGAAATTACCGCACCCTTACGCTGGTAACCGGCGATAACGGTTTCAATTGATTCCTCCAGATCTTCCTGCTCCACCACGTTACGATGCATTTTTACAGCACGCAAAGCACCCTCATTGATAATATTGGCGAGCTCTGCACCGCTGGCTCCGGCTGTTGCCCGCGCCAACGTGCCATAGTCGATATTGTCTGCCATACGCACACTGCGTGCGTGAACCTTCAGGATAGCCTCACGGCCCTTAAGATCAGGCAGCTCAACCGGAATACGGCGGTCAAAACGTCCCGGACGCAGCAGCGCCTTGTCCAAAGATTCCGGACGGTTGGTAGCTGCCAGAATAACTACGCCCTTGCTGCCGTCAAAGCCGTCCATTTCACTAAGCAACTGGTTCAAGGTCTGCTCGCGTTCATCATTGCCGCCGAACTGACCGTTATCACGGCGTTTGCCGATAGCATCGATTTCATCGATAAATACTATGCAAGGCGCCTTTTCCTGCGCCTGCTTAAACAAATCGCGCACACGGGCAGCACCCATGCCGACGAACATTTCTACAAATTCACTGCCGCTGATGCTGAAGAACGGCACCTTGGCTTCGCCTGCTACCGCACGCGCCAGCAAGGTTTTACCCGTACCGGGAGGGCCAACAAGCAAAGCACCCTTCGGCATATTAGCACCGATATCCTTGTACTTGCCGGGATTATGGAGAAAATCTACCAGCTCCATCAGCGCTTCTTTGGCCTCATCCTGACCTGCTACATCGGCAAAGCTTTTGCCAGTCTGCGCTTCCACATAGACCTTGGCATTGCTCTTGCCGAAGCTCATGGCGTTGCCGCCCATGCGCTTGCCCATGAAGTACATAAATAACTGTCCAAGTCCAAAGAAAATCAGAATAGGCAGTACCCAATTTGTGAAAAATGTTACAAGCGGACTTTGTTCCTTAGGCACAACCTGCGTAAATTCTACCTTACTCTTCATCAGGCGGTTGGCCAGCTCCGGGTCCTCCACCCTGCCGGTAACATAAATTTCCTTTTCGTTGTTCTTATCAACCGCAGCCAGACGCTTATCGGTAATTTCTACCTTAGATACCTTGCCTTCATCCACCATCTGAAGAAAATTATTATAGGAAACCTCCTTCATTTTCGGGTTGAAGAACATTGGCATGATTACGGAATTGAATACCAGAATCAAAACCAGCATCAGCATATAATAATACGTCAATGGCCGTTTTTTATCATTGTTATCGTTCATCATTTCATCTCCTCGCTATGCTTTATAAGTATTATTGTATACCTATTTATAGCAATAAACAAACGAAAAAAATGTGAAGCTGATTGTATAGTCAACACAAAAAGTGTTAAAAAATCACACTCTCCCAGTCCCCTGCAAGAATACTTGTATACATGCGTCCTATCCCTTGAATTTACATGCCGTTTTCTATACAATTAGCATGTAACTATCTAAGGAGGTCAAACTTATGCCTAAAATTAATACAGTTTTAGTTGCTAACCGCGGCGAAATCGCCATCCGCGTTTTCCGCGCCTGCAACGAATTAGGAATCCGTACTGTTGCTATATATTCCAAGGAGGACACCCTGTCCCTGCATCGCAACAAAGCCGACGAGGCCTACATGGTAGGCGAAGGCAAAAGTCCGACCGACGCTTATCTTGATATCGAAGACATTCTGCGCGTAGCCAAGGAGCATGACGTAGATGCCATCCATCCCGGTTATGGCTTTTTATCCGAAAACAGTAATTTAGCACGCCGCTGTGCTGAGGAAGGCCTGATTTTCATCGGCCCGCGTCTGGAACACCTGGTAATGTTCGGCGACAAAATCAACGCCCGTAAACAGGCCGAGCTGGCAGGCATCCCCATGATTCCCGGCAGCAAGGGTACGGTAAACAGCCTCGATGAGGTACTAGCCTTTGGCGAAAAATGCGGTTATCCTATCATCATTAAAGCAGTCAACGGCGGCGGCGGCCGCGGTATGCGCGTTGTTCACAGCGCCGAAGAAGCCATAACTGCCTACGACATGGCTAAAAGCGAAGCTAAAAAAGCCTTTGGTAATGATGAAATATATCTGGAAAAATATCTGCAAAATCCGAAACACATCGAAGTACAGATTATCGGCGATACCCACGGCAATTTAATGCATCTGTTTGAGCGCGACTGCTCCGTACAGCGCCGCCACCAGAAGCTGGTTGAAATTGCTCCGGCCTTCGCTCTGCCTATAGAACAACGCAAAGCTATCTGCGACGCTGCTGTCAAGCTGATGAAAAATGTTGACTACATCAGCGCCGGCACCGTAGAATTTTTGGCTACGCCCGACGGCAAGTTCTACTTCATCGAGGTTAACCCCCGCATTCAGGTTGAGCACACCGTTACCGAGCAGATTACCGGTATCGACATTGTGCAGACACAAATCAAGATTGCCGAGGGCTACAACCTGCACGGCCCGGAAATCGCCCTGCCGCAGCAGGATGAGCTGACAACCATCGGCCATGCTATCCAATGCCGTATTACCACCGAGGACCCGTCCAACAACTTTATGCCCGATACCGGCAAACTGATTACCTACCGCAGCGGCGGCGGCTTCGGCATCCGTCTGGACGGCGGCAACGCCTTCACCGGCTCCGTCATCACTCCGTATTACGATTCTCTGCTGGTTAAGGCTACCACCTGGGGCCTCACTCACCAGATTGCAATTACCAAGATGCTGCGCTGCTTAAAAGAATTCCGTATCCGCGGCGTCAAAACCAATATCCAGTTTTTGGAAAACGTACTGCAGAACCCGCACTTCATCAAGGGCGATTACACAACCGACTTTGTTGATAATACACCGGAGCTGTTTGTCTTCCAAAAAACCTTGGACCGCGGCAACAAGCTGCTGAACTACATTGCCGATATCACCGTCAACGGTTATTCCAACGTCGGCGTACAACCGAAACCGGACTTTGCGCCGCTGAATATGCCCAAACCCTACAACGGCATTCTTGCACTGGGTGCCAAGCACGTTCTTGATACCCGCGGACCTGAAGGTCTGGCTGAATGGGTACTGGCACAGCAGGAGGTTCTGCTCACCGACACCACCTTCCGTGATGCGCATCAGTCCCTCTTCGCAACCCGCCTGCGTACTGCCGATATGCTGCGCGTTATGCGCGATACCGCCGGCAAGCTTCCCGGACTCTTCTCCTTTGAATGCTGGGGCGGCGCTACCTTTGACGTAGCCTATCGCTTCCTCGATGAAAGCCCCTGGCAACGTCTGGCACAGTTCCGTCAGGCTGCTCCGAACATTCTCTTCCAGATGCTGCTGCGCGGTGCCAACGCCGTAGGCTACACCAGCTATCCGGATAATGTTGTTAAGCAGTTCATTAAGCTGGCAGCCAAAAACGGTATCGACGTTTTCCGTATCTTCGACAGCCTCAACGGTCTGGACAATATGCGCCTGTCCATTGACACCGTCCGCGAATGCGGTAAGGTAGCAGAAGCAGCACTGTGCTACACCGGTGATATTCTCGATCCCAACCGCGATAAATACGATTTGCATTACTACATCAATATGGCTAAGGAGCTGGAAAAAGCCGGCGCCAACATCATCGCCATCAAGGATATGGCAGGCCTGTTGAAACCGGAAGCAGCTTACCGCCTTGTAAGCAGCCTCAAATCCTATGTCAACGTACCTATCCATCTGCACACCCACGAGGGCAGCGGCAACGCTATCTACACCTACGCGCGTGCTATTGATGCCGGCGTTGATATCGTAGATACTGCTATGAGCGCCATGAGCAACGGTACCTCCCAACCCAGCGGCAGCAGCCTGTACTACGCTCTCAGCGGCCATCCACGTCAACCGCGTCTTGATGTAGACGCTATGAACGAGCTGTCCCGTTATTGGGAAACTGTACGCCCCTACTACAAGGCTGCCGACAGAACCGAAAACTTCCCCAACCCCGAGGTCTACGTACACGAAATGCCCGGCGGACAATATACCAACCTCAAGCAGCAGGCACAGGCTCTGGGCCTCATCCATCGCTGGGAGGAAATCAAGGATATGTATCACCGCGTATCCATGATGTTCGGCGATTTAATCAAGGTTACTCCGTCCTCCAAGGTTGTCGGTGATATGGCACTCTTCATGGTGCAGAACGACCTGACGGAAGAAGATGTATATGCTAAGGGCGATATTCTGGACTTTCCGGCCTCCGTTGTAGAATTCTTCGAAGGACGCATCGGCACTCCGTACCAGGGCTTCCCCGAAAAGCTGCAGAAGCTGGTGCTCAAAGGACGCGCACCTATCAGCGAGCGTCCGGGCGCAGTACTGCCTCCAGTAGATTTTGAGGATGTACGCGCTAAGCTCAAAGAGCTGGAAGCACCTACTACGGACGAAGCAGTCAGTGCTTACTGCCTCTATCCTAAGGTATTCATCGACTGGGTAAACCGTTACAACCAATTCGGTGATGTATCCGTTCTCGATACTCCTACCTTCTTCTTTGGCATGACTCCGGGCGAGGTTATCAAGGTTGAAATTGAACAAGGCAAAGTGCTCGTAATCAAGCTAGACCACATCTCCGAAGCCAATGCTGCCGGTATGCGTACCGTATTCTTCGAATTCAACGGCCTGCCGCGTGAAATCGAAATCAAGGACCGCAACGCCAAAACTACCACTGTTACCCGCAAAAAAGCCGAAAAAGGCAATATGGGTGAAATCGGCGCTTCCCTTTCCGGCTCCGTTGTCAAGGTGCTGGTAGAAAAAGGCCAGTCCGTTACCAAAGGTACTCCGCTGATTGTTACCGAAGCAATGAAGATGGAAACCACGCTTTCGGCACCGATTTCCGGTATCGTCAGCGCTATCCATGTAGCTGCAGGCGAACGCGTAGAAAGCGGCGACTGCCTGTTGGAAATCAAAACGCAAATGTAAAATTATATACGCTTAAAATTAAGGCTGCTGACGTGGTGGATTCCACCACTACAGCAGCCTTACTTTTTTTGCTGGTCATTATTTTTCCTCTATGTTATGATATAGTTACTCTTTGCTTTTTTTAAAACAGCATTATTTGCTGCAAGACATATTTTTATTACGAGGTGAGCACATGAAGCAGACAATCTATCAATATGTAAACAGCCATCTGGACGAGCATGGCCGCTTTACTGCTACCAATCTGTGCGATGACCGCTACGCCACAATTCCCCGTCCCCTTGGCTCCGAGGATGCCTTTCACTATACAATGGGCAACCTGCCCAATCCCAAATCCGCCAGCGTACTGCTCAAGCTGCTGCAGGCTTATCTGAACGAGCCTACAACCCAGCAGCGCAGCAAACTGTACAACGAGCTGAAGGGCATGGCCTTTGCGGAATATTGCGATCCCTTTATCGAAGCCTTAGACCAAAATGATATCAACAGTGTTGCCTTCGACCTAGCTCGACGCTTTTTCTACAACGCCGACGGACGTGAGCAGGTAAAATTCGCCCTGCTGCTTTTCGGCATGTACGGCATGGAAAAAATTTGTCAGCAGGAGCCGGAGCTGTGGCAGGATTTGCTGCGCATAGCACACTGCGAGGAATTTACCTTCGCCTTTTTATATTCCTGCCGCGTAACTAATTTCAACCCGCAAAACGCTATTTGGGAGCTTATCCGCTGCACCAGCGGTTGGGGCAAGGTTTTCAGCATTACCGACTGCCACTGCCGTGATGAGGAGGAACGCCTCTGGCTGCTGCAGAACGGTCCGGATATCGACGTAGAATATCCGCCGCTGTCTGTCAAATTCATCAGAGAAACACACTTAGAGGAACAGCTGGCGCAGCCGCTTAACTACGCACAGTACAAAAGCGCTGTCATCATCGTGGGCAATTATCTGATTATGCTCAACCACTTCCCGGCAGAGGTAATCGAAGAGCAGTTCAACATCAGCGATATTCATCTGAACAAGCTGCTTACCTGTCTGCTTGAACAGGCGGAAGCACATGTCAGCAAACCGGAGGATGTACTTGATTTAATCAGCTACGTTACGGCGCTGCAGCAACTTTGCGATGAGCAGAACCATATGCAGCTCACGCTTAATCAATGCCATGAACAGATTGCTGCCTGCGAAAAAATCATCTACCGCAAGGACTGGCAACCGGAAATAGAAAATAATTTAATCAAGGATGATAAGCTCGATTACCAGCTGTGCAACCTGGCAGTGGAGCTTGATATAGACATTTGGCCGCGGCTTTTCGATTTTTGGCTGGCGCATCCGGACGAAACACCGCTGTTCCCGTACCTGCTTTCCTACGAAGGCGAGCAGCGCTCCGAGCGTGTACTGCGTCAAATCGAAGCGGACCTGCCCCGCTACTGTGTAGAACAAAACGACCTGCTGGTACCGCTGCGTTATCTCAACACACATCCAGGTGAAAGCGATGCTATTATCTGCGCTGCCCTGGAATCTATCTTCGATTTGCCGCGCGGCATCGCCTGCGGCATTGTCGATGACTGGGGACAGGAATTTATCACGCCTGCCATCCGCCGCTCGCTGATTAAAGCACGTCAGCTCAGCAATAACGATGTAGTTACCGCGCGTATCGACTGCCTGCTGGCAGGCAAGCATTTCGACATCGGCAAGTTCCTCAACAAACGCAAATAAGCAGACTGCTATGCAATGTTATTGCTTAGCTTAGACAGTTATTGCTAAGAAAAGCTTTCTCAACACATAACAAAACCGGTTTCCCTATCGGCTTAAAAGCCTGGGAAACCGGTTTTTTAGTATGCACTTATTTACTTTTAGCCGCAATAGCCATGCGGATGGCCCTTATGCCACTTCCACGCAGTGCTGATAACCTCATCTACACTGCTGTGCTGCGGCTCCCAGCCCAGCTCTTCACGAATTTTAGCCGAAGAAGCAATGAGCACTGCGGGATCACCGGCACGACGCGCCTCCTCCACAACGGGGAAGTCAATGCCGGTAACCTTTTTGGCGCTGTCAATCATCTGGCGTACACTGAAGCCGTTTTCACTGCCCAGATTATACACACGGCTGCTGCCGCCGCTCAAAAGATGTTTGAGCGCCAGCACATGTGCCTTCGCCAAATCGCAGACATGAATATAATCACGCACGCATGTACCGTCAGTCGTCGGATAATCGGTACCGAAAATAGAAACCTGCTTGCGCACGCCCTGCGCCGTTTTCAGAATCAGCGGAATAAGATGGCTTTCCGGGCTGTGGTCCTCGCCGATATCGCGCGTCGGAGAAGCACCGGCAGCGTTAAAATAACGCAAAGCTACATAACGCATATCATAGGCATGGTCATAATCCGCCAGCATGCCTTCAATCGCCAGCTTGGTACGGCCGTAAACGTTTGTCGGTGCCAGACGGCTGTCCTCGGTAATAGGTACTGCTTCCGGCTCACCGTAAACAGCTGCGGTAGAAGAAAATACCATGCGGTCCACACCGGCACCACGCATAGCCTCTAAAAGATGCAGGCTGCCTTCAACATTATTAAAATAATATTTCGCCGGATCGGTCATAGATTCACCTACCAGACTGCTGGCAGCAAAATGAATCACCGCATCAATTTTAAACTGCTCCATAATGTGCTTGGCAAAGCGTACATCATGGATATCGCCTTCTACCAGCTGTACTTCGTCAGGCACTGCTGCCTCATGGCCGGTAGAAAAATTATCATAGACAATAGGAGTAAAGCCGCTCTTTTGCAACTCCTCCACTACATGGGAGCCAATATAACCTGCTCCGCCGGTAACAAGGATATTCATTAATTATTTGCTCTCCTTTGCAACGATTCCCTGCAGATAGGTCAGGAACTTGTCACGCAGCTCAGGACGCTTCAGCGCCATTTCTACGGTTGCCTCCAAGAAGCCCTGCTTATCGCCCACGTCATAACGACGGCCTACAAAGTCATAAGCATACATCGGCTGCTCCTTAGCCAATACCTTAAGCGCATCGGTCAGCTGGATTTCATTACCACGGCCGGGCTGAGTTTGCTCCAGAATCGGGAAAATTTCCGGTGTAATTACATAACGGCCCAAAACCGCCAGACGAGAGGGTGCTTCCTCTACCGCAGGCTTTTCTACCATATCGTTTACCTTGCAGGTACGTGCTTCATCGGTCGGTTCACCGGCAACAATGCCATAGGCAGAAACCTTCTCCTGCGGCACCTCCTGCACACCTAAAACGCTGGCACCTGTTTTATTGTAAACATCAATCAGCTGCTTCAGTGCAGGCACCTGGCTGTCAACAACGTCATCACCCAGCAGTACAGCAAAGGGTTCATCGCCCACAAAATGCTTAGCACACAAAATAGCGTGACCAAGTCCGCGCGGTTCCTTCTGGCGGATATAGTGAATGCGAATATCAGAGATTTTGCGTACTAACTCCAGCTCCTTGGTTTTGCCGCTGGCCTCCAGATTCAGTTCCAGCTCAATACTGCGGTCGAAATGGTCCTCGATGGCACGCTTGCTGCGGCCGGTAATAATCAGGATGTCCTCAATGCCGGAAGCCAGCGCTTCTTCGATAATATATTGGATGGTCGGTTTATCAACAATAGGCAGCATCTCCTTCGGAGTTGCTTTGGTAGCAGGCAGGAAGCGTGTTCCCAGACCTGCTGCCGGAATAACAGCTTTGCGTACAGGTTTAAACATTTTATCTTTTCTCCTTGTATATACTTAATTTATAAATCATAGTGACTCAGTCAGCGGTGCTTTACGGGAAGCATATAAAGTCAGGCTTCTTCGCCGCCGATAACTGCTAAAAGCTCTACAGTCTTAGCCGCCAGCAGCTCCTTGTCACCCTTAGTTTCTACGTTCAAGCGCATTACAGGCTCCGTATTGGATACACGCACATTAAAGCGCCAGTTATCATAGGCAACACTCAGTCCGTCCAGATGGTCCTGCTCGCCGTCAGCATATTTTTTGCCCAGCTCAGCCAGCACTGCTGCGGAATCTGCCACCTTGCGGTTGATTTCACCGCTGCAGGGATACATATCAACGCGCTCGCCTACCAGCTCGCTGAGCTTTTTACCGCTGCGGCACATCAGCTCGGTAACCAGCAGCCAGGGAATCATGCCGCTGTCGCAGCAGGAGAAATCGCGGAAATAATGATGCGCGCTCATTTCGCCGCCGTACAGCACGTCATTGTTGCGCATGCATTCCTTCATAAAGGCATGGCCACTCTTGCAGCGTACAGGCACACCGCCGTCACGCTGCAAAATAGCTTCCGTATTCCAGGTAAGGCGCGGGTCAAACATAATCTTCGCACCCGGCTCCTTGTGCAGGAAAACCTCCGCCAGCAGGCCGACAATGTAATAGCCTTCAATAAAATCTGCCTTCTCGTCAAAAAGGAAGCAGCGGTCGAAATCACCATCCCAGGCAATACCCAGATCAGCACCACTCTCGCGCACAACCTTGGCCGTAGCCTCACGATTTGGCAGCAGCAGCGGGTTAGGCACACCATTGGGGAAGGTGCCGTCAGGCGTTTCGTTCAGCGTAATAAACTCAAACGGCAAATGCTTAGCCAGCTCCTTCAGAATCGGACCGGCACCGCCGTTGCCGGGGTTAGCAACAATCTTCATCGGTTTGAGCACACTCGTATCAACGTAAGTCAGTAAATGCTCAATATAAGCAGGCATAATATCCAGCTGCTCCAAGGCACCCATAGTCTTGCCTGCTACCACCTGATGTGCAAACGGCTTTGTAGTAGCAACCATCTCACCAATTTCCTTCAGACCGGTATCGCTGGAAACAGGACGCGCATCACGACGTACTAGCTTCATGCCGTTATATTCCTTGGGATTATGGCTGGCAGTAACCATGATACCGCCGTCTGCTTTCAGATGAGCTGTAGCAAAATAAATCATTTCCGTACCGCATTGGCCGATATCAATAACCTTGGTGCCGCCATGGCGCAAGCCATCCGTCAGTGCATCCACCAATGCTCTGCCGCTCAAGCGGATATCATGTCCGACAACAACAGTTTCCGCAGCGAACATTGCCGAAAAAATGCGTCCCATACGGTAAGCCATTTCCTCGTTAACTTCTGTGGGGTAAACGCCGCGTACATCGTAGGCCTTAAAAGCCTTGTTCGTAACTTGCATTTGTCTATTCTCCTTTTTTATAGTGTATTTATCAAAATTTCATGCTTCAAGAACCATTTTATATTATTCTTCATGGACGAAAAAAATCCTGCCTGCATCGCAGACAGGATTTGAACGCTACAGCTTTGCTCCGCTCGAACGGATAACTTCTTCCGCTGCCTCGCCCAGATACCAACGGATAACGGAAAAGAACGGCAGCGTCACGCCATTATAATCAGGCAGCAGACAGATGGTTGCCAGCATTTCCAACACTTCATCCAGCTCTCGGCCCTTACTAAGCTCATCACTTATCTGGTCCTCCAGCGTATGAATTACCTCACGGCGCATGCGCATCAGACGCGGCGCGTTCAAGTTCAGTTCGCGGATAGTACTACGCGCCTTACCCTGCAAATCTTTGGGGCAAGTATCTTCGTCTACGTACATCCGCCCGCTATGCTCCGCATAACGGAACAGACGGATTTTGCCGGGAATCTTCAGCGGATTGAGGATATAGTTTGTAATTTCACGCCCACCCTTGGGCACATCGCAGCTGCGGTCACGCTTCTGGCTGGAATAGCGCCACTCGGGGTCAGGCACATAGGGCTGACTGCCGCCGTGGCACACGCCCAACAGATTGCGCCAATCCAGATGATAGTTGTGCCCATGCTCCTGCGTAGCATTTTTCGGATAAAAATGCTCCACGCGGAAGTCATCAACCTCGCCTTCCTCCTCCGCCAGCTTAATACCGACCTCGCAGTAGGCGCAAAGGCCGTGCTGGTCACGCAAAATTGCTTCCCGCACCTGTTTATAGCCCTTGCGGCAGCGACGGCGGAAATGCTCCCAGGTTTCCTCGGGATTATGCAGACGGTACTGCCTGAGAAGCTCCGGCTCTTCCTTGCTTTTATAAACACGTTTCATGAGCGCCTCCTGCGGAACTGACGCATACGGATATCCATATCCGCACGCAGCAGAGCAGGCTCCTTGCCCTTGGACCATTTATCCAGCTTTTTGCGCAGCTTCAGCGCCTCCGGCGTATCCCAGGCATCCTCGCTCACCAGCTGCAGATAACGCTTTAAATCCTGCACAATCGGCAGAGCTTGCGGACGTGGGCTCACATTCTGAATATCCTGCAGCAGCTGATAGCTGTTGGCGCCCAAGGAAAAATCTACGTGGCGCACGCCTTCGAACTGCTTGCCCCAAGCCAATACACGTATGCTCTCTGCCGGCACGCTGCTAAGCACCTGCGCACTATGCGTAGTCACTACAAACTGTACCATCGGGAAGGTTTTCTGCAAATCCAGCAGTACCGTCTGCTGCCACAGCGGGTGCAGATGCATTTCTACCTCATCAATCAATACAAGCCCCGGTGTCTTGGTTACTGCTTCCTCACGCAGCTGCGGATTCAGACGCGCCATGCGATAGGCCAAATCAGCCACCATGCTGATAATACTGCGGAAGCCGTCGCTCAATTCATCTACCACCATTTCACCCATATCGGGATGGCTGACAACAAAGCAGTTCAGGCGGTAATTATAATACAAATCACGCAGGCCGGTACTTTCCAGACACACGTCGACAGCGTTCTGAATCGCATTCTTCAACATCACATTGCGCTTCACCTCTGCGCTGTACTGCTGCTCTGACTGCGCACACTTGGTAACGTACTCAAACCATTTCCCGAAGGTGCTGTAGGAAGAAGACGGCTCCAGGCATTCCTCGTAGCCTACATTGCGTTCCATCAGCGATTTATGAAAATTTGTCATCAGCTTGCTGTCTACCCAAATGCGCTGAGTACCGTAATAGGCCAGCACCGGCAGCAGCCTGTTGCCGTTCTCCTTGGCATCGTGCGCCAATGCACAGCCACGTTCGCACAGCTCATCAGCATCATCCTCAGGCACATTACCCTCCAGCAGGCGGCGGGTACAGGTAAGCTTTTTGCCGTAAACCTCACCCTCCAGCTTAATTTCTACCGGATAATGGCATTCCATACCATCAATATGACGCATATCCTTTTTATAAACAGGCACACGTCGCACATCCTGGGGAGTAATTTGCCGGCCACTGGCATCAAAGCTGCGCAGATAGGGCTCCAGAGCAATTGCCAGCGCATCAAAAATCGCCGTCTTGCCCTTGCCGTTTTCACCTACAATAACTGTCAGCCTAGGTTCAAAATCAATATCAAGCTCATCGTAACAACGGAAATTCTTCAGCCTTAATCTTTCTATCTGCATAATCTGACCTCCGTTTCTGTATCTCTGCTTACATTATAGCATTATTTGCATCCCATACTAAGATTTTTTACAGTTTTATTATGATTTTTTTGTAGCAGGGTGTATAATAAATAAACATCATCAGCAATTACTTGGTACGTGCCAACAATTACGCAACCGAAAGGAAAAACTGTTTATGAATATATTTCTTCTGCTTACAATCGCTATGCTCATGATTATCCTCATGCTGCGTCGTCACATTCCCATCGGACCCTGTATGCTCACCAGCGGTATTTTTATCTGGCTGATGAAAGCACCGGAGCTGTCGTATCTGGTACAGGCATTACGCGAAACATTAACAATGCCGCGCACCTATGATATTCTTTTTGCCCTTTATTTTGTCATGTGCCTGGAAATCGAGCTGCGCACCAGCGGTGCATTGGCAGGTATGGTGCAGGCGCTGCAGCGCATCTTTTCCAGCGCTAAAGTAACCCTGCCCGTGATGCCTGCCTTCTTAGGCCTGCTACCGTCACTTGGCGGCGCACGCTTCTCGGCTCCTATTGTAGAGGAAGCCAGCAAAAATCTGCCTATCGGACAAGACCACAAGGCAGCCATCAACTTTTGGTTCCGTCACATCTTTGAATTTTCCAGTCCGATTATCCCCGGTATGATTATGGCCTGCAACATTGCCGGTGTCAGCTACAGTGAATTCATCCTGCATCTGGCCTGGCTCACCGTACTGGCCTTCTCCGCAGGCTGGTTTGTTCTCATCCGCCCCATCAAAGCGGACAGCAGCCGTACTGAAGCAATTGCCAATGACAGTCAGGGTATGCAGGATTTATGGCTGGCGCTTTCGCCTGTCATTATCACCTTTATTCTCGTAGTATTCTGCGGCTTTAATGCCTCAGCCGGCATGGGATTGGTAACAGCCTGCCTGTTTCTGGTCCTGCGCTTTACTAAGCGCGAGGTTGGCCTCAAGGATGTTGTTATCGGTGCGCTGGACATCAAAATGTTTCTCAATGTGCTCTGCATCCTCTACTTCATTCAGATCTTGACCGTCACCCACGTGCTGCAGGAAATCGTCGCAGCCTTCCAAAGCTCTCCGCTACCGGTGCCTGTTATCATCGCCTGCGTCAGCTTCATCATCGGCGTGCTTACAGGTATGTCGCAAGGACACGTGGCCATCGTTATGCCCATTGTCGCCGCTATGCAGACAGGCAGCCTGAACCTGGCCGGCGTTGCCATGGCCTTCGGTATTGCCGGACAAATGCTTACCCCGACGCATATGTGTCTTGTTATCACCGTCGATTATTTTAAAGCCAACTTTTTCAAAACGCTTAAGCCGGTCCTGCTTTGCGAAATCATCATTCTGACTCTCTTTACAGCTTATACATATTTCACATGGTAAACTTTCAGTGCTTAATCAGCAGCAAGCAGTGTTCGGATTAGTCCTCAAAACACTGTCCGCCGCAGATTAAGCACTTTATTTTTATTATTTGCTTGCAGTAGCACAAAGATTAAGTGTATAATAATGTTATCTATTCTTAAATTTTGGAGGGGTGTTTGTGAATTATACAGAAATGGTAGTATTCATTATCTACCTGCTATTCATGCTATCAATCGGCATTTGGTTCTTCTATAAAAATCGTCAGGGTGGTGAAAAGACCTACTTTCTCGGCGGCCGTCAGATGGGACCGTGGGTAACCGCTCTTTCTGCCGGTGCTTCTGATATGAGCGCCTGGGTGCTCATGGGCTTGCCGACATCTATCTACGCTCTCGGCCTCGGTCAGGCCTGGATCAGTATCGGCCTGCTCACCGGCTATTCCTTAAGCTGGATTTTTCAGGCACCGCGCCTGCGCCGTTTTTCTATCGTGGCTAACGATGCTATCACTATTCCGCAGTACCTCAGCAACCGCTTTTTATCTAAGTCCCACGTGTTGCAGGTAATCTGTGCAATCGTTTTCCTTATTGCCTACACTATTTATTCCGCATCCAGCATCAAGGCTTGCGGTACTCTGTTCAACACCGTTATCGGCATTGACCAGACCTACACCATGTATGTGGCAGCCTTCATCATCATCGGCTACACCTTCTTAGGCGGTTTTTCCGCTGTTTGCTGGACCGACTTCTACCAAGGCCTGATGATTCTCGGTTCTCTGCTGATTGCACCTATCTTCGCAGTATCCTTAATCAATCCGCAGGCTGTTGCCGGCATTCCGCCCGATTACTGGAATCCGGTTGCCAAAACCTCTGATATTATCTCCGGCTTCGGCTGGGGTCTGGGCTACTTCGGTATGCCGCATATCATCATCCGCTTCATGTCCCTCAAATCCCAGAAGGAAATGAAGAAATCCGCTGTTATCGCTATCAGCTGGACCGCCCTCATCTGCTTCTTCGCTACCATGGTAGGCGTAGTAGGCCGTATGTATCTGGGCATGGATGAAAACATCAACCAAAACTCTCTGGTATTCATCGCCATGGTTCGCAGCATTTTTCCGGCTCTGATGAGCGGTATCCTGCTCTCCGGCGTATTGGCAGCTTCCATGAGTACTGCTTCCAGTCAGCTGCTCGCTTCCGCTTCTGCCTTTGCCAGCGACGTTTATAAGCCTGTAATCCGTAAATACCAGTCCGGTGACAAGGAAATGCTTTGGGCAGGCCGCATCGTCGTACTCGTTATCTCCTTCGTTGCTCTGCTTATTGCCGATTCTCCGCGTGCAGGCAGCATTATGGAGCTTGTTGCCAACGCATGGGGCGTATTCGGTGCAGCCTTCGGCTCTGCTATCATGCTCAGCCTTTTCTGGCGCGGCTTCACCTTCCAGGGTGCTGTAGCCTGCATCATCGTCGGTGCTGTTGTCGATATCGGCTGGTACCTGACTATGGCAGCCTCCACCGGCATCTACGAAATTATCCCCGGCTTTTTTGCCAGCCTTGTAGCAGGTGTCATTGTTTCCCTGCTCAGCGGCGGTCCTTCCAAGGATGTTGCTGAGCTTTATGATAAAGCCAACAACTACGTTGAGGACTAATTGTAAAGCCTAAAAAAATCAGCCAAATAAGAAAGTCCGATTTGTCAGCACAGACGAATCGGACTTTTTATATTCTCAGCAAAAATTCAAGCTAATTTTACTCAACGAAGCAAAAGCATAGCATTTTCCTATCAATCATATTATAATAAAAGTGACCAATAAATTTGCTGAATACATTATGTAAGGAGGTTCTGCCATGCGTACTTTCCTGCCATTAGCCTTTTGGTACTGGCTCTATAATCAGCTCTTCTTCTTTTTGGGAGCATTGGGCTTTTTTGTAATTCATTTTCTTGTTGCTTTAATCGGCTTCGGAGGCATGGATACTCTTGCCAGCGCTATTTTTACAACACTTTATGCATTTATTCTTTACAAGCTCTTCGGGCGCTTTCTCTGGCGCAACAGGCTACAGCAATATAATTTTAGCAATAACACCCTTATATGCGCCTCACTGTTGCCGCTGATTTTAGGCAGCATAATGCTCACTGCCAGCTTTGCCATAGCAGACGGCAAAATCTATAACACCATGACCGCTATGCCTGTGCTTGCGGCAATTAATCTCAGCCTGTCCTATCTGCCGCTCGCCAAAAGCGTCTGGACTATGCTCATTTTAGGCAGCATCTTCAACATTTTCACCATCACCTGCTTCTGGCGCTACTGCCGCAAATATCTGCAGCAGGAAATTCCCTGGCTGAAGCTGTTCACAATAATAGCTATCTGTCTGGCAGTCTGCACCATCATTATTTACAGCATAACCATTATGTATCTGCCTGATGACAAAGTAGGAGGATGAGATAGTCAAAATTTTATCATCATTAAATCCAAACATCTTATGAAATTTTTGCAAATATACCTCTAACCATATTTTCTATGATATAATAAGTCTAACATACAAATTTAATACTGTTGTCGTTCTCTTAGGAGTATTGTAGTACCAACTGCAATACTCCTTTTTTAATAGCATCATCAATACGTATTGTTTTTATACGTGTTAAATGATACAATTATGAAAGGAGCAATATCATGAAATTTAAAGAACTGGAAAAACTACTGAAAAAAGCCGGTTGGACATTATATTCGACCAGAGGCTCCCACTTTTATTACGTACATCCACGCCAACCTAATAAAGTAACTGTTCCTAACCATAAGGGAGATATTCCCATAGGCACAGTTAAAGCTATTTTCAAACAAGCCGGTTTAGATTTTCAGAAAGGGTGATTTTATGTTATCAATGTATCCTGCGTGCTTTTATAAAGAAAAAAACGGACAATACACCGTAATTTTTTCTGACCTTAACCACCTCGCAACCTGTGGTACGGATTTACAAGATGCTATGAAAATGGCAACAGACTGCCTTGCCGGCTTTCTTTACGAAGCAAAGCTCAGCAATGAAGCTGTTCCGGAACCATCTGAATTAAACACTATTGACGTTAACGAAGAATATAGCGATTACGCAGAAGCCTTTGTTAATATAGTAAGTGTTGATGTAGAAGCATATGCCAAAGAGCACTTTACCAAAGCAGTCAAAAAAACTCTCACCATCCCCAAATGGTTAAATGATGCGGCGATTGCCAAAAAGCTGAACTTCTCCAAAATTTTACAGGATGCTCTCAAGCACGAGCTCAATATCGGATAAAGCAAAAATCACAACCGGTTACATATATAACCGATTGTGATTTTTTATTATAGCTTCAATATTTACTTACCGGCAATTTTACCGTAGCATTCCGGTCTGCGATCGCGGAACAGTCCCCAGCTCAGTCTGTCCTCAGCCAAGGCTGCCAAATCATACTCCGCATAAAGAATTTCTTCCTTATCACGCGATGCATCCTGTACAAGCTCACCGGTGCCGTCGGTCATAAAGGAGGAGCCGTAGAACAGCAAGGAGGACTGTTGGCCCGCATTGCCTTCGCAGGGCTCCACAGTTTCCAAACCGATGCGGTTTGCGGCTACCACAGGCATCAGATTAGCTGCACTATGGCCTTGCATAACACGACGCCAATGCGGCATGCTGTCGCAGTCTAAGATAGGCTCGGAGCCAATCGCCGTAGGATAGAACAAAAGCTCTGCTCCGTTCAGCGCCAGGCAGCGTGCTGTCTCAGGGAACCATTGATCCCAACAGATACCGATACCGACACGGCCATACTTGGTATTGAAAACCGTAAAGCCGCTGTTACCGGGTTTAAAGTAAAATTTTTCCTGATAAAAATGATCGTCAGGAATATGTGTTTTACGATAAACACCTAAAATCTCACCGTCAGCATCAATGCAGGCGATGGAATTATATAATTCGTTGACATCACGCTCAAAAAAGCTGATAGGCAGAACGATATTCAGCTCCTTTGCCAAACGCTTGCCCATCTGCACCGCAGGATTTTCTTCCGTAGGCAGTGCATACTGATAGAAATCATAGCGACGCTGCTGGCAGAAATACGGACGCTCCCACAGCTCCGGCAGCAGAATAATCTGCGCACCATTCGCTGCAGCTTCGCGCACCAGCGCTTCAGCGTGCTGCAAATTTTCTTCTACGGTCGGCGCACAGCGCATCTGCACTGCTGCCACCTTTACCTTGCTCATAAGCACACTCCCTTCGGAATTTGCTGTGTAATGCAGTGAATATTGCCGCCACCGGTCAAAATTGCCCGCGCCGGTATCTGCACTACCTTACGCTCCGGACAGAGCTTGGCAAGAATTTCCGCCGCCAACGCATCGCTGGCCGCATTCTCACCGCCAAAGGCAGGCACTACAACACTGTCATTACTGAAATAAAAGTTTACATACGAAGCCGCCAGAAGTTCACCGGCTTCGCGCATATCCTCACCCTCGACAAAGTCGAAGCCTGCTACCTCGTCCTCGGTAATGCACACAGGCACCGCAGGCACAGGCAGCTTATGCACGATGATTTTACGTCCCTTGGCATCCGTCAGCTGCTCCAAAGCATCCAGGCTTGCCTTGCTCAAAGCATACTGCGGATCAGCTTCGTTATCTGTCCACGCCAGCACCACCTCACCGGGGCGGATAAAGGCACAGACATTATCTACATGCTCGTTTGTTTCATCGTTATAAATACCGCGCGGAATCCACAAAACCTTTTCTACCCCCAGGTAAGTCTTAAGCTTTTGCTCAATCTGCTCTTTGGAAAGGTCGGGATTGCGTCCTGCGCTCAGCAGGCAGGCCTCCGTTACGAGTGCCGTGCCATCGCCGTCGCAGTGAATAGAACCGCCCTCCAGCACAAAGGGAACAGCATCATACAGCGCAGCACCATAATGCTCGGCAAACTTTTCCGCAAAAGCATCATCCTGCTCATAATCAGGATACAGGCCGTCTACCTCGCCGCCCCAGGCATTGAAGCGCCAGTTCACGCCTCGCAGCTCGCGTCCCTGTTCGCCGTCGCGCACAACAAAAGTCGGGCCGATGTCACGCGCCCAGCTGTCGTCCGTTTCCATAGCAACCAGCTCAACATTGGCCACATCTGCAAGATATTCCTGCGCTACGGCAAAGTGCTTAGCACCGCAGATAACATAAACCTTTTCGCTCGCCGCAATCGCCTTAATCACAGCCGTAAACGCTTCGCAGGCCGCCACTGCGCCAAAGCTCCAGGAGCCAGGACGCTGCGGCCACACGATAATGCAGCCGTCATGCGGTTCGTATTCGCCGGGCATGTGAAAACCGTCGGCAGCGGGAGTAAAGTTTTTCTCTAACATCATGACAAACGTCCTTTAAAATCTTCATAACCGAAATGGCGTACAAGCTCCGTAGTACCATCCTTGTGCAGCAGCACAATATCAGGCAGCGGAATTCCGTTAAAGGTATTATTTTTAACCATGGAATAAATCGCCATATCCTCAAAAATCAGCTTATCGCCAACCTTGATTTCCTTGTCAAAGCTGTAATCGCCAATCACGTCACCGGCCAGACAGGTCATTGAGGATAAACGGTATTTATACTGCTTTTCGTCAGCCTCATAACCGCCGCGCAGAGGCGGACGGTAAGGCATCTCCAGCACGTCAGGCATATGGCAGGCAGCCGAGGCATCAAGGATAAGAATATCCAGACCGTTATGCACAATATCCAACACCTCTGTCACGAGATAGCCGGCATTGAGCGCCACAGCCTCACCGGGCTCCAGATATACCTCAACATGATAGGTATTACGAATATATTTTACTAAATCAATCAGCGCTTCCACATCATAATCACTGCGCGTAATATGATGGCCGCCGCCCAGATTCAACCATTTAAGCTGCTTAAAGTACTTGCTGAACTTCGCTTCGAAAGCCTTCCAGGTAGTCAGCAGGTCATCAGAGTTCTGCTCACACAGCGTATGGAAATGCAGGCCTTCGATTTCCGGCGGCAAAACCTCCGGGAAGTTCGCCAGCGTTACGCCCAAGCGTGAGCCATAGGCACAGGGATCATAAATCGCATGCTCACCCTCCTGCGTCGAGCATTCCGGGTTCACGCGGATACCCACGCTCACACCGGCCTGAGAGCAGACAGCCTTATGCTTTTCAAACTGCGCAAAGCTGTTGAAAATGATATGGTCGCAGATTTGCACCAGCTCCTGCATATCCTGCTCCTTAAAAGCAGGTGCAAAAACATGGTTCTCCTTGCCCATCTCCTCATGACCGAGGCGCGCTTCATAAATGCCGCTTGCCGTCGTGCCTGCCAAATATTCGCCCATCAGCGGATACAGACGGAACATAGAAAAGCATTTCTGCGCCAGCAGAATATGCGCACCGCTTTCGCGCTGCACATGCTGCAAAAGACGCAGATTATTAAGCAGCTTGGCTTCATCAACCACATAGCAAGGAGTCGGCAGCGCCTTCAGCGCCGCCTCCTCACGCTCTGCGCGCAAATTCTTCTGCAAATCAGCCAGACGGGAAGCACCCTCAGCCTTGTCGACAACATATGCCGGCATTACAGTTTTCTTGGCGTCCGTCATCTTATTCTACCGTAGCCGGGTTTTCGTCAACAACCCAAGGCAGGCCGAACTTATTCAGCATATCCATGTACGGATCCGGATCGAATTCTTCCACATTGAATACGCCTTTGCCCTGCCATTGCTTAGTAATAACCAGAGCAGTACCGATCATCGCGGGAACGCCGGTGGTGTAGCTGATAGCCTGAGAGCCGACCTCTTTGTAGCATTCCTGATGGTCGCAGACATTATAAATATAGATGGTCTTTTTCTTGCCATCTTTAGTACCGGTGAAGATACAGCCGATATTGGTCTTGCCTACGGTGCGAGGACCGAGGGAAGCAGGATCCGGCAGCAGCGCTTTGAGGAACTGAATGGGAACAATTTCCTTGCCTTCATAGTTAATCAGCTTGGTGGACAGCATGCCGACGTTCTCCAGACACTTCATGTGTGTCAGATAGCTTTGGCCGAAGGTCATAAAGAAGCGGATGCGTTTTACGCCGGGAATATTCTTCGCCAGAGATTCAATTTCCTCATGGTGCAGCAGATACATATCCTTCATGCCTACTTCCGGGAAATCATATTCACGTTTAATAGCCATTGCCGGAATTTCTACCCAATGGCCGTTTTCCCAATAGGAGCCGGGAGCAGAAACCTCACGCAGGTTAATTTCAGGGTTGAAGTTGGTAGCAAACGGATAACCATGGTCGCCGCCGTTGCAGTCCAGAATATCAATAGTTTCGATTTCATCAAAATAATGCTTCAGTGCATAAGCAGAGAAAACACTGGTAACACCGGGGTCAAAGCCGGTGCCGAGCAGAGCCATGATGCCGGCCTGCTCAAATTTTTCTTTATAAGCCCATTGCCAGGAATAATCGAAGTAAGCAGAGAAGCCCTCTTCCTTGCAGCGCTTGTCATAAACTGCACGCCATGCAGGATCGTCAATATTTTCCGGCTCATAGTTAGCGGTATCGATGTAATCAACCTTGCATTCCAGGCAGGCATCCATAATAGTCAGGTCCTGATAAGGCAGAGCAACATTCAGCACTGCGTCTGGCTGGTAAGCCTTAATCAGCTGTACAAGCTGTTCCTTGCTGTCAGCGTCAACCTGTGCTGTAGTAATCACAGTAGAGGTCGTGGGCTGCAGCTTTTCCTTAACTGCGTCACATTTGGACTTCGTACGGCTGGCAATACACAGCTCGGTGAAAACATCACTGTTTTGGCAGCATTTTGCGATAGCTACGCCGGCAACACCGCCGCAGCCGATTACTAATAATTTACTCATAATTCAAATCATCTCCTGTTCATAAAAATCATATTCTATTCAAAGCAGTTAACAGAGCCTCTTCTTGGGGAGAGGTGCCGAGCAAAGCGAGGCTGAGAGGGGATAAGATCCATACCCCTCTCAGTCGCCTACGGCGACAGCTCCCCCCCAAGGGGAGCCTTCTCTTTCTCTACTTCCAGTACATCTAGACGCCACAACAACGCATATGATGCACTATCGTGTACATCTTTACCATAGACGCACGAGAGTGTATTAGATGCTAGGCGCGGCGACGACGGCGTACTTCTAGTACGTCTAGAAGCCGCAACGACGCAGATGATGCACTATCGTGCGTCTACCTCTCTTCTTCCTCAAGCATATCTTCAACATACTTCGGCAGCATAAACGCTCCCTTATGCAGATGCTCGGAATAATACCATGTTTTAATACCACGCTCCAGCCACTTCTTGGCATCAAAATCCTTCAGCGGATGATACTTCTTGGAAGCGAAGCCGAACAGCCAGTAACCTGAAGGACAGGTCGGAATGTGCGCCTGATATACACGGCTGATTGGAAAGCTGTGGCTGGCCTTGCGGTGCATGGCGCGGCAGGTTTCCTCGTCCTCATCGTAGAAGGGACTGCCATGCTGATAAACCATGATACCGTCCTCCTTGAGCGCACGGAAGCAGTTACCGTAGAATTCCTTGGTAAACAGGCCCGCTGCATGACCTAAGGGATCGATAGCATCGCTGATAATCAAATCGTATTCATCAACCTTGGTACGCAAAAAGCGCAGACCGTTAGCGTTGAAAACAGTTACGCGCGGGTCATCAAGACCGCAGGCGTTGTCTGGAAAATAGTCACGGCAGACATCGATAAAAACATGGTCCGTTTCTACTACGTCGATTTCCTCTATTTCATCATAATGCGTCAGCTCGCGCGCTACACCGCCGTCGCCGCCGCCGATTACCAGTACCTTGCGCACATGCGGATGCACTGCCATAGGCACATGGACAATCATTTCGTCATAAACAAATTCGTCCTTTTCCGAAAAGACTATGGTACCGTCACAGCTGATAAAGCGACCGAATTCCTTGGATTCAAAAACGTCTATTCTTTGGAAATCCGTATCCGCACCGAAAAGCTGCTTTTCGATTTTGATATCCAGCTTCACATCTTCTGTATGATAGTCAGAAAACCATAGCTCCATTTAATCACGTCCTTTATACTAATACATTGATATTATTAACATCCGGATCTTCAGGTCCCTGCATGGAGCAACCCTTTTCCTTAGCGTAAATAATATAATCGATAATATCCTTGGTAATAACCTCACCCGGCGCCAAAATAGGAATTCCCGGCGGGTAGCACATTACAAACTCACTGCAGATGCGTCCCGCAGTTTCGCGTATAGGCAAAGATTCGTCCTTGGCATAAAAAGCCTTCTGCGGCGAAACAACAACCTTAGGCGCGATATATTCGGTATTGAGCATTTGCGACGGATCCTTGGAATACAGGCGCTTGATATCTGCCAAAGCACCTACAAGACGTTCAATATCCTGAATACGGTCACCGATAGAAATATAAGCAAGAATATTGGCGATATCACCGAACTCAATCTGGATATCATATTCATCGCGCAGCAAATCATAAACCTCGATGCCTGCAAGACCAATATCACGCGTATAGACCGAAAGCTTGGTAACATCAAAATCATAAATACTGCTGCCGTTTTTCAGCTCGCGTCCGTAAGCATAAAAGCCGCCGATAGAATTAATTTCCTCGCGGGCATACTCCGCCATCTCCTGCACCTTGCCGAAGGATGCCTCACCGCGCATATACAGGTTACGGCGTGAAATATCCAGGCTGGAAAGCAGAAGATACGAAGCACTGGTAGTCTGCGTCAGATTAATAATCTGGCTTACATACTCCCAGTTAACATTAGGCCCTGTCAGCAGCAGGCTGCTCTGCGTCAGACTGCCGCCCGATTTGTGCATGGAAACAGATGCCATGTCAGCACCGGCCGCCATCGCATTAACAGGCATATTTTTTCCGAAATAAAAATGTGTACCGTGCGCCTCGTCTACCAGGCAGAGCATGTTATGTTCATGCGCCAGCTTAACGATAGAACGCAAATCCGAACAGATACCATAATAAGTAGGATTGTTTACGAGCACTGCCGTAGCATCGGGATTTGCCTTAATCGCCTTAGCTACCTCGCCGATCTCCATCCCCAGAGAAATTCCCAGCTTACTGTCAACCTGCGGATTGATATAAACGGGGATCGCGCCATTAAGCACCAGCGCGTTAATCACACTTTTGTGTACATTGCGCGGCAGGATAATTTTATCGCCTGCCTTGCAGGAGGCCAACACCATGCTTTGCACGGACGAGGTCGTACCTCCTACCATAAAGAATGCGTGTGCCGCACCGAAGGCCTCCGCTGCCAGCTCCTCTGCGTCACGGATTACCGAAACAGGATGGCAAAGATTATCAAGAGGCTTCATAGAGTTGACATCCAGGTTTACACATTTTTCCCCCAGCAGCTCACGAAGCTCCGGGTTGCCACGACCGCGCTTATGACCTGGTACATCAAACGGAACAACGCGCTTTTTACGAAAACGCTCCAGTGCCTCGTACACCGGAGCAGAAGTTTGTGATAAATTTCCCATTTTCTTCTCCAAAGCATAAAAAAATAAAAGGACAGATGATATTTTCTTCTGTCCCTTTATCGTAACATTTTTAACCTGTTTCAGCAAGAGTTTTAAGAGTAACTAAGCAAAATCTTAGCCAATTCAGTTTATCTCATCGTTAGCGAATTTTACAAAATCATTAATTCCCAGTCCCGGAGCTACCATCGGGAGCACCATATTTTTAGGATTAATGCAAACCTCTATAAGATAAGGCTTCCTGCATTCCCACGCCTTGGCCACTGCCTGAGCCAAAGCCTCCGGCGTATCCGCATGCTCACCTTCAATTCCGAAGGCAGCAGCATATTTTACAAAGTCAACATAGCCCGGCAGCTCGCAGGCCGTAAAGCGTTTGGCAAACTGCACCGTCTGCAGCTGGCGTATCATTCCCAGTCCGCTGTTATTGAACACTATAGCGATAACAGGCACATTATTGCTGGCAATAGTAAAAAGCTCGCTGCCTGTCATCTTAAAGCCGCCGTCACCGCTTATACTGATGACACGGCTCTGCGGACGCGCCAGCTGTGCGCCTAACGCAGCAGGCAGACCGAATCCCATCGTTCCCAATCCGCCGCTTGTCAGCCACTGGCGGGCAAACTGTATCTTCAAATGCTGCGCTGCCCACATCTGATGCTGGCCTACGTCCGTAGTAATAATATAATCCTTGTCCTTGAGCACCGGATTCAATGCTTTAAAGAACTTGGGCGCCTCCTCGTTTCCAAAATCATCGTCCATACCCGGCCAGGAATTTATCTTGTCCCACCATGCGCTCAAATCGTGCGGCTGCGCTGCCTTTTCCAACGCATTCAGCGTTGCCACCATATTGCCGGTGATGCCTATGCCCGAATCAATATTTTTATCTACCTCAGCAGGGTCGATATCCAAATGGATAATAAGCTTGTTGGCACTGTAGCTGCTGCGCTCGCCTGTAACGCGGTCATTAAAGCGGCTGCCGACAGCTAAAATCAGGTCAGCTTCCTTAACAGCATTATTGGCACGTTCATGTCCATGCAGGCCTGTCATTCCCAAAAACAGCTGTCTGTAGGCACTAATCGCACCAAGCCCCATCAACGTGCTGACAACCGGGATATGCAGCTTTTCACACAAATGCATGGCATCATATTCTGCATTGGCATTGATAACGCCACCGCCGACCAGCATTACCGGACGCTGTGCCTTATTGATAGCCGCTGCAGCCGCTGCCACACGTTCAGCATCAGGCTCCAACGGCTGCAGCTCCGCCAGACGGGCTTCCTCAAAATCTATCAGCGCCGTTTGCACATCGCGCGGCACGTCTACCAACACCGGTCCCGGGCGTCCTTCACGCGCCAGCTGGAAGGCAAGTCGCAATGTCTGCGCCAGGTTTTCCGGCTTTTTAACTAAAAAATTATGCTTGGTAATAGGCATTGTAATACCGGTGATATCTACCTCCTGGAACGCGTCATGGCCGATAAGCGCCCTGTTTACCTGCCCTGTAATGGCCACAACCGGTACGGAATCCAAAAATGCCGTTGCCAGACCTGTGACCAGATTGGTTGCACCGGGACCTGATGTAGCTATACACACGCCAACATTACCTGAAGCACGCGCAAAGCCGTCTGCCGCATGCGCAGCACCCTGCTCATGCGCCGTTAATATATGTTGTATCGGACTTTGCCGTAATGCATCATAAAAAGGGAGAATCGCACCCCCGGGATATCCGAAAACCGTTGTTACCCCTTCTTCTGCCAGTATTCTGCACATAATCTCTGCGCCGCTTAACTGCATACGCTCACTTCCTTCCGCAAATCTATCTCTTATATTGCCGCATGACCATCATCCAGCGGCGGCCATTCAAAACGTGATTTCTCCACAGCCAGTGACGTATCACCGCGCTCTAAAGCAACAAGGCCGGTCTGTACCATTTCGGTTACGCCGTACGGGCGCATGACATCAACAAAAGCCCGCAGCTTGCCTTCATCACCTGTAGCAACAAATATCAGTGACTCACCGGTTACATCCACTGCATGCGCACGGAACACTTCCGCCAGCTGCAGCAGCTCCGGACGTTTATTACCGGCCTTTACCTTAACAAGAATCATACTGCGGGTAGCACTGGATTTAGGAGGCAGCACCTTAACACGCTCTACCTCAACCAGCTTCGCCAGCTGTTTGGTAACCTGGATAATGGTCGGCTCGTCAGCCTCCATCGTCACTGTCATACGTGAGAACTCCGGATTTTGCGTCGTGCCTACAGCCAAGCTGTCAATATTGAAGCCACGACGTGAAAACATGCCTGCTACACGCATCAGCACTCCCGGCTGGTTACGTACAACAATCGATAAAATCTGCTCCATATCTTTCCCTCCTGCAATAACATGTCTACAATTCTGATGCTCTTACAAATCTTTCAGGCTTGCTGGCATCATCTAATCAGTGTTTTTTTATTATTTCAGCAAGCAGTTTTTTTGTCAACAGAAAGTGTAATATTTGTAAATTATTTTTCAATTACAGCTTATTAGTGTAAACACTATTACAGATTTCAGTGTACAAAAAAGCTCACGCAGCTATTGCTACGTGAGCAGTAAAACCTCCAACAGCATTTTTTTGTTTAACAGTTGAAGCATATAATCAAAAAGCTCACGTGACCATTCCACGTGAGCTTGATTTATAAGGTATAACTCGTTTTTTACGAAAACGCTACATTGCCTCGTACACCGAAGCAGAAGTTTGTGATAAATTTTCCATGTTCTTCTCCAGAGCATAAAAATAAAAGTTTCAGCAAGAGTTTTAAGAGCAACTAAGCAAAATCTTAGCCATTTTAGTTTATCTCATCGTTGGCGAATTTTGACAAAGTTTTTCATAACTACTCTCAGAGCTCACAGCACTGGAAGCATATGTAAAAAATCTGGCTGAACTTACAGAAACTAGAGATAACTGTATATTTATCAATTCCAGACTGTTACTGTGCAACACGTTAATCATGATATTCTATAAGTAGTTTTCTAAATATATTTCATTAACCTTTATCTTCATACATAGCAATACCTGTTTTCATTTTTTATTCTCGGTATATCTGCATTTTGGGTAATTTGAACAACCATAAAATTCGTGTCCGGCCAGCGCCCCCTTTTTCGCCACACGCAATACTAACTTGCTACCACACCTAGGACACACTTTGTTCTGCTGAAGCCTTCGCAAATTCATTCTCTCTTGCAGATTTTTTATATGTTCCTGCTTTTGCTCTTCTGTCAACTGTGTATACGGATATAGCAAATCGTAGTACTTATTAATTTTTTCTTGATTAAATATAGTTTTGTTCGTATATTTCTGTATACTAGCAGCTAATTGAAATTGTTGAGTCAATATAACATCATCACTAAAAATAGTTACATCTTTAAATTCGCATCTATCCGAAAACACTATTACTGAATAAATTTTTCCATCAAACAATCCTAATTTTTTTCGCAAGTATTTTATGTGTGTTCTATTCTGCCAAACAGGATTATAAAAACGCTCTTTTTGTGCAGAATAACCTTCGCCTAATAAAGATTGTGTCCACCATGCATTCCGTTCATTCCCGAAAATCCAACCACCATAATTTTTGCTTTCAAATACATATATTCCACTATGATGTATCATTATTGCATCAATCTCAGTCGTTTCTTTGTTTTCCATCGGCAGATAGCAATTAAACAAAAAACTCGCTCCATCCATCTCATAATGAAATAATGATTTATAAATCTTATATTCGCCATTCTTACCTTTATCAAATTCTACATCCCAAAATGAATTTTTTGTTATTTTTCGATACTGAGATTTATTGTACTTGTCTACTTCTCTGGCACTATGTATACAATAAAGAATTATACACGCTAAAAAAATAATGAAAACTATCGACATGCTTAACCAATCCTCAATATAAAAATTTAATCACAATATTAGTTTATCACTATCATTTCTACTCGGTCAATTCATTATTTATTTCCAAGATAGCATTGTTCAAGAATCATTAGAATAAACCTAAAGGCAAACTATAATCAAAAAGCTCACGCAGCAAATTCCACGTGAGCCTGATTTATAAGGTTGGTGCGAGTGACAGGAATCGAACCTGCACGCCGAAAGGCGCTAGATCCTAAGTCTAGTGCGTCTGCCAGTTCCGCCACACTCGCATATAAAATATTATATCATAACAAGAACATCTATGGCAACTGTCCATGTAAACAAAAAGCCGTCCTTCTTTCGAAGAACGGCCTTAAATTCGTGGTGATCCACCCGAGACTCGAACTCGGGACACCCTGATTAAAAGTCAGGTGCTCTACCAACTGAGCTAGTGGATCATTGGCTGGGGCGGCTGGACTCGAACCAACGCATGCGGGAGTCAAAGTCCCGTGCCTTACCGACTTGGCTACGCCCCAAGCTTATTAGTGGTTATTCAGATTCATCCAAATCTGAAAAGGTGGGGTGACTGGTGGGAGTCGAACCCACGCGTAACGGAGCCACAATCCGCCGTGTTAACCACTTCACCACAGCCACCATCTTGTTTCCAAGCTGAATAGCTTGGCGACGAATAGTATTATACTATATTCCCGGCAGTACGTCAATAGCAAAATTTAATTTTTATAAAAAATTTTACAGCACTCACCGGACATAGTGAAAAATTGCTTTGCAGCCGATAATCAGCGGCGGGCAATTACTTCAATTTCCACATGAGCGCCTTTCGGCAGAGCTGCTACCTGTACAAAGGAGCGTGCCGGCGGCTCAATCTTAAAGGTTTTTGCATAAACAGCATTAATAGCATCAAAATTCTTGATGTCATCTACAAAAATAGTAGTTTTTACAACATCCATGAATCTGAAGCGTGCTTCCGTCAGGATAGCCTCAATATTGTCTAAAACCTGCTGAGTTTCAGCTTCGATAGAGCTTTGAACCATTTCACCTGTTTCCGGATTGATAGCAATCTGACCGGATACAAACAGAATAGAACCTGCCAATACAGCTTGAGAATAAGGACCTAAAGCTTTGGGTGCATTTGTTGTTGCAATAACTTCCATGATTAAAGTCTCCTTTGCTACTTTTTTATTTACGGGCAAAGTATTTTGCTGCCCACTCTATAGCCGAAGGCGTTGCGGCCATACCGCCGCCTGCGGTTTCCTTCAAAGCACAGGGAAGTGCATCCCCCACGCTCTTCATGGCATCAATTGCTTCATCAGCATTAATAAAGCTGCTGATTCCGGCCAACGCCAATTCAGCTGCCAACAGTGCCTGCAAAGCACAGGCTCCATTACGTTTAATGCAGGGTACCTCTACAAGGCCTGCTACTGGATCGCAGACAAGTCCCAACACGTTTTTAAAAACGACCGCTACTGCTGTGCCAACCTGCTGCGGTGTGCCACCCAGCATAGAAACCGCAGCACCTGCTGCCATCGCCGCAGCACTGCCACATTCTGCCTGACAGCCACCCATAGCACCTGCCAGAGAAGCGCGCTCGTTGATTACCATACCAATACTGCCGGCAACCACCATACCACGCTGCAAGGTTGCAGCATCCAGTCCACAGTGCTTTTTCAGTGCAAAGAACACTCCCGGAAGCACGCCGCTGGCACCTGCGGTAGGAGCAGCAACTATACGTCCCATAGCCGCGTTGCACTCGCCAACTGCCGTAGCATATATAACGGCATCTAAAGCCTTCTCGCCCAAAAGATTGACAAAGCCTTCAGCACCGGCTGCTGCAGCCAACTTTTTGGCATCGCCGCCGGTCAAACCACTGTGAGAGCGGACACCTGATAACCCATGCTCTACTGATTTCTCCATAACGTCCAGCATTTCCTGCATCTTCGCCAGTAAATCTTCCTGACTGCATTCCAGCTCGCGCATATTGTAGTCTATAAGAAATTCGTCTAACGGTTGCTGCCATTCAGCAGCCTCTTTAATCCAGCTGTTCAAAGACAGCATTTCTTTTTTCATGCTGCACCCCTTACAAAACACTGGCAATAAAACGCACCGATTCTATCTGCTGCAGCGCGCTTATAAGATTGATAATCTCCTGCGGCACTGCCTCATCACATTCAATAACCATAGATGCCATACCGCCCTTGTCGCTGCGGAACAAGCGCATTGTAGCGATATTTACACCGGCATTGGCCAAGGTACTGGTAACCAGCGCAATAACACCTCTTGTATCAATATGCACTGTCAAAATAGCAGGCAGGCGTCCAGTGAGCTCTACAGGGAACCCGTCAATTTCCGTAACCTGTACCTGACCGCCGCCAACAGAAGAACCGACGATATCACAACGGGCACCATTTTCTGCAGTCAGCTTAAAAAGCACAGTGTTTGGATGAGCCTTATTGCCCAAATCAATTTTATGATAGGAATATTCTAAGCCGTTTTTCTCCGCATAGCTGTCAGCCTGCGGAATGCGTTCATCATCCGGCAGCCAGCCCATCAGGCCGGCAAGCAGCGCCATATCCGTGCCGTGTCCCTTATAGGTTTCGGCAAAGGAGCCATGCAGATAAATTTCTGCCTTTACCGGCTTAGCGCCAAGAATACTGGCGGCCAAAAGTCCCAGACGAACAGCACCGGCAGTATGCGAGCTGGAGGGACCAATCATCACCGGTCCGATAATATCCAAAATACTCATAAAGCACCTCTATTCATCACTGGCCAGCGAACGATGTGCCAGTCCGACACACAGCTCATTGAGATTCAGCACGCCAACGCCCATATAAATAGCAACACAAAGATGCTCTCCGGCGCGAGCAATACCGATTTTGCCACCGACATTGAAGCCAAAGGCCTTAACCTTCACCTGCTCCAGTGCTTCGTGCGCCGCACCCGCCACAGCACCAGCACCTACATGTGATTCGGTTACAAGTCCCTGACGCTGCGCAGCCACTACGGCACGCTCAACAATTTTTACAATAGAAGGAATAAATTCACCGCCGAAATCAACAGCTGTCGAACGGATACCATGCTCCGCTAGGCGTTCCTTTACCTTCGTTTCCTCCACGCGACTGGAGGTCAGTGCAATACGCAAGGCAGCACGGCCGATTTCGATGCTGTTGATGCAGCTTTTACCACATTCATGCATTTTAGTCACACCCCTCACAAAACATTTTTCTATCATCAGGCGCAGAGATTACTCGTCCTCTTCAGGAACCTCTACAACCTCTTTGATTTTATTTTTATCCAGCATTGCTACCAGCAGGAAGGTAATAATGCAGATAGGCCATTCAAAGTAAATTACTTCGTTGGCAAAAAGCGGTTTGATGCCTGCCAGCGGGCTGCCGGGAACAAACCAGAGAGCGATGCCGAGAAGGCTCACCAATGTAGTCCAGAAAGCAGAGCTGCGACGGCACAGGCCGGGAGCGAACATCGTAAAGAAGAATACGCAGGTCAGGCCGCAGGTCATAGACAAACCGGCAATCATCGTCTTAACAATACCTGCCGCATTGAAGGCAAACCACAGGGTAATCAGGCCTACGGCAAAAACAGACAGACGATTGATGATGACAAATTTATTTTCCGCAACAGTAGGATTAATAAAGCGTTTATAGATATCATTGCTGAAGAGCGTAGCAGCACCCAGCAGAATAGTGCAGGCAGTAGATACATCCGCAGCCCACAAAGCAGCCAGTGTTACACCGCCGGCAAAAGGATCCAGAGTCATAACAACCTTAGGCATAGCAAGTGCAGCCTGCGCCACCGGCATTTCCGGATACATTGCCTTGCAGACAACACCCAATACAGCGCAGATGAAGCCAACCGGGAAAATCATCAGGCCGGCCAGAACATAACCGTTGCGGGCAGCCTTGGCATTTTTCGCACCGCAGGCAATCTGTACAGGGCCCTGCGCGGTAATAGTCTGGGTAATCATAACGATAATCCAGCCGAGAATAGTAGCAAAAGCCAGGCCTGCTACCGGACTGCCCATAACCTCGGGGTTAGGCAGTTTACTGAGTACTGCATCCCAACCGCCTACGTTGGATACAGATTGGATTGCAGAGTAGATAATACCGATATAAATCAAGGTAACGCTGACGATATTTGCCAGACCGCTGGACCAAAGACCGCCAATCAGTGTAATACCGATAAATACCACGGCGCTCATAATCATACCGCCATGGAAAGAGAAAATCTCCGGCAACAGCGAGGATAAAATCGCACCGCCTGCCATGTACTGCAAAGCAGTAATAACGCACATAATGATAACCAGACCGATTGCAGCGATTGCACGGCCTTTAGTATCATAGTAGAACTCAAAGAATTCCGGGATAGTGGAAACCTTCATAGAACGCAGCTTGCCTGCTGCCAAAAGGCCCATAACCAAAGCACCGATAGACCAGGCACCGTTATACCAGCCTGCTGCCAGACCAACACTGAAAGCACGCTGTGCTACGCCGACTGTAGAAGCAGCACCGACTGCCAGACCGGTAACGTTGACCGCTACCAGAATTGTGTTCAGCTTACGTCCGGCCAGCAAAAATGCTGTCGAACCAGAATCAGCCTTGTGCTTCACCCACAAGCTGATGCCAAAAAGCATCGCAATGTAAACAACGACAATTACCAACTGAATAGACATAAAAACTACACTACCTTTCTTCCATGCTACAAAAGCATAATACTTGTGCTGTAAGAATATAAACCATGCTACCATCCTACAACGTACGATAATTTGTCTTATATTATACCAACTTTTTTTAGTAAATTAAAGATCCCGTCAAAACTTTTCTGCAGCGGGAAAATTTTTGAAATAAAATTTACGTAAAATCTTTCTTGTGCAAGCGTAAGAAAAAGGATTTTATTTATTTTTGTCGAATTGTTTAATGTATGTTGTGATACAATGGAGGAAAGAAATATGTTTACTTATAAAACTAGCGGAGTCTGCTCCCGCGAGATTCATTTTGATATAGTTGACGGCAAGCTGCACAATGTAAGCTTTGACGGCGGCTGCCCCGGAAATCTGGCTGCTATCGGCAAGCTGGTAGAAGGCCAGGATGCCAAAGCAGTTGCCGATTTGCTCAAGGGCAATGACTGCCGCGGCCGCGGCACCAGCTGCGCCGACCAATTGGCTAAAGCCATCGAAGAGAATCTGTAATTTTTAAAGCCGTTGTGACGCAGACAGTGCTTTATATCACGCCTGCCAGGAAAGAGGAAAGGAGGAACCCTACTATGTACAAAATTTTAAAAAGTACCGACCAAGGACTGGACGAGCTGGAGCTGGAACATCTGGAAAAGGGCTACTGGCTTGACATAGTGGCTCCTTCTGTAGAAGAGCTGCAGGAAATAGCAGCAGCGACAAAAATCCAGATGGATTTTTTGAGTGCCGCACTGGACGAAGAAGAAAAATCCCGTATCGAAGTTGAAGATGACCAGATTCTGATTTTGGTCGATATTCCTTTTTTACGCAGCAATAAAGATTACGACACGTTGCCTTTAGGCATCGTAGTAACCGAAGAAGGCATTGCCACTATCTGTTTGGAGCCTAACGCCGTAACTGCGGATTTTGGTACGCACAACAGCAAAATATTCAGCACCTTCAAAAAAACGCGCTTTTTATTCCAGATTCTTTATAAATCCGCTACTCTCTATCTGAAATATATCCGTATCATCATCCGCCGTACTGACGAACTGGAAATTCACCTGCGCCAGTCCATGGAAAACAGCGAGCTCTTCAACCTGCTTGATCTGCAGAAGTCCTTAACCTACTTTTCCACATCTCTGCGCAGTAATTCCATTGTACTGGAAAGACTGCTGCGTCTGCGCAATGCGACGCAATCCCAACATCTTATAAAGGTATACGAAGAAGACGAGGATTTGCTGGACGATGTTATTATCGAATATAAGCAGGCTGTAGAGATGGTTGAGATGTACAGCCACATTCTTAACAGCATGATGGAAGTTTTTGCCAGTATCATCAGCAACAACCTGAACCTGGTCATGAAATTTTTGGCATCCGTCACCATCATTTTGGCGATTCCTACACTTATCAGCGGTTTGTGGGGCATGAACGTACCTGTCCCCTTTGCAGAAAACCCCTTCGGGTTCCTTATCGTCATCAGTCTGGCGGCGTGTATTGCCATCGGCACTGCCTTCCTGCTGTGGAAGAAGAGAATGTTCTGAGGTTAGAAAATGTCTAAAGTTACGCAAGAAAAACTGCTCGCCGGAATTATTTTCGGCGACAATGATAACGAAGAATATATTTACCTGCCCGGCGGAGAGGTTGGCAGCGAAGCGCCTCTTTGCGTGCTAGAACGCGGCGGCAGCCGCGAGGACCTGCCTCTTGAAGAAGCGGCACAGCAGGTTCATCGTCTTGCGCTGCGCCCCTGCACTCATCCGCTGTGGGGCAAGCGTTCGTACTAAATCATAATGCTGCGAGGAGGAATGCAAGATGTATATCCCTAAACTGCATAAAATCTGGCTTTGTCAAAATGACAAGGGCGGTATCTATATGTATCCCAAAATGGCAAATCGTCACGGCCTGATTGCCGGTGCTACCGGTACAGGCAAAACCGTTACGCTCAAGGTACTGGCAGAAAGCTTCAGTGAAATGGGCGTACCTGTTTTTCTGGCTGATATCAAGGGCGATGTTTCCGGTATGTGCCTGCCAGGTGAGGACAGCGAAGGCTTCCGCAAGCGTTTGAGAAATAAGCTTGGGCTGGAAACAGAATGGAAATTTGCCGGTTATCCGGTACGCTTCTGGGACGTTTACGGCAAGGGCGGCATTCCCGTACGCGCTACCGTTTCGGAAATGGGCCCTGATCTGCTCAGCCGTCTACTGGAGCTGAACGAAACTCAAAGCGGTGTAATGAATATTGTTTTCCACGTAGCAGATGACCAAGGCCTGCTGCTGTTGGATTTCAAGGATTTGCGCAGCATGGTACAATACGTCGGTGATAATGCTGCCCAGTTCAAAACAAGCTACGGCAACATCACTCCCGCCAGCATCGGTGCTATCCAAAGAGCTTTGCTGCGTCTGGAGGATCAGGGTGCGGATATTTTCTTCGGCGAACCGGCACTCGATATCAAGGACTGGTTTGCTACGGCAGAAGACGGCCGCGGTGTTATCAATCTGCTGCACGCTACCGAACTGTTCCAGCGCCCGCTGCTCTACTCCACTTTCCTGCTGTGGATGCTTTCCGAGCTCTATGAAATGATGCCGGAAGCAGGCGATTTGGATAAACCCAAGATGGTCTTCTTCTTCGACGAAGCACATCTGATTTTTAAGGATGCACCGCAATCCCTTTTGGATAAGATTGAACAGATTGTCCGCCTCATCCGTTCCAAGGGCATCGGTATTTACTTTATCACCCAACAACCGACCGACGTACCGGAAAGCGTACTGGCACAGTTAGGCAACAAGCTGCAGCATGCACTGCGCGCCTACACTCCTAAAGAACGCAAGAGCCTTAAAGCTACCGCGCAATCCTTCCGCGAAAACCCTGCATTAGATGCCGAAGCTGCCTTAGGCGAGCTTGGCACAGGCGAGGTACTCGTTTCTATGCTGGACCCCGAAGGTATTCCTTCTATCGTACAGCGTGCTTATGTAATGCCGCCGCGCAGCTATCTTAGTGTGTGTGATGACGCCAAACGCCAGCAGCTGATCAAAGACTGCCCACTCTACAGCAAATATGCAGAAGCTGTTGACCGCGAATCCGCCTACGAGCTGCTGACACAAAAAGCAGAGGAAGCACAGGCAGAAGCCGAAGCGGCAGCGAAGGCTGAAGCTGAAGCGAAGGAAGCAGCGCTGAGAGAAAAAGAAGAAGCCAAGCAGGCCAAGGAAGCGGAGCGTGCCGCCAAAGCTGCGGAACGTGAGCGCATTGCAGCAGAACGTGCTGCACAAAGAAGCAGCGGCCGCCAAACCAAGAGCGTGTTGGACAAGGTATTTGACAGCGCCGTCAATTCCGCTACCCGCACAGTCGGCAGCCAAATCGGCAGCAAGCTGGTACGCGGTATTTTAGGAAGTCTTTTTAAAGGTAAATAAAAAAATTCAGGACTGACGCACAGCCAAGGCGTCAGTCCTTTTAGTTTAGACATAAAAGCTATAATTATTTTTTGATTACCAGAGCCTGCAGCAGCAAATCCTCGGCAGCATCTGCCGGATTGCCGATGGCATGACCTTCACCGCTGGAACAATGCACCTTGTCACCTGCGTGCAGCGTTATTGCCTGACCGTTATCATTGTAGTCGGCAGTTCCCTGCAGCACCACGATAGTTTCGCTGTTGCCGTCATGGATGTGATAGCCAAGGCTGCGGCCCGGTTTAAGAGTTACCTTAGCGTACATTACTACGCTGTCATTAAGCATGCTTTCGTCAAGATAATGTTCAATAATTACGTCACCATTGCCACCGAAGCGGTTGGCGCAGATATCTGTTTTGCTGTTTGTTATTTTCATAAGCGAACCCCCCTCTTTTTTTACTGCTTCCATTATATGCCTATTTCGTGCTGCAGGCAAATATTTCTCTGCCAGCATATATAAGTTATCTCCTTGACACTTACTGACAAAAACATTATACTTATGCTAACAACTTCATAAACAAAGCTTAGAGTGAGTCTGACATTTAGCTCATGAAGGGGTACACCACCACGGGTGTAGCTTTTTCATGAGCTTTTTTTATTACCCGAAAGGAGAAAATCATGCTTATCAACGGAGAAGAAAAGGCCTTAGGCTGCTCCATCGCTCTCAGCGAGCTGCTTACGCAGCTTGGCTATCGCACTGCGTTTGTTGCCGTAGAACTTAACGGCAATATCATCAAGCAGGCAGACTTTGGCAGTACAACAATTACCGACGCCGATAAATTGGAAATCGTCAGCTTTGTAGGAGGTGGCTGAATGATTATCAAGGAGGAAATCAATGCCGCACTTGGCAAAGGACTGACACAGGCGCAGCTCGACGCTCTGCATAACGCGCGCGTTGCTGTCGTAGGCCTCGGCGGACTCGGCAGCAATATAGCAATCGCCTTAACACGTCTTGGCATAGCTCAGCTTTATCTTTATGATTTCGACAAGGTAGAGCTTTCCAATCTCAACCGCCAATATTATTTTCTTGATGATATAGGGCAATACAAAGCAGACGCCCTTGTGAAGCATTTGCGCCAGATAAACCCCTACGCAGCTTTGCATTCGCAGGTAATCAAGGTAACAGAGGATAACATACCCACGCTTTTAAGTGACTGCGATATTATCTGCGAAGCGCTTGATGATGCTACCGGCAAGGCTATGCTCGTAAGCACTGTATTGAGTACCTGGAGCGATAAAAAGGTTATCGCCGGCAGCGGCATTGCAGGCTTCGGCAAAGCTGAAGAAATCACCAGTAAAAAAATCACAAAAAATCTTTATCTTTGCGGCGACGGCAGCAGCGATTTTCACGATTTACCGCTCTGCGGTGCGCGCGTCGCACTCTGCGCCATGCAGCAGGCTCTGCTTGCCGCACGCATTATTTTAGACTTGGAGGAGAATTAAAATGACTAACGATACATGGACTTTAGGCGGACACGAATTTCATTCCCGTTTTATTTTAGGCAGCGGCAAATATTCGCTTGATTTAATTAAAGCAGCCGTAGAGCAGGCAGGTGCGGAAATCCTTACGCTTGCTCTGCGCCGCGCCAACAGCGGTGCTCTTGCCAACATTCTTGATTACGTGCCGGAAAACGTCACCTTGCTGCCCAACACCAGTGGTGCACGCAATGCCGAAGAAGCAGTGCGCATCGCCCGCCTCGCACGCGAGCTTTGCCACACTGACTTCGTAAAAATCGAAGTAATCAAAGACAGCAAATATCTGCTGCCCGACAACCATGAAACCCTCAAGGCAACAGAAATTCTTGCCAAAGAAGGCTTCATTGTTATGCCCTATATGTACCCTGATCTGCAAAGTGCACGTGACATGCGTGATGCCGGTGCTGCCTGCATCATGCCGCTGGGTGCACCGATTGGCAGCAACAAGGGCCTTTGCACCAAGGACTTTATCCAAATCTTAATCAACGAAATCGACCTGCCGATTATTGTCGACGCAGGCATCGGCAAACCGTCACAGGCCTGCGAGGCTATGGAAATGGGCGCAGCGGCAATTATGGCCAACACAGCGATTGCCAGCGCCGGCAACCTGCCGCTTATGGCAAGTGCCTTCCGTGATGCTATCAACGCCGGCCGCAAGGCTTATCTTGCAGGCTGCGGCAGTGTCCGCGACACTGCCAGCGCCAGCTCCCCGCTGACAGGCTTTTTGCATGATTGAGGTGACAGCATGAAGAACGAAGATAAATTTTTTAACAACAGTATTTATGATGAGCAGGCAGCAGCCTTCAGCGAAAAAAAGCTGACCGATCCGATGCAGTATCAGGAAGGCATGGAAATTATCGACTCCGATATTTTTGACAAGGTGCAGACTGCCCGCGCCGCTTACGATTATAATAAATATACGGAAGCAGACGTGCTTGCAGCCCTCGCTCACAGCGAGCGTACGCCCGATGACTTCGCGGCCCTGCTTTCGCCTGCTGCTCTGCCTCTTTTAGAGGAAATTGCCCACGCCGCACAAATTGAGCGCCAGCGTTACTTCGGCAATAACGTTACCTTTTTCACCCCGCTGTACATTGCCAACTACTGCGAAAACTACTGCATCTACTGCGGCTTCAACAGTCACAATAAAATTCAGCGCGCCTGCCTGAGCAGCGAGCAGATTGCTGCCGAAATGCAGGCCATCGCCGCCACCGGCCAGCAGGAAATCCTTATTCTTACCGGCGAAAGCTGCAAGATGAGCGACGTGCATTACATCGGTGAAGCCTGCAAGCAAGCACGCCAATACTTCAAGGTAGTCGGCGTAGAGATTTATCCGCTCAACAGCAATGAATATGCTTACCTGCATGAATGCGGCGTAGATTACGTAACTGTTTTCCAGGAAACATATAACAAGGATAAATACGCTCAGCTGCATCTGGCAGGTCATAAGCGCGTATTTCCCTACCGCTTTTACGCACAGGAACGCGCCCTGCGCGGCAAAATGCGCGGCATCGGCTTCGCCGCTCTGCTCGGCCTAGACGACTTCCGTCGCGACGCCCTCGCCACAGGCCTGCATGCCTACCTGCTGCAAAAGAAATATCCGCATGCGGAAATCGCCTTCTCCTGCCCCCGCCTGCGCCCCATCATCAACAACGACAAGATTAAGCCGATGGACGTGCACGAGCGCCAACTGCTGCAGGTTGTCTGTGCCTACCGCCTGTTCATGCCCTTCGCCTCGATTACCGTTTCCAGCCGCGAATGTGCACGCGTGCGTGATAACCTGATGCTCATTGCCGCCAACAAAATTTCCGCTGGCGTCAACACAGGCATCGGTGCGCACAGCAAAAAGCAGGAGCTTGGTGACGAACAGTTTGAGATTGATGACAGCAGAAGTCTGCAGGAAATCTATGACGCTCTGCTGAAAATCGGTCTGCAGCCTGTAATGTCGGAGTACGTTTATGTCTGAGCTGCCGCTGATTGCTGTTACAGACAGCGCCAGCTGTCCCCGCCCGCTGCCTGAACAAATCGAACGTCTGGCAAAGCTGACGGAGCTGCGTCCGCGAGCTGTTATCCTGCGCGCGAAGGCTTTAGACAAAGCAGCCTATCGCACACTCGCGCTGCAAGCACAGCAAAGCTGCGAAGCTGCAGGTATACCGCTAATTTTGCACAGCGATTGGCAGCTGGCACGCGAGCTTGGCATAAGCATGCTGCATCTGCCGCTGGCTCTGCTGCGCCAAATGCCAACGTGCGAGCGTACGCATTTCACCTGGCTTTCTACCTCAGTTCATAGCGTAGGTGAAGCGCAGAAAGCTCAGGCGCTAGGTGCTACCGTGCTCATCGCCGGACACATCTACACTACACAGTGCAAGGCCGGCCTTGCGCCACGCGGCCTCGGCTTTCTGCAGGCTGTCTGCAGCGCTGTAAGCCTGCCGGTTTACTCTATCGGCGGCATCAGTTTCGATGCTGCGCAGCACGCCGAACTTCAAGCGAATGGAGCACGCGGAGCGTGCGTAATGAGCGCTTATATGAGGCTGTAATAATGTTTGGTAAACGTTGTGAAAAATCATCCTGCAAAATTTGACATCGGCCTCCAGAACATCTATGATTAAGAGAGGAATTTGTAAGCAACATATTTATTTCTGTCCCAAAACACAAGAGGAGGCAAACACGAAATGACTATGAATATTTGGCATGACATTGACCCCAAACGTATCTCTCCTGACGATTTTATTGCAGTTATTGAAATTCCCAAAGGCTGCAAGGTAAAGTACGAGCTGGACAAGGAAACCGGCCTGCTCAAAATGGACCGCATCCTGTACACCGCAACTCACTATCCTGCCAACTACGGCTTTATTCCCCGTACCTACGCAGCAGATAATGACCCGTTGGATGTGTTGGTTTTATGCTCCGAAAACGTTGTACCGATGACCTTGATGCGCTGCTACCCCATCGGCGTTATCATCATGGAGGACAGCGGTGATATGGACGAAAAAATCATTGCGATTCCCTTCGGCGACCCGATGTATAATTCCTACAAATCCATCAGCGCCTGCTGTTGCCTCCAGAGCAACTGTGCCGTATCGTTGAGTTCGTATTTCTCCACGTCCGGTATCTCCTGAACCTCAAACCATACTTCCAGCAAGTAAATAGCCCTATCCCAGCCTTCCGAGAGGTATGCGGAGAGGATGGTTTGTGCTATGTGTACGCTGAGCCGGTCATTGGTATATATGACTAAAGAGATGGATATGTCTGCTGATATTTCCCGGATATGGCGATGTACTTTGGCGCATGCTTTACAATTGGGGTTTACCACTACCATTAACCTGTCTTTTGTGCTATCGGCAGAGTTATGCAGAGCTATATCCGGGTGAATCATCGTTCTGACTTTAGGTTTCAAAGCCAGGAGTTTCTGAAAAGTGATCGGATTGAGCAGACCGGATAGCTTGTTTTTTAGAAAGTGTTTCTCTTTGTCCGAAGAAACAAGTGCTTTAGCCTGTATCCAGAAAATCACGCAGATAGTGCTGACTGCAATCATTGAGAAAAGAATTCGGATTGAAAACCTCCATTCGAAATTATTTCTTATGATATAAAGTGCTACGGCAGTCAGCCAGACCGAGAAGGTGGTGAGCATACAAAACAGGCACGCTTTACGAATAAAGAATATCTGATATATGACGGAGTACAAGGTGAATGCAATTGCAATGAAAACAGACAGGGCTGCCAGAAGATGGAATTCCTTTGGGCAGACAGCAGTGAAAAAGAACATGGTTGTGAAATACATCCACGATAATTCTCCAATACCTATTCCTGCAATATTTGCGCCTTTGGATTTGAGTACCTCATTGCAATCTATAACCTTCCCTATGTGGCAGAAGCGGTGTAGAAAGTGATTATCTACCATTTCTCTGTATAGAATGATAGTAGAAATGAGAATACCACAGACCAGCGCGGAAAGATAAAGTGGTAATCCTGTGGGGTAGTTTCTACTCCAGATTGAAGAAAAAACTAAGAGGACGGATATAATTCCCGCAATCAGTATCCTATGTTGCCGGCACATATAATGAATATTGCTGAGCAAGCAGTGAGATTCACAGACTGTTTTCGAAGTTGTTTCACCAAACAGGACAGTTCCTGTCCACTGGTGCGCAAATAGCTTTCTGCTTATGGGCATGTGGCTAACTTCGGCAGTCGTGATGATGAGCC
>OGZZ01000059.1_pt1 | contig 63826 bp, 71 predicted proteins | sample 1577021 | NCBI WGS metagenome assembly OGZZ01 (sample SAMEA3541526, study PRJEB24748) | human gut metagenome | biome: human gut; feature: human-associated habitat; material: faeces | place: China | collected 2012
CATCATAACAAGTAAACACACAGTCCTTATTATTGACACCGTACCGAACATAAGCAAGGTTGCGCCACCCAGTACTGGATCGGGCATTAATGAAAAAACAGCCCCTACAATAGGGAACAAGCCCAAAAGTACAAGCATTGCAGCAATATAATAACCCACATAGCGACTGGCTACTCCAGTCAGTTGAATAATACCGTTGTTCTGCGCAAAAATAGAGTTTGGGAAGGAGTTAAAAACTCCGGCAAGGAAAGAGTTGAATCCGTCTGCCATTACTCCACCTGAAACTCGTTTCAGATAAGAATCACCTTCAATCGGAAGACCGGATATCATAGAATTGGCAGTCACGTCGCCCGTCGCTTCAATAGCCGTAATCAAGTAAACCAGCCCAATAGCTATAAAAGAGGAAACATTGAAGTCAATGCCATATTTAAAAGGTTGAGGAATATTGAAACTCATCAGCATTCCTACATTCAGAGAGCTCATATCGACTTTCCCTAAGACAAAAGCCAAACCATAACCAAGACAAAGCCCAAGAACAATGGAACTCATGCGCAGGTATTTATTTCCGCAACGATTGAAAAATAATACACTTAAAAGTACCAGTGCAGCAATAGATAGATTTTCCCAAGTTGCAAAGGTTCCGTTATCCATAGCAGAATATCCACCTCCGCAAGACACGATCCCGACTTTTATCAGGCTCAATCCGATAAGTAGCACAACAATACCGGATACTAACGGAGTGATGATATTACGCAAGTACTTAAAAGTACGGCTGACAATCATCTCGATGGGCGCGGCAGCCATACAGGAACCGAAAATTAGAGGTAATCCACCGACAAGCCCTGTGGCAATGATAGGCCCTATAAAAGAGAAACTGGTTCCCTGAATACAGAGCAGCCCCGCTCCTATCGTTCCGAAACGGCGACATTGAATGAAAGTTGATACTCCTGAAGCAAAGAGAGACATAGAGACCAGAAAACTCGTCTTCTCCACATCCAGTTTCAAAGCACTCGCAATGATAAGTGGCGGTGTAATGATGGCAACAAAGATAGCCAACAGATGTTGCAAAGCGGCAAACAGCGCATCTTTAAAAGGAGGACGGTCTTCAACACCGTAGATTAAATCTGTTTTCATTTAATTCAATGTCCATTTTAGGGCTAGTGTCGGGATTGCATAAAAGCCATCACGATTACCGAAGTTATTACTTAATTCCACTTCCGAGCCTATACTTAAGTTGAAATTCTTATTTACTCCTTTAATACGGTTCAGGTTTACCCAAAACTGTGGTTCGGTAAGGAAGATCGTTTTCCCATAATCCGTTTCCTCACGCCACCAGTCGGCAAACCCGGAGAAAGTCAGCAAGTTATGGCAAAAATTAATGTACCAAGTACCTGTCAATTGGAAATTGTTAGGTGATTTATGCTTCTGAATGTACTTATACATGGCGCTCACAGTGAAACCTTTTGAGAAAGAAGCATTGTTATAAGTATAGGTAGCACCGGCCAGATAAGCATTATTGTAAGAAAATCCTTTTGCCAAACCACCGTTATATTCGAGATGTGCGGAAAAAGGAGCTTTCCAGAATTTCAACTCACGGGCAATCTCCCAATAAGCGGAAGCTACCCCATCGGAAGTATAATCCATATCAACAAAGAAATAGGTACTTCCCCAAGCATCGGAATGGAATTTCTCTACAGTAGAAGTCAGCAAAGGACGACCTTTTAAATCTTTATCATACAGGGAACGTCCGAAATCATAATGCAACTGTATGTTTTGAGCCCGCAATCCCGACACGGGCCAAAGCAACATACAAAGAAAAAAAGCAGCAATAATCTGTTTCATGAATAAATGTGTTTTTTAATGAAAGCGCAAAATTAGTTAAACCTGCACATATACACACATTACTTACACAGATTTTTTATTCCAAACTATTATTTCCCGTGTCCCACCATAGGTATGTACCTTCGTGGTCTTCTCCATCCAAAGCTTTCACAAGGGCAGAATATTGCTCCGGATCTTCTGTTTGCAAAGTACCGGGAAAGTGAAGTCGGCGTACCATCGTCTCCGAATCTATACATCCGTTCCTGCTATGATTGAAACGTACGGGAAACAAGCGGGGATATCCCGTACGTCTTTGTTCAGCCCAAGCTTCACAGCCTTCGGGAAACATGGCAATCCACTTTTGGGTAATAATCTTCTCCAGCTTTTTCTCCTTATCATCCGACGGATTCCATTTTGGTGATACCTTACAACGAGCTTCCACATTATTCTCCGTTTCATAAGTGTCTACAAAATTTGAAGCTATCCGTTCGCTCTTCAAGTAATCTTCTACTCCATAAACACCCCATTGTTCGAAAGAAGTCATCACTCCGTTCCGATAGCAGTTTTCTTCATCTTCGTCTGTCCAACCGCGTAAAGCGGCCTCAGCACGTAAAAACCAGACTTCAGAAGCCGTCATCAGAGGTGCGTCCGTAGCCTGTGTGACCGACAATCGGGACAGCCCTGCATAATGATTATGTGCAAAACAAGTTCCCTGACGAATGCCACGATACTCTCCCTTAAACTTTTCATCCGTACAAGGAACGAAATAGGCTTTGAGTCGGGGATCACCGTATCCTGTAAGTATAGACTCCATTGAAGCATTCATATACGTTTCATTCCACACCAGATTAAGTTCTCCCAACGGATTAATATATCCCGATTTTGTAGAAACCGCAACTTTTTCCGATCCTCTCTCAAAGAAACCGTAATCATTTTCCTTTATCTTCTCTATTTCCGAACGTGCCTTGTCGGGAGCGATTGATGCAAGACGCATAGCCAAACGCAAGCGCAAAGAATTGGCAAACTTCACCCAAGAGGAATACTTGCCATCCAGCAGAATGTCAAACCGGGCGAACCCATTGGATTCCGGTTTTTCTTCTATATAACCGATAAGAGCGACAACGGCAGAATCCAGTTCATTAAAGAATTCATAATAGACCTCTTTCTGCGTATCAGGTTGATAATGCTTTTCCGCATTCGCAAAATGCCTGTAAATAATAGGACCATAGTAATCCGTTACCCGATGCATTACTTCCACTTTCAATATTTTCGTAATACCGAACAGGGCTGGATGAGTATCACGGGTAGCATTCTCCGACTGATATATCTGTGGAAAAATATACGAATACACATGTGTCCACATCGCACTGTTCCAACCATCCTGCATATTATAATCGGAATTATTGGAACCACCGTTCAGAGGTTTGGCGTCATGCATATATCCACTGAACATATCCGCATTCAAATTCTGTATCAACTGGAAAGGCCAGTTCTTCCCCTTTCCGTAATCGTAATTAAAATAAATGCCTTGTTGGATAATCCCCAGACGGATTCCATAACCATTATCATCAATGATCAGATCTTCATTCGTAATGCCGGACAGATCGGTATTATAATCGCGGAAGTTGCCCGTGCATGCTACGCAAAAAAGCCACCAGCCTATCAAATATAAATATATGTATCGTTTCTTCATTTTCCCTTTTCAGCTTTTAAAACTCACATTTCAGCGTAAAACCCAGGCTACGGGTAGTAGGCATTCCGAACACCTCGATACCTTGATTATCATTTCCTGTAGAAAGTACCAGATCCGGGTCAAAAGGTGCTTCCTTATACAAGAAACACAGATTACGGGCTACAAACGAAAGTTGCACATTCTTCAATACTTTAGTTTTCTGCATCCATTCCTTAGGGAAATTGTAACTCAGCGACACTTCACGCAAACGCAGATTAGTGGCATCGTACATATAATATTCCGTCACTCCGGCACGTCCGCCTACCACATTCTTATAGAATCCTTTCACATTGTCTATCCGTTCCCCTTCCAGCACAACATATCCTTTATCACGAGCGTCTGCTGTTATTTCCGACACTCCATAAAGATCCATTTCCGCCTGCGTTTGCGAAAGGACTTTACCGCCATAACGCCAGTCGAGCAAAAAGTAAAAACTGAATCCCTTGTAAGAAAACGTATGATTCCATCCCATTAAAAAGACCGGATTGGCATTTCCTACTTTCACCGTATTACCATCTCCTTCCACCAACGGCAGCCCTTTATGGTCTCCTTCCGTCCCATAAACAATCTTTCCCTGATCATCGCGCACAAAAGCTTTTCCATATATATCCCCGATAGAACCGCCTTTCACCAATTTCATAGCATAGCTTGAAGAAAAACTTGTAGGTCCGTAAACGAACTCCTTCAAGTCATCATGCAACTTCACAATCTTATTCTTATTGGAAGAAAAATTGAGCGACGTCTTCCATGTGAAGTCAGAAGTTAACACCGGAGTAGCATTCAGCGTAATTTCCCATCCCTTGTTTTGAATATTTCCGGCGTTCACATACCGATAAGCAAACTCATCACCGGCGAGAGCAGGAAGTTTGAAAAACTGATTATACGTGTTTGTGCGATAATAAGTCAGGTTAATTCCCAAACGGTGTCGGAAGAACTTCCATTCCGTTCCGAATTCCATAGCATGAGTCATTTCCGGTTCCATTTCTTTAAAAGGCGCAGCATCATTTGCCTGTACTTCACCACCGGCATTGACGTGCGAAGTGGAATTTGTGATGTACAGAGGGATATCATTTCCCACTTTACTGTAAGCCCCGCGTAGTTTTGCAAAAGAAATCCATTCGGGCAATTTCAGCCATTTATCAAGCAGTATAGAAAGGCCGACGGACGGATAAGCAAACCCTGATTTCTCATGCTTGGTATAGGACAACGTGGACGACCAGTCATTACGGGCTGTCAAATCAAGAAATATCTTTTCCTTATAACCTATCTGAGCCGTACCGAAAAATGATTGCAACTGCCGGTGTGCATCTATCTTCTGATCAATACTGGCAGAGCTGTTCATCACGATATTGGCAATATTAAACACATTGGCGTATTTCAAAGAAGCATTCTTCGAGTCGTAACGGGTTGAGTTCACCACCTTATCATTGATACTGCCGCCAATAGCCGCATCCAGAGTAAAATCACCCCATGTTTTCTTAAACATAGCCATCACGTCACCATACATCTGCGTTTCCTGATAGTCCATCTCAAGATAACGCCCGTTCACTCCGCATAAAGCAGTTGCGGTAGAAGCATAGAATTTCTGACGCAATTTGTCAGCCCAATAATCCATATTGCCACGTGCTTGTATCGTCAGCCAACCATTCACTTTGAAAGTGGCGGAAAGAGCAAGAATGACACGTGTGCGTGTTTCCTTGCTTTGGATACGATTCACTATCCAATATGGATTCTGCTCAAAATCTTCGGTAAACGTATGCCAATTCTGCACATTCAAATTACGCTCTTCATTATAAGTTTCAAAATGCTCCTTATAATAAGACAGATCTTCGCCACGCGGAAAACGGTAAAGCCCTACTAACGGATTCATATAGAAACCTCCTGAGACGGGCTTATTCTCAACCGTTTGTTTCATGACATTGACATTGCCATCCAACTTCAGACGTTTGTTGAACATGGCAGCCGTTTCACGCAGATTGATGTTATGCTTCTTTAATTTATTCCCTTCAATAATGCCTCGTCCGGTAGTATTGGCATAAGAGAAATAAGTTTGCAGATTTTCATTTCCGTGACTGACGGATACGGAAGTCATGGAAGTAAGTCCGGTACGGAAAAAATCATTCAGATTATCATGCACCTCCAAACTTTCCTTTTCACCCCAACTATCTATCACATCACTCACCCCATAGCTATTTTGCATCTGGGGTAAACTGAAAGCCTTTTCAAAAGTAAGTCCGGTAGAGAAGTGGATACTTCTTTTCCCTGTAGAATTTCCTTTTTTGGTAGTGATCAGGATTACTCCATTGGCAGCCAAACTTCCATACAAAGCCGCTGCCGGGGCGCCTTTCAAGATACTGATACTTTCTACATCCTCCGGATTCAGATTGGAGATACCATCACCTCCATCTCGGTTTCCGGCATTTGCCGTTCCGCCAATCGCCGAATAAGCCTGTTCCGGAGAAGTGTTGGACATCGGCACACCGTCTATTACATAAAGCGGCTGATTATCTCCGGATACCGAACGGACTCCCCGAAGAGTAATTTTGGCAGAACCACCCATACCGGAAGAATTCTTGTTGACCTGCACTCCTGCAGCTTTTCCGACAAGGGCTGTTATCATATTTATCTCCTTTAGCCGATTCAGTTCTTCCCCTTTTATTTTCTGAGTCGAATAGGCCAAAGTAGATTCATCCTTTTCAAGCCCTAGAGCAGTCACAATTACATTATCAAGCATGACCGTATTTTCTCGAAGGGAGATTTCAAGCATTGCCCTACCCGCTACTTTGACTTCCACTGTCTCATAACCGATAAAGGAAACTTGCAGAATAGCGTTATCCGGAACGGACAAAAAGAAGCTACCATCTATATCACTGACAGTTCCGTTCGCTCCTCCTTTCTCACGAATGGTTGCCCCGATAAGCGGCTCACCGTTGGTATCGACAACACGTCCCCTTACCGTTGCCGTCGCATTATCCGTAGGGGTTTCTATGGTTTCTATAAACGTAACTTGTTCCGAAGCGTAACCATTCTCGCTTAAAAAGAAGAATGAACTCAATAAACAACTTACAACAACTTGAACTCTCAATGATATTATAAAAGACTGTCTGTTCATTATGCCACAAAAATACGTAAATATTTTATATATTGCATTTTTTCACATTGATTTTGAACGAAATAAACATTATCACTATTTTTGCATGAAATTAAAATGATACATAATGATAGAAATCGAGAAACATCCACTAGAACCATTTCTTCCGGCAAAAGCCAAACTGCTAATGCTGGGAAGTTTTCCACCGCAGAAAAAGCGTTGGTCTATGGACTTCTATTACCCGAACCTGAATAATGATATGTGGCGTATTTTCGGTGTGTTGTTTTTTAATGACAAAGACTACTTTCTAAATCCTACACGGAAAGCGTTTTGCCGTGAACGGATTATAGACTTTCTAAATGAGAAAGGAATTGCACTGTTCGATACGGCCTCATCCGTTCGCCGACTACAAGACAATGCGTCCGATAAGTTTCTGGAGGTTGTGGAAGCCACCGATATTGCCGCAATGCTTCGTCGGCTTCCCGAATGTAAGGCCATCGTTACTACCGGTCAGAAAGCTACCGACACACTCCGGCAACAATTGGATGTAGAAGAACCGAAAGTCGGTGATTATTCGGAGTTTGTTTTTGAGAAACGTGCAATGAGGCTGTATCGTATGCCTTCATCGTCGCGAGCATACCCATTGGCATTGGATAAGAAAGCGGCTGCCTATCGAATCATGTATCAGGATTTACAGTTACTACCCTAAATGTGAAACAACAAATATCAAATAATAAATTAGAAATGAGTATGACACCTTTATTTTTGCAGTACCCGGCATGCAGCACATGCCAAAAAGCCAAAAAGTGGTTAACAGAAAATAACATTGAGTATACAAACCGGTTGATTGTAGAAGAAAATCCTACAATAGAAGAGCTAAAAGCATGGATTCCCCGTAGCGGTCTACCTATAAAGAAATTCTTCAACACTAGCGGACTCGTTTATAAAGAGCTGAAACTGAGTGAGAAGTTGCCAAGCATGAGCGAAGAGGAACAAATAGAACTGCTGGCAACAAACGGTAAGTTGGTGAAACGTCCTCTAGTAGTAACAGACAGTTTGGTATTGGTCGGTTTCAAGCCCGACGAATGGGAAAAATTAAAATAGTTCAAAACTTATTTACCCGAATGTTTGGAGATTCAGAAGTTTCTACTACCTTTGCAGCCGCAAACACGGGAGTAGCTCAGTTGGTAGAGCACCGGTCTCCAAAACCGGGTGTCGGGAGTTCGAGCCTCTCCTCCCGTGCAATAAGAAAACCGCAAATAGTCGTCAAGCCATTTGCGGTTTTCTTATTATTGCCTCACAGATAAGTTACTACTCTCGGCTCAGTTTGAAAACTCTCTCTTATACTAATTCTTACTCGTCTTTTCCAATCCTTTAGCAGCCTCAACCAGTCGGATAAACTCTCTTCGATATCCTCTTTCATCATTATTCAACCCCTGTTTAGCTAGCTTAATGACTTTGTCATAATCGGCAGTTCCTTTAAAGTCAGAATCACGAAGCAACTGTCCGAACATGGCTACTGCCGAAGCGAAACGGAAGTCGGAAGAAACACTATCTCCTTTGTTATCTACAAAAGGAAGTTCCATTTTCCTGCTGACATCCTTATCCGGAGCTTTGTAGCGCAATTTCACAGTAAGGAGTTCATCAGATCCGGTCGGCTTCAGCGTCATTTTTTCTTTCTTTTGGTATTTCAAGTCGTCTACTTTACCTACATATTCATTCTTCACACCTGCGGGAATCACTTCATAAAAAGCTGTTACCGTATGTCCTGCTCCCATATCTCCGGCATCTTTCGCATCATTATTGAAATCTTCGTCTTTCAGCAGACGGCTTTCGTAACCAATCAGACGATATGCCTGAACTTGAGAAGGATTAAATTCCACTTGCAGTTTGACATCTTTTGCCACAGTATGCAATGTAGCACCGAATTCGCCTACTAAAACACGGTTGGCTTCCTGCAAGTTATCTATATAGGCATGATTCCCATTTCCTTTTTCAGCCAATACTTGAATTTTCTTATCTTTATAGTTACCCATTCCATAGCCTAGTACAGTAAGGTGTACGCCACTTTTCCGTTCTTTTTCTATCAATTGTTCCAATCCTTCGGCGGAAGAAACACCGACGTTGAAATCACCATCGGAACAAAGTATGATACGGTTATTGCCATCAGAGATAAAGTTCTTTTTAGCTATCTGATACGCCAAATGAATGCCCGCGCCTCCTGCAGTAGATCCGCCTGCGGTCAGTTCATCTATCGCTTCACGGATCTTCTGTTTATCACCGCCCGAAGTAGCTTCCAGCTTCACACCGGCACTGCCTGCATAAGTCACGATTGCCACCTTATCTTTATTCCGCAGATTATTCACCAATAGTTTGAGCGATGACTTTACCAAATCCAACCGATTAGCCCCCCACATAGAACCGGAAACATCAATCAAGAATACAAGATTGGACGCCGGCAACTGCTCCGTCGGATTTGCAATATAGGCCTTCTTTTCTGCAATAGAGGGCAGTTCAATGGCCAGCTCGCCGCCCAGAATATGCGGCACCAGCAGCGGGCGCACAGCGGTGGGGATAAAGGTGATGGTGCGCTCGATGGCGTCCGAATCCAGATTGACCATAGTGACCGGCTTACCGGCCTCGATGACCTCGCCGTCCATGGCAATCAGGTCGCACTGTGCCTGACCGTTTTCATCGTACAGACGCCACGGCATTTTCTTGCCCGGGATGATGGCCTTGCTGGCAGAGTCCGAGCACTTCATCTTGGGGGTATAGCTGCCGTCCGGCTTCTTCACTGCCACCAGCTTGTATACGCCGCCGAACACGGGGTCGGAGGCAGAAGTGATGAGGTTTTCGCCCACGCCGTAGGAGTCGAAGTGTGCGTGCTCGTACAGTTCCATGTTGGCGATTTTCTTCTCATCCAGACCGTTGGAGGCCACCAGCTTGATGTAGGGCTTGCCGGCGGCATCCAGAGCCTTACGCAGCCGCTTGGAGCCGCGGGCAAGGTCGCCGGAATCGATGCGGGCGCTCTTGACACGGCGATTGGGGTCATTGGGGTATTTCTCAATGAGATAATCGTCCAGCTTGATCAGGTTGGGCAGGCCGCTTTCCATAATATTATAGGTATCCAGCAGCAGGCTGACCGAATCCGGGTAGGTATCGGCAAAGGCCTTGAAGGCATCGAACTCGGTGGGGAAAAACTCGATAAAGCTGTGTGCCACAGTGCCCACGGCCTTGACCTCTGCACCGAACTTCATCTCTGCCAGACAGTTGGCCGTACCGATGCAGCCACCCAGCACTGCGGCGTAAGCGCCATCGTTACCGGCGCTCTCGCCCTGTGCGCGGCGGGTGCCGAACTCCATGACGTTGCGGGGGGTGTGGGTGTTCAGGCCGGTGACGCGGGTGGCCTTGGTGGCGATCAGGCTATGGAAATTCATGGTCTGCAGCAGGTAGGTCTCGATGAGGATCGCGCCCACCAGATCGCACTCGATGCGCACCATCTGCACATGGGGGTAGCAGACCGTGCCCTCGGGCAGGGCGTACATATCACCCTTCCACTTGTAGGTGCGCAGATACTCGCAGAATTCCTCGCTCATGCCCTTGGTGCGCAGCCAGTGGATATCCTGCTCATTGAAGTGATATTCCAGCAAAAAGCGGGTCAGCTTGCGCTGGCCTGCGCTGATGGAATAGCCCTGATTATCCGGGTTTTTGCGGAAGAACATATCAAACACCAGCGTGGTATTCTTAAAGCCATGCAGGAACAGGCAGTTTGCCATGGTGAATTCATAAAAATCCACCACCATCGCGGGGTTATCGTAGTCCTCATCGGGGATATAAGGCTCAACCTTGATCTCGTTCATGAATGTTTTCCTCTCTATTTATACCCGGCGTCAGCTCTTCCCTACTGCGCGCCGCCTGCCGCTTGCCCGGCAGGGGGATCCTCCGCCCTGTCATGACAGAGCGTTTCTATCATGATAGCACGATTCCCCTGCCGGTGCAAGTATTTTCGCGCAAAAAGACCGCTGCACAAACGCTGTGCAGCGGTCTCTGCGCTTAAATCAATAGATTCTTTTCAGAACAGGCTTAGCCGTTCATGATGCTGGGGGTGGCGTTCTTCAGCACAACGTCGTGGCTGCCGCCCTCCACGATGGAGGTGGAAGAAACAACGGTCAGCTTGGCCTTCTGCTGCAGCTCGGGGATGGACAGAGCGCCACAGTTGCACATGGTGCTCTTCACCTTGTACAGGGTGGTCTGCACGCCGTCTGCCAGAGGACCGGCGTAAGGCACATAGCTGTCCACGCCCTCCTCAAAGCTCAGTTTGGTGGAGCCGCCCAAGTCGTAGCGCTGCCAGTTGCGGGCACGGTTGGAGCCTTCGCCCCAGTACTCCTTCATATACTGGCCGTTGATGCGTACCTTGTTCGTGGGGCTCTCGTCAAAGCGGGCAAAGTAGCGGCCCAGCATCACAAAGTCTGCGCCCATAGCCAGTGCGAGGGTGATGTGGTAGTCGTGAACAATGCCGCCATCGGAGCAGATGGGCACATAGATGCCGGTCTCCTTGTAGTACTCGTCACGAGCCTTGGCAACCTCGATGACAGCGGTAGCCTGACCGCGGCCGATGCCCTTGGTCTCACGGGTGATGCAGATGGAGCCGCCGCCGATGCCGATCTTCACAAAGTCTGCACCAGCCTCAGCCAGGAAGCGGAAGCCCTCGGCGTCCACCACGTTGCCGGCGCCCACCTTGACGGTATCGCCGTAGTGCTCGCGGATCCAGCCGATGGTGCGGCTCTGCCACTCGGAGTAGCCCTCGGAGGAGTCGATGCACAGCACATCCACACCGGCCTCTACCAGTGCGGGCACGCGCTGGGCGTAGTCGCGGGTATTGATACCGGCACCCACAACATAGCTCTTGTTCTTGTCCAGCAGCTCGTTGACGTTGGCCTTGTGGGAATCATAGTCCTTGCGGAATACCATATACACCAGATTGCCCTCGGCATCCACCAGCGGCAGGGTGTTGATCTTGTTGTCCCAGATGATGTTGTTGCAGTCGTGCAGGGAGGTGTTGGCCGGAGCGGTGACCAGCTTTTCAACGGGGGTCATAAAGGTAGTAACGCAGGCGTCGTCCGGGGTGTGGTTGATGCGGTAATCGCGGGAGGCCACGATGCCCAGCAGCTTGCCGTTAGGAGTGCCGTCGGCAGTGATGGCGATGGTGGAGTGGCCGGTGCGTGCCTTCAGCTCCAGCACATCATGCAAGGTGGCAGTGGGAGCCAGATTGGAATCGGACACCACATAACCGGCCTTGAAGCTCTTGACGCGGCGCACCATGGCAGCCTCGTTCTCGATGCTCTGAGAGCCATAGATAAAGGAAACGCCGCCCTGACGAGCCAGTGCAATGGCCAGCTTATCGCCGGAGACCGACTGCATGATGGCGCTGATCATGGGGATATTCATCTGCAGCGGGCACTCCTCCTGTCCCTTGCGGTACTTGACCAGCGGGGTCTTCAGGCTGACCGCCGTGGGCACATTCTCCGCAGAGGAATAGCCGGGGACCAGCAGGTACTCGCCAAAGGTGCGGGAGGGTTCTTCGTAGAAATAAGCCATAATCAAACTCCTTTTCTCTTAACGCATCCGATACAAATCAGCATCAAAATCATTCATGTTTGCTGCTTATAAATTGATTGTATATACTTTACCACAAAGCCCGCAAGAATACAAACCCCTGCCGCGCCAAACTTTATAATTGTCCTTTGCGGAAAAACAGACAAATTGCCAAGCGTTTTCGGGCATTGGTCATACTTTGATTTTTGAAGTATCACTTTTGCAGGCAAAACAGGGCTTGCAGAATGCAAAAAAGCTCGTCCGAAACACCGGACGAGCCCTTTTGCACACGAAGCGGGACACTGCCTGTGCGGCGCATGGGTCATAGCTGTGAAGGAGAACAGCCGGAGGAGGAGGACCCGCGCCCAGTATCCCAAAAAACAAGAAGAAAAAGATTTCACACACAGCCTTGGGGCTTTGCCCTTGCTGTAACCATATTGTAACTCTTTTGAAACCATTTTGCAATAGGGTTTTGTAATTTTTTTTGTAATTTATTTTGTTAACTTTTTATGTCCTGCCCCGCCGGGCTGCCGCAAACATTATTTCCCTTTTTGTACCCGGTATGGTATACTGGCTATGAATATGCTGCCACAGGCAGAAAAAAGGAGTTTAGGATACGGTATGAAAACAAAATTGGGTATTGTGGGCTGCGGATTTCTGGGCAACATCGTGGTTGACGCGTGGAAGAAGGGTCTGCTGCCGGACTACGAGCTGGTGGGCGTGACCAGCCGCACCCGCGCTTCGGCTGAAAAGACCGCCGCCAATGTCGGCTGCGCCGTCTGTGAGGACGTGGACGCACTGCTGGCACTTGAGCCGGAGTACATCGTGGAGGCGGCCTCGGTGGAGGCGGTGCGCGCCATGGCCATCCCGGTGCTGAAGCGGGGCGTGAATCTGGTCATTCTGTCCATCGGTGCCTTTGCGGATCTGGATTTCTACGCACAGGTCAAGGCAGCTGCTGTGGATGGCGGTGCCAAGGTGCATCTGGCCAGCGGTGCTATCGGCGGCTTCGACGTGCTGCAGACTGTCACCCTGATGGCACAGGCGCAGGGCCTGCCGGAGACCGCCGGCATCGAGACCCATACCGGTGCAAAGGGCTTCCGCAACACCCCGGTGTGGGCAGAGCATCTGCTGACCGACACCGAAAAGACCACCGTGTTCACCGGCAACGCCAAGCAGGCCATTGCCACCTTCCCCCGCCGGGTGAACGTGGCTGTGGCTACCTCTCTGGCCACCACCGGCCCCGAGATCACCGGTGTGACCATGCACTCCGTGCCCGGCTGGGTGGGCGACGACCACTGCATCACTGCCGAGATCGAGGGCGTGAAGGCTGTGGTAGATATCTGCTCTTCCACCAGCGCCATTGCGGGCTGGAGCGCCGTCTCCCTGCTGCGCAATCTGGCCTCGCCCGTCTGCTTCTACTAATATAAGGAGGAGTCCGTCATGTTTGAAAAGCTTGTTGCCATTGAGCCTGTCAGCCTGATCCCCTCTGCCGAGGAGGAGCTGCACCGCTACGCCAAAGAGGTGGCGCTGTACCGGGACGTGCCTGCCAGCGACGACGAGATGGTGCGCCGCATCGGGGACGCCGATGCCGTGCTGCTGAGCTACACCTCCCGCATGGGCAAGAAGGTCATTGCGCAGTGCCCCAACATCCGCTATATCGGCATGTGCTGCAGCCTGTACTCTGAGGAGAGCGCCAACGTGGATATTGCCTACGCACGCACCCAGGGCATCAAGGTGCTGGGCATCCGGGATTACGGCGACCGCGGCGTTGTGGAGTATGTTCTGCACGAGCTGACCGGCCTGCTGCACGGCTTTGGGATGCCCATGCTGCGGGACGAGCCGGTGGAGATCACCGGCCTGAAGGTGGGCATCGTGGGGCTGGGCGTTTCCGGCCGGATGATCGCCGATGCGCTGCAATTTATGGGCGCAGAGATCAGCTACTTTGCCCGCAGCGCAAAGCCGGATGCCGAGGCTGTCGGTATGACCTTTAAGCCGCTGGCTCAGCTGCTGGCTGAGAGCGAGGTGGTGTTCACCTGCCTGAACAAGAACGTACTGCTGCTGGGCGAAAACGAGTTTGCCCAGCTGGGTGCAGGCAAGGTGCTGTTCAACACTTCCATCGGCCCCGGCTTCGATTCCGCTGCGCTGGAAAAGTGGCTCGATCTGCCCGGCACCCATTTCTTCTGCGACACCCGCGCCGCCGCAGGCCCCGTGGCCGAGGACTTCTTTGCCCGGGAAAACGTGCGCTGCGCCAATGTGTCCGCAGGCCGCACCAAGCAGGCCTTTGTGCTGCTGAGCAAAAAGGTGCTGGACAACATCCGCACCGCACTGGGCGAATAAGCGGTGCGTTTGCGCAGCCTGTTTTTCTTGCATCTTTTCCCCGATTGTGGTATGCTTTCTAGTATAAAAAGGGAGCCCGCGCAAAGCGGGCTGAGAGTGGGCTGTATTGCCCTGACCTGTGACCTGATTTGGATCATGCCAACGTAGGGAGATAGCGCTTTTATCTGCGGATATGTCTTTGCGGGCATATCCGCATTTTTGCTGCAAAGGAGCATTTTACCCATGAAAACTGCATTGACCATTGCCGGCAGTGATTCCAGCGGCGGCGCCGGAATTCAGGCCGATATCAAGACCATGACTGCCAACGGCGTGTTTGCCATGAGCGCCATTACTGCCCTGACAGCACAGAACACCACCGGCGTGACCGCCATTTTTGACACCACGCCGCAGTTTCTGGCGCAGCAGCTCGATGCCGTGTTCACCGACATCTACCCGGATGCGGTAAAGATCGGTATGGTATCCTCTGCCCCGCTCATCGACACCATTGCCGAGCGGCTGCACTTCTACGGCGCAAAGCATATCGTGGTGGACCCCGTGATGGTGGCCACCTCCGGCGCAAAGCTGCTGCAGGACGATGCCGTGCAGGCGCTGACCGAAAAGCTGCTGCCACTGGCTGAGGTGCTTACCCCCAACATCCCGGAGGCTGAGATCCTGTCCGGCATGAGCATTGCAAACGCTGCCGACATGGAAACCGCTGCCCGTACCATCAGCGAGCGCTACGGCTGCGCCGTGCTGTGCAAGGGCGGCCACCAGATCAACGATGCCGACGACCTGCTGTGGCAGGGCGGCACCGGCAAGTGGTTCAAGGGCAAGCGCATCGCAAACCCCAACACCCACGGCACCGGCTGCACCCTGTCCAGCGCCATTGCCTCCAATCTGGCCAAGGGGTATGACCTTGACACCGCCGTGGAGCGCGCCAAGGCCTACATTTCCGGCTGTCTGTCTGCCATGCTGGATTTAGGGCACGGCTCCGGCCCCATGGATCACACCTTCAACCTGAAGGGAGATTTTGTCCGTGACTGACCTGCCCTTTGTTTCGGCGCTGGTGCAGTCCGACCTGCCTGTGTGGGAGCAGTGTTTGCAGACCGAGTTTTTGCAAAAGATGGAAAACGGCATCCTGAGCGAGGACTGCTTTAAAAGCTACCTTGTGGAGGACAGCCTGTATCTGCGGGAGTACGCTAAGATCTTTGCTTGGGGCATGACCAAGGCCACCACCATGGCGGCTATGCGCACCTACTATTCCCTGCTGTCCTTCGTGCAGGAGAACGAGGACCTGACCCGGCTGCGGTATCTGGAGCAGTACGGTCTGCGGGAAGCTGATATCCAGTCCCTGCCCCTGCGCCCGGAAAGCCGCGCCTATCTGGACTGCATGATCGACGCTGCCCGCACCGGCGAGGGGGAAGCCGAGTGCCTGATGGCCTGCCTGCCCTGTATGCTGAGTTACGGGTGGCTATTCCAGAAGCTTTTGCAGCGCTCCCCCGCCGTAAAGGACACCTACTACGGCGCACTGGTGCTGGACTACGCCGGTCCCGGCTACGATGCCGCCTGCCGTGCATGGGCAGAGCGCGCCGAGGCGGCCTGCACCGGCCTTTCGCCGGAGCGTGCCGCCCGCTGCCGTGCGATCTTCCGCGCCTGCTCGGAGCACGAGCTGCGCTTCTGGGAGATGTGCGCCGCACCCCGGACGGATATTTAAGAATAAATATAGAGAACCCGGAAGGTCTGCGGACTTTCCGGGTTCTCTTCTTATAAAATCTTTATCGCAGCACCGAGAGTTCCTCAATGCCGTAGCGCTGCATCAGGGCGATGGCCGCCGGGGTGATCTCCTCGCCGCTGACCGCCACAGGGATGGCGGGCGGGCAGGACACCGTGGGCATGGCGCACACCCGCCCCAGCGCCTTGTGCACCGGGATGCGTACCTGTGCGCCCAGCACCGCCTGCCGGATGGTACAGCGCTGCACCGCCTGCTGCTGCAAGGCGGCAAACTCCCCTGCCCGGTTCTCGGGGCGGGGCAGTACGGCGGGCACGGCAGCCAGAAGCTGTTCCAGCGTAGCTTGCAGGCGCGTGTAGTCCTGCGGCGGGTTTTCCGGGGTGAACATCAGCACCACATAACGGGGGTCGGCGTACTCGCACTCCATCTGTGCGCGGCGCAAAGCATCTGCCAGCGCTGTGCCGGTGCAGCCAAGGGCGGCGGCGTCCAGCGTAAGCTTCATCGGCTCCTGCTGTGCCCCGGCAACTGCCAGCGGCACCGGACACTGCCGCGCCGCTGCGGCCTTGTTCAGGCTGCGGCGCAGACCTTCCAGCGCCGCGCAGCACTGCACCAGCCGCCGGGGATAGTCTCCTGCCAGCACCGCGTTGCAGACATCCAGCGACTGCAAAATGAGGTAAGAGGGGCTGGTAGAGCCGAACAGCGCCAGCGCGCCCCGCACAGCCGCTTCGTCCTGCACAGGGGCATCGTGCGCCAGATGCAGATACGCACCGCCGGTGACCACCGGCAGGGTCTTGTGGGCAGAGTCGCAGCACATGGCCGCACCCTGCGCGATGGGGTGACAGTTCTGCGGCAAAAAGCGCAGATAGGCGCCGTGGGCGTTATCCACCAGCAAAGGCACGCCCTGCGCCCGGCAGACCGCCGCCAGCGCCGGGATATCCTGCACCCCGCCCAGATAATCCGGGCTGGTGACGTATACGCCAAAGGGGCTTATCCCCTGCTGTGCCAGCGCGTGCAAAGCCCCTGTCAGCGCTTCGGCTGTGACGGGGCAGCTGCACAGTGCACCCTCTGCCTGCGCAGACGGCCAGAGCCAGCGGATATCAAAATCCAGCAGCGCCGCCGCATACAGCAGCGCCTTGTGGGCGTTGCGGGCGGCCAGCAGCACCGGGCGCTTACCGTTTTGCGGTGCGCCTTGCAACGCCAGAAACAGCATGGCACGGATGCACTGAGATGAGCCCTCAGTGCTGTAATAGCTGTGCGCCGTGCCGAACAGCCGGGTGGCGTTGGCTTCACTCTCGGCAATAATGCCCTCCGGCGCGTAAAGCTCGTCTGCGCCGCAGATCTCGGTGATATCCAGCGGCTCAAAGCCTAAAAGGCTCTGCCCCTTGTGGCCGGGCATATGCAGCCGGGCGGTGCCGGACTTTGCATAGCTGCGCACAAAATCCACGATGGGGGTGGTCATGCTCATTCGCAGGCTTCGCCATCGGCGCAGGCGTTGCAGGTAGAGCCCAGCTCAATAGGCACCTCGATGCCCTTGGCTGCCAGTTCCTGATTCTCGGCTACCTTGATCATGATAGCGCACTCCATGCGCTTTTTGAACAGCTCGCAGCCGTACTCGTACACGCCGGTAATGCTGCCGGTGGCGTGGTAGGAGTTGGCAGCGCAGCCGCCGGAGCAGTACAGCTTTGCCCAGCAGTCCTGACACTCCTTGCGGGCGTAGGCGTTGCAGTGCTTGAACTCATCCCGCACAGCGGTGTTGGTAACGCCCTTCCAGATATCGCCCAGCAGGTACTTGGGGTCGCCCACGAACTGGTGGCAGGGGTACAGATCGCCCCAGGGGGTAACAGCCATGTACTCGGTGCCAGAGCCGCAGCCGGAGATGCGCTTATAGATGCAGGGGCCGCCGGTCAGGTCGATCATGTAGTGGTAGAAGGTAAAGCCTCTGCCCTCGCGGTCGCGCTTGATCATCTCCTTGGCAAGGATCTCGTACTGCTCCTTCAGGATGGGCAGGTCGGCCTCAGTCAGGGCGCTGGGGTCGCTGGGGTCGCAGACCACCGGTTCCATGCTCAGCTCGGTAAAGCCGAGGTCTGCCATGTGGAAGATATCGTTGGTAAAGTCGGTGTTAAAGTGGGTATAGGTGCCGCGCATATAGTAGTTCTTGTCGCCGCGCTTCTTGACGAACTCCTGGAACTTGGGCACGATGCGGTCGTAGCTGCCGTTGCCTGCGCAGTCCACGCGGAAGCGGTCGTTGACCTCCTTGCGGCCATCCAGACTCAGCACCACGTTGTGGCACTCCTTGTTGCAGAAGTCGATAACGTCGTCATCAATGAGCACACCGTTGGTGGTCATGGTAAAGCGGAAGTTCTTGTTATGGATCTTTTCCTGCTCACGGCAGTAGGCCACCAGCTTTTTGACCATCTCAAAGTTCATCAGCGGCTCGCCGCCAAAGAAGTCCACTTCCAGATTGCGGCGGGTGCCGCTGTTCTCGATGAGGAAGTCCATGGCGCGCTTGCCCACCTCAAAGCTCATCAGGGCGCGGTCGCCATGGTAGCGCCCCTGCGAGGCAAAGCAGTAAGAGCAGCTCAGGTTGCAGCTATGGGCAACGTGCAGGCACAGCGCCTTTACCACGGTGTTGCGGTTCTTGAAGTCGAAGGCCATGTCCTTATAGACATCCGGGCTCCACAGCTTGCCGTTTTCCTTCAGGCTGGTCACGTCGTCGATGCACTGGCGCAGATCCTCCTCGGTCACGTCCGGGCGGCTGCCGTATTTTGCCAGCATGGCGGCAACGATCTCGTCTGCGGTATGCTCCGGGTACATGGCGATGACATCGTAGGCCACCTCGTCCACAACGTGCACCGAGCCGCTGCAGGTGTCCAGCACGATGTTATAACCGTTCAATTGATACTGATGTACCATTTTACACTCCATTCCAGATTACACAAAAAAATGCCGCCCGGCAAAGGCGGCATAGGGTTTGCAAAAATTACTTGTTGCTGTTCTCGCACTGCTGGTTAGCCACGCCGCAGGAGGTCTTGCAGGCGGACTGGCAGGAAGTCTGGCACTCGCCGCAGCCACCGGTCTTAACGCTCTTGGTCAGGTCACGAGTAGCAATAGTCTTAATACGCTCCATGATAGAAACCTCTCTAACTCTCAAAAATTTATCGCGCCGGACATAGTTCCGGTACGCTTTTATCTTGTAATAGGATATCACGCAGCGCGCCTTTTGTCAAGATTTTTTCGCTAAGGCAATACCGCATAATTCTAGGTGCCGATACGGCGAGTGAGGTGCGGCAGATGCTAAGCCAAAAGCGCAGATAATACTTTGTGTATTATCGAGCATTTTGGCAACGCAGATGCCGTGCCGCAACCGCCGGAGTGGTGCTTAAGCCGTAAGGCGGGAATTGTGCGGTGTTGCCCTAAGCCTTTTCACCCGCCCATGGGCTGGTAGCGGGTAAGCACCGTGTGCAGCCCCAGCTCCCGGGCGCGCGCCAGTAAGTACCGGTAACGACACAGCAGCGCCTGCCGCTCGTAGATGCGCTGCTCGATCAGGTCCGTATCCACCTCCATATCAAACATCATCTCGTTGCGCTTCAAACAGAACAGGCATTCCTTCAGCTCCTCCTCCAGTTCCGGATGGTAGCGCTCGTGCTCGGTATCCCGCGGGACGCGGGGCGAAAGCAAGGTCTGGGCGTTTTGTGTGGTTCGTTCCGGCATAGGCATCCTCCTTCTGGTGCTTTGTAAGGTTTTGTACCTTCCAGTATAGGCGGTGCGGTGCGCAGAACCTGCCGAAGCGTGGCAGCGCTCCGGCATAGATTATCCGGCGCTGCTGCGGCATTTTCCAAAAAAGTACAACTTTTTTCAAAAATATGCTTGACAACCCCGGGCTTTTCCCGTATAATAGCACACGTTGAGCGGCTCACCCCGCAAAACACAACAGAATATTGGGGATTTGCATAGTGGTAGTGCGGTAGACTCTGACTCTACTTGTGGGAGTTCGATTCTCTCATCCCCAACCATTAGAGAGCTAGGCGAACACAGTTCCATCTGCATGGTGGGTTCTGTGTTCGTTTTGCTTTGTCCTCTTCCAACAGTCGATAGAAAACCGACGCTCACTAATCGGCATTGAAAAAGGCCCGGAGCCTTGCGTTACACACGCAGGTTCCGGGCCTTTTTTCGTTTCAGTTTTCCGTATTTCGTTCTAATTTGCCATATTCTGTATTTTTCTGCCAAAATCCTGACAAGCCGGTTTCAAATCGGTAAAATTCTTGGCAAAGGAGATACAGGCTATGATTAGGATTATGCTGTCCACCCGCCTTGGCGAACGGCGCATGACGCAGAGTGAACTTGCTCGCGCCACCGGGATCCGCAGCCAGACCATCAACGAAATGTACCATGACTTCTCCGATCGGGTCAATCTGGATGACCTCGACCTTATCTGTGAAGCCCTGGACTGCACACTCAGCGACTTACTTATTTATGAGCCGAATGAGGTGCGCAGAGTAAAAGAGGTCCGGCGAATCCCGAAAACGGTGAGCAAGAGCCGCAAAAAGTAAGCACTTCTCCCCTGCCCGGACGTTTATTCGTCCGGGCTTTTTTCATCTTCATCATTGCGCAGCTGGATGGTCTGCCCATCCGGCATGATGATTGCAACCTTGCCGCCGCACAGTTCTGCTGCCTTGATAAGGTCATCCGCCGACCAGCGGTTCATGCGCACCTTGTTGCTCATTGCCTGCTTGCTGCTCATACCGAGGACTTCAGCCAGATCTGTCTGCTTCTTCCCTGTCATGGAAAGCAGCCCCTTGATGATGTCCGACACTGTCATGTGTTCATCCACTCCTTTCATGTATAGAGTACACCAAAATCAATTACTTGTCAACCTCTTTTATTTCAAAGTAAATCAAAAACGTTTATCAAAACTATTGACAAGTAAACCGAAAAGGTGTACAATGTAGATGTAAGGCAGAGAGCGAAAGCCCCTTACGGAAAGGAGTGAGGTGAATGAAAGACATGAACGTAACCAAGGCGTTGCTCAAAGCAATCCTTGAACTCATCGAGAAGTGCGACACGCTGGAAGAGCTTAGAGAGAGCGTCAAGAAAATCATGGAGGAATAAAAAAAGAAGACCAGCCACCGTCCAAAGCAACTGATCTTCAACACCGAAACAACGGCGAGCCGGGAGCCTTACCCCGGCCGCCCTCTATTTTATCAGAGTAAGGCCAGAAAGACAAGAGGGTAACACAATGAAGTACGTCGATATTAACCGCAAGTTCACCGAGACTGTCAGCAGCTACATCGCACAGGGCTATATCATCAACACCGCTTCGATGTCCGGCAGTCAGGGCGAGATCGCTCACATCGACCTGACCGACGGTAAGCAGATTGTCCGCGTTCTGCTGGACAGCTTCACCGAATGGGAAGATTACAACCAGCTGGAAGGTCTGAAGCTCGTGGTCGGCATCGCCGCTGACAACGTCAAGCCCAACGATAACCAGCGCGGCGATGTCATCTGGAACACCCGGTTGGATGTCATCTCTTGCGAGAAGTTCTACAAGCTGAGCAGCAACCACGACGATTCCGTGTTCTACGGAACGCGAGAGGAGGCCACCGCAGCCGATGAAAAGCGCTTCGAGCGCTACTGCCGCCGTGACTGCCGCATCAAGAAGCACCTTCCCGAAAAGGCTTCTCCGCTGGTCAAGGAATTCGTTCGCCGGAAGTTCGGCCTGAAGCGTGTCGTGGTGAGCAACATCCAGATCACCAAGCAGAGCGGCGTGTATACCGTCACCTACAACCAGCACAGCGCACAGCTGCACTAAGGAGGGATGGAAAATGATGAACCCGAATCAAGCGATTGCATATGGTCAGCAGATTGGCGTAAAGTTCTATGTTCGCAATTCCAATGGTGGCCTCATGGGTGGCACCAAAACCCGCAAGCAGGCTGAGGCCATGAAGAAGGATTTCGAGGTGCGCTATAAGAACGACGCTTTTAATAAAGATTTGAAGTTCTACATCGAGGAGGTTTAAGCAATGAAACTCAACGGCATCAAAATTAGCGAACGGCTTCTTGAGGGAGCGTTGATCAATATGCTTCAGGTCGGAAGAAATGCTGGAGCGTGGGCAGGAACTCGTTATCGGTACGATGTCAGCCAGAACTACAAGACCGACGATGAGTATGTTGATGAGGATGACTTCAAACTCCGAATTACGAAGCTTGCTTATCCGCATTACATCGTCGCCGAAGCGGAATTTAGCAAGGAGAGTGAAGTTTACCAGAGGGCGCTTGCACGAAAGGCTGCACTCGATATGCGGAAGGAGGAGCAGCAGCCGTGAAATTCTACCACGCAACGACAAGCACAGCGGCAGAAAGCATTCGGAAGGATGGCGTCATAAAGGCGGGTGCCATGGGTGATGTTTTTCTCTGCCGGAATCCGCTGGATGCTTGCAAGTTTCTTATTCTCCGCGGGACACCGGTTATCTACGTTGTCGAAGTTGATTTAAGGCGCAGCGAGGTGATCGAAAGCTACGACCATGCAGAGAGTTTTTTCAAATGCAAGGCATATATACATCATGGCGATATTCCCTTGCACGGATTGACACCTGTTCGCGCCTATGATTTTCATAAACTGTTGGAGGATGAAGAATGACGGACGAAAAGATTATTGAAAAGCTGGTCGATGACCAGCAGCACGGCTGGCCGCTGTGCCCCCGCTGCGGAGAGAGGATGCCGGACAAACTGACCCATGGGGCACTGAGCCGCCATGCCAAGGGTGTGTACATCTGCGAGGCCTGCGGCACCGACGAAGCCCTCCGGGACTGGAGCGGCAACATCAAACCTTTGCGCGACTGGGTGCTGGTTCGCGTATACAATGGAGATCTTCGGAGGTAATCGATATGGAAGAAATGCTCCTGTCACTGAATGGACCGTGGTCAAACGCAGCCTGCATCGGCTACTGTGTCATGGCGATGCGCAACGCCGGTTTGAGTGAGAAAACACAGCGCAAAGTCCTTGATGAACTGACCCGGTGTTTCGACGACGTGAGTGTTGAAGACGCTGCACAGATGAAGTTCTAACAAACAAAAAATCCCCCTACACTGGCCCGAAGGTCAATGCAGGGGGATTTTTGCGCGCTACCGAGGTAGCCAAATATAAAATCAAGAGTGGACCATGCCGGGCCGCTCTCTACAAAAGCCGAAGCTTTTCAAGTGCCTCTATTTTACACGGCACTCATGCAGCAGTCAAGACTTTTTGCCCAGTGCTGCGGTCATAACATCAAAGGCGTGTTCGATGACAGCATCCAGCACCTCGTCGGTGATGGCCCAGCGGATAGCCGCCGGGCACTTGGCGCGGAGAGCGGCGAACACCTGCTTCTTCTTTTTGGCACCCTGCCCGCTGCCCATGATGGACAGTTCGGCCTTGTTGACGAGCTCAAGCGCCAGATCCTTGACGGTGGCCTTGTAGCCCAACCGGATGCCACCGACCGCCAGCGAAACAAAGCCCACCAGCATCAGGGCAAAAGCGATGGGCGCGGGAATAAAACTAAGCATAGCTTCCATGATATTTCTCCTTTATGTTCATCAGCGCCCCGGAGATGCCCCTCTGGGGCGCTTTGTGTCGTTTATGATAGTGGGATAGGTCAGATGTACTTATCGGCCCCGGAAATAGCTTTCCAGCTCGCTGGGCCGCAGATGCCGTCCGGGGTCAGCTTGTGTGCTGCCTGCGCCTTGAGCAGCGCGTTTTCCGTGGCCTTGCCAAACAGGCCGTCCGGGGTCAGGCCGAGCAGCCGCTGAAGGAACTTCGTTGCGACACGGTTCGCATCGCCGGTACAGCCGCGCCTAATGGTCGGCAGAATGAATTTCAGGTAGGTGGTGGACGGATAGTGCTTCGCAGCATCGCAGAGCCACGTTGCTTTCGCCGCCCGCGTGTCGGCGTGGCAGAACGCATTGCCCGCGTACCAGTAGATACCAACACCGCCGAAGCCAACGGCCTGCGCGATGATGCCCAGCGCCACCGGGTTCAGGCTGCGGTCTTTCAGCCGCCAGTCTGCGGCCATGCCGTACCGGTGACGGCTGTTCGTGCCGCCTCCGGCCTGCTGGTTGCGCGTCAGGCAGCGGTAGCCGCTAGTAATCTTGATGGGCTTGCCCAGCTTGTCCCGGACGATCTGGAGCTTCGCGGCCAGTTCCGGGTCTACCATCTGGGTGCTGCACCCGCAGGGGCAATCAAACTCGGACCGGGCAAAATTCTTGGTCAGCGCGGTTCCGTCCCCGCGCTTGTATGTGATAACGCTCATGTTTTCCCTCCTCAGAAACCCATCTGGGTAAAGACGAAGCCAACGAAGATTCCGATGATTGCTGTAACGACATAGCCGACCGCTTTTCGCCACATTTCGCCATCGCGGCTTTCCAAGGTTTCCAGTCTTTCGCCCTGTTTTTCCTGTTCTTTGACCATGCTCTGCATGCTCATGGCCAATTTTTCAACGGATGTGGACAAGGCCCCCATCTTGCTCACGCTTTCTTCCAGCAAAGCAATTCGCCTGTCCTGTCGGGAATTTTCTTCTTTGAGCCTTTGCTTGAACTCTTCATGCTCGGCTCGCGTGATAGGATCTTCCATTCGATGCTCCTTTCCTGACTGTTTGTAAAATAAAAGGCGGCTGCGTATCTTCACGCAGTCGCCTTTCCTGTTGTCTCCCTGCTTAGTCCTCAGTGATAAGGTCTTCACAGCCGGAATCAATAAGCAGCTCCCGAACCTTGCTCTTCAGCTTGGCAGGAACCTCAGCAAAAGTCTTTTTGCCGAACATAATCTGCTGCGCCCACAGCATAGCCATCATGAGTACGCCCTCCTTTCCGAATAAAATTTTGCAAAGAAAATGAGCGATGAAGTCTGGCACATCAACCATAGACTTCTTCGCTCATCTCTAATACGCAGTCGGTCAACATCTGTACCTGTTTCTGCAACCCTGCACAGGTCTCGACCAGCTGCTTCATATCTACAACGGTGGGCTTCTGCTGCCCGCCGCTGTCGCCGGTGTTATCTTCGCCGGGGCCGGTATCGCCGCTTCCGTCCTCGCCGGTGTCGGGTTCCGGGTTCTTTACCGTCCCGCCAGCGTCTAACTTTTCCAGCAGCTCTTTGTATTCGGTCTCGCCGATTTCCTCACACTCGATGTCACCATCGTACACGGCCCCTTCAGGCGGCTCATTCAGCCACGCGGCGTGATAGTACGCGCTGCAATCCCTCGGACAGACGAACTGCGCCTTTTCCGGGCTGCAAATCATCATCACGCCGTGCCGGGGCTGCCAGCGCAAAAACACATCGTTGACATCCAGCACCTTGCCATCTGCAAGGATTTTGTAAAAGCTCATGCGAACACTCCTTTCATTCGATATCCATGGAACAGACGCCAGTACAGCGACAGCATCCGCTTTCTGGTGTGGTATGCGTCTGCGTGGAAGGAATTGCCAAACCACGCAGAAAAAGACGCGAAAGCATCGTCCAGCCGCATGACGCCGCGCTGAACCATCCTTGCGAACTTCTTCAGCTTGCGCCTCATGCGGACGATTCCGGCCCTCGCAAGGTTCTTTACCAGATGGCCGGTCTCGGTCACCTTGTACTGAATCTGCAAGAACTTCATCCCCTTGGATGCTTTCGTTATGGCCGTTTTCTTCGCATTCATGGAGAGGCCGACCTCGGCCGCTTCGCCCTGAATTGCCCGCTCGACCCCTTTCAAATCGACCTTTGACGGCCCGGCTGCAAGGGTATCGTCCATATAACGCTCATAGGCCCGGATTCCCATCTTGTCCTTCACGGTATGGTCAATCCGGTTCGGGATGACCAGCGCCATGGTCTGGGATTCTTGGCTGCCTAGCGTCAGACCGATGCCCTTATGCTGCCGAAGCTGCTGCGCCCGCGCTGCACGTTCCGCTTCGTCTGCAATCTCACCAAGCTCGCTCTCTTGATACATCCGGGCGATCTTCATGCCCAGACCTTGCAACATCCGGTCGAGCCGAATCTCCCGGAAGTGGGTCAGGCAGTCGCAATGCCGGAGATGGTCGAAGAATTTTGTGAAATCGCCAGTCATGATGTAGAAGTTGTCGCCGTGCTTTGTGGCCAGTTCCTTCAGGAACATTTCCAGCCGGTTCCGGGCATCGGTAATGCCTTTGCCCTTCACGCTGGCGGGGTTGTCTCTTATCAGGGTGCGTTCCGTCAGCGGCACAAGGCAGCTATCGCAATAGCAGCCCTGCACCACACGGCAATCAATCATGACCGCATGGATTTCGCGCAGTTTCCCGCGCTCGTGCAGCATGATTCTGCGGATGGTTGCATCCACATTCAGCTTTCCTTCCAGCAGCGAATCCTTCAGCCGTTTCAGCTTCAAGATCGCATGAAAAATGAAGCGCTGTACATTGCCTTTCCATTCCACGCCCTTCCGGCGCTTCTGCAAAGACTTCATGAGATTTTGAATAGTGAAAACGCTGCGGAAGTTCCCCAGCGCTGTCACGTCCTGCAATCGCCGTTCACGGCTTTTCACTTTGTCCAGCGCCCAGATGCGCATCTCCGCATAGGGAGTGCGCGGCTCCAGCGCGGTTTCTATCTGCTCCCACACGGGTTTTCCATGCCAGTAGCAGCGGCGGGCGGCATCATTGGCGGCTTTGGTCAGCAATCCCAGATCGATGCTGCCACTTTCCCGCCACGAGCCCCTCGCCCGCGCTTCTCGTTTTGCGGCCTTCCGAGCTTTACTCCGCTCTATCCTGGCCTGTATTTGCTGCCGATTGTTCAAAGAATCTACGCCCTTCCTGCTACTTATAGTGTGCGCTCTAATCAGGTTTGCAAACCGGTGATGAAACGGGGTATGCACAGGCCCCGCCATGAAAGAATCGTCCCGCCGGTCTGCTCAGGGACACCGATACGGTGCGCCAGCCTTATATCAGGCCAGCCATCAATTTACCGCCTTTACAGACGGATGGTTGCACATTCCTTCTTAACTCTCTGGGTATTTTCACCTTTATGCACGGTTACTACTAAGCTAAGAATCCGGGGCAGAACGCCGTTGTTGTTCGTTGCGTTGTTGTTGTTGCCCGCCCAGCCGGTGTTGTTCACATTGTTGAAGTTTGTAGAGTTGGACACCGAAGCATCGCGAAGCCAATACCACCGGCAAAGCCTAAAACAATATGCCACCATTGAAATCATCATTTCAACTTTCCGAAGCGTTTCCTATCGGAACTTCGCAGGCCGGAAAGCAATTTGATGCATTCATTGATTTGCCCTGCCCACTCGTCCATCGTATTTTCGCTGTAACACATGACGTTCCACAGCGCATACAATGGCCGCTGCAATCCGTTCAGGTTGTCGATTGCTCGTTTGAGGTACTTATCCCGCACCTCATACTGCTTTCGCGTCGTGGGGAAAATGTCGTTGCCCTGCAAGGTGCAGAACAACGCATCATCTACGAATTGTAAAATCTGGTCGGACAGGTGGTCCTTATATTCCAAAGGTACAGAGCAAATTTTGGAGTAGGTGTATTTGTGCAGCTCTCGCATTTTATTCAAGAATATTCGGTCATCTGAATATTTCAGGTCAAACGTCTTTATCATGGGAACCTCTCTGTTATCCTCAAAGTGTGCAGCGCCATGGAGCAGGGCAATCTCCTTGTTTACAAGGTCCGCCCACTCCCGGATGCCGCCCTCCTTAGAATCAAATAGGCTCCAGTACACGACAAGAGGCTTTTGAAGCACCGTCAGACACCGAATGGAGCGCTCAAAGAGCTTTCGCCGGTCTGTTCGACCGGCCTCCGTCCTGCTGTCGGCCTCATTCGCCATGATGGCCGCGTGGTATGCGCTTGTGGTCAGCTCCATCAGCCGGGGCCGGACAAATTTCTTGTACCGGGCCGGGATGCGGTCTGCCCGCTGCGTGGTCAGTACGACCAGCCGTGCGCAGTTCATTTCAAACTCCGTTGCAGCCTGCCTGCGGTTTCGTGCGAGAACCGACACATTATCACCTCCTCCGCAATAAAATATCACAAAATCTGGAAAATTGGAACTAATTTTTGAAAATTTGCCGCGGGGCGGCTACGCCGCCCTCGGTTTTTTCCAGGGGAGCGTTTCTCGTCTGGTCGGACTTGCGCCGACCAGATTTTACCAGATTTTACAGATGAAGCCGGGGCAGAACGCCGTAGCCGTTCGGCGCGTAGTTGTAGTTGCCCGCCCAGCCGGTGGCGTTCACATTGTAGAAGGTAGTAGAGTAGGACACCGAAGCATCGCGAAGCCAATACCACCGCGCCCTGACCCATGCGTGCCCATTCCAGAGATATCCCACGTTACTGTCGGCAGAACAAATCCATACATCCCCCTTTTTGGGGTTCTTGGGCGCGGTGCTAGATACCGTATAGGTCGGGTTCTCGCTCAGTGTGTAGCCAGCAAATTTGATTCGCGTCCGGTCAGACGTGAACCACTTGATTTGCTCGCCGCAGTACACGAACGGCTCCGAGTTGTTGCCATTCATTTCCCGGACAGACGGCAGATAAACCTTATCCTCAGATTCCAGAATGCCAGCAGTACCCGCGCCGTAATCCACGGACGAGATGTGCACGGACACCAGCATCCGGCTCAGAGCCGCGGGCAGTCCGGTCAGATAGCGATTCTGAAGCCACTGCCGCATCTCGGAAGCGGGCCAGCCGCCCTCATTGCTGTTGGTGGGATTCATGCGGTGGTAGCCGTTCAGCAGACCGGCATGGATAAGGTCAATGGAGGTCGTGCCGCCGTTGGTCTTGGTTGCACCGCCAGTGCCAACAACTTCCAGATAGCTTTCCTCGCGCGGCCATGCGGCCATCTTCATGCACTCGGTTTCGCCGAGGTCTTCCCGCCAGAGCTTGCAGCGGTACAGGAATCCGGTCGCAAAGTTCTTGCCGTCATTGTCGCAGCCCAGCATCAGGGTCGCGTCAGATTTGGTGTCGATGGTCTTAATCAGCTCGCGGCTGATAATCTCATCGCCGTTCGGGTTGGAGAAGTAGACGTTCAGGTTCCGGCTGCCCTTGACGTGACGCAGCACGACCAGCTCACGGAACTGGTCTGCGACATACTGTGTGCCGATGCCGGAGATGGTAGACAGGCCAGTGCCGCGAGAGTTGTTCGCGGTGTTCGTACCCCACTGGACAGCCGTGCCGCTGCTGTACTTGACCTTGAAGCCGTGGTAGCCGGTCTTGGTGAAGCAGGCAGCCACACAAGCCTCAGAGGTCGGCTGGTCGAACACACAGTCCACAACCAGCGTCCAGCCTGCGTCAACGTCCATGATCTTCACGCCGGTATCCTTGGAGGTGGAGCCGGTCAGCTCCATGTTCTCGGCCAGCAGCACAGATTCCACGTTGTCGAACTGCGGCTCATAGCCCATGGTGAACGGAATGCGGGTCTTGATTTCTTCCTCGGTGAAGTAGAGCGAGGCGCGGCCAGACTGCCGGATGCCGTACAGCTGCGCCAGATTCAGGTTCGACAGGTCATCGCCGAGGTTGGGCAACGTGCCGCGAATCCAACGCGCATAGACATCCATATTCTCCTTGACATGGGCCGTGCTCTTGTCCCAGCCGTCAAAAAGGTGGTAGACGAAGCTCGATTCCTCGTCCGTGCGCTCCGGGTCAGCGGGCGGTACGGCCTCGGTGTCGTAGTCAACGGTCTTGCTGCCGACTACAACGCCCGCCTGCGCATACCAGCGCACCGTGTACTTCTGCGGGACGCTGGTATAGGTTGCCTTGACGGTCAGGTTGCTCAACACCTGCGTCAGCGGAGAATCCCAGCCGCCATAGGTGAAAACCTCGGCCTGCGTGGAAGCCTTGGTCGGCGTGTCCATCAGACCGGCCCTGATGGGGTCTGCACAGTCCGCGCCGCGGTCCACAAGGAACTCTGCCGGGCTGCCGTCTTTCAGCGTAAGAGCCGTGCCATCATAGTTGCAGAAAGTTACCTTATACTGCTGCACCGTACCGCCGTAGGTAACGGCCAGATCGGGCCATGCTGCTGCATAGCTCTCGACTTCTGCCTGCCGGATGACCGAGGTGTAGACCTTACCGGACAGAGCAGACTGCCCGATTTCAAGGCCGTTTTCATCGTAGCCGCCCATAGACAGCAGACGGTTCAGGATTTCCGTTCCGGTGAGCTGCCAGTCGATGCCTGCGAGGCGCACCGTGTACAGCTTGGATGCAGCATTCACGATGTCATACGCTGCCGGGAACGGCGTGTTTTCATGCCGCAGACCGGTCAGGTTCGCGTAGTTGTCGGCCACATCGAACTTCTTGATGTTCTGCATATTGCGCAGCGTCAGGCTGACCGGGCTTTCCAGATAGCATTCTTCCAGAGCGCTGCCAGCAGCGAAGTTGACAGCGGAGACCGGTGTACCCTTGAAGCTGGCCACCTTCAGCGCAACGCAGCCGGACACATCGACCGGAGCATTCAGGTTCGGGCAATGGTCGATGCGCAGTTCTTCCAGCACGGCCAGCGCGGAGAAGTCCAGCTTGATTGTGCTGGTCAGGTTGACGTTGGAATAGCCGGAATCATCGCTGCCTATGACGATAGAACGCAGCTTGGTGGCTGCGGAGAAATCGGCCTGATTGGTGTACACGCTGGCGATGCCCTCCACGGCTTCCAGCATGGATGCCGAATAGATGTAGATTTCGGTATCGTTCAGCGCCGTGTCCTTGCTCATGCTCAGCGTCACCGGCTCGCCGCGCTTGCAACGCTGCTGCTTCAGGATGGAGCCGAACAGGATAGACGCATACAGGTCGGAATACGGTGTGATTGTGATCGCGGCAATCTCGCCGGTCGGGCTTGCGAAGCCACGCAGGGTGATTTTGTCGTTCCGGGCAACAGCCGTGTTCCACTTGGACGCGAAATAGATGCTGTTGTATTTGAGGAAGTAGTGCCGCTGGAGCCGTTTGTTACCGTTCATCATGGGGATGAACATGGTAATGGCCGTGCCGCCCTCCTTCAAATCCTCATAGGGCCGGATATACTTGCGCCGTGCATCTGCAACGAGCAGGCGTTCCGGGCGAAGGGACTGATAAGCGTCAAACGCCACATTCAGGCGGTCAGCATCGAACAGCTCCGTCAGGGTCGCAACCATCGTGTTCAGGCGGTCGGTCAGCAGATCGCGCACGTTGACCCACAGGACAGAATCCTGCGCGTTGAACACGTTGCCGCCGTTGAGCTGGTCGGTGTCCTCCATGCCGTAGTCCAGCGCCAGATCGCCCTCGTTGTTGTTGCCCATGGCCGTGTCGAAGTCGTAGCCGAAGCAGTAGTCCCAGATGGGGTGTTCTGCCGTTACGTCCTCACAGTGCGGAAAGGTGTTCTTTGCGCGGTTGTCCGGCATGGTGAAGAACGAGGTGAACAGGTAGTGATACAGGGTGGACTTGCTCTCAAAGTGCAGGTCGAACTCGTTCACGAACTTGGCTGCGCGGTATTCTGCCGTGTCGTTGGTGTAGGTCGTGCTGCCGTAGGTCACAGGGCTGCCCAGCGCTTCGCCGGTCGCTGCTGTGCGGTCGGTCGAATAGACCCACTTCACCACATCGCTCCATGCGTTGCGGGCCACAGCCTCATCACAGGTGTCCGCGATGTAGCGGAAGGACAGGGGAGCGTTCGGGTTGTCATCACTTTCCCAGCTGGAAGCGTCTGCCGCGCCCTCGTAGCCCTTGAAGCGGTTGTAGACATGGGTATTGTTGCACAGCTCCACAATGCACTCATTCGGGCGCGTTGTGCTGTCAAGCCCCTGCGCCTTTTTGTCCTTCTTGGAGTTGCCGAAATCGCCCACGCCGTAGAAAATCCACTGACCCTGTGTGAACCCTTCCTCGGCGCTTTCGTTGTACACGAACACGACACACGGATGGAACTCCATCGTGTCGCGCACCTTGGGATTCGCAGACCGGGCGGCGCGGATGTACGGCTGGTACTTGTTGAACAGCTCGGCCAGCATAGCATTGTTCATGTTCTCGCTCGATGCAATGTTCAACTTGAGGTTGAAGTAGGTTTCGCCCACACTGTTCTCGGTCATGTCGTAGGTGTCGGCCTCCATGACCACGCCGTTTTCGGTGTAGACGAACTTGCCCTTGCAGTCGAAGTCCATGTTGCGACCCGCCTTGCCGTAGGCGTTGGAGGACGTGCCCTGCCCACGGTGGACAACGCTCTCGTTCTTCCAACAGTCCTTTGCGCGAGCGCCATACAGGAGGTGTTCCACGCTGCTGCCGGACACCTTGTCGTTCTTGTCGGTAGTGAAGCGCGGGACGCGCAGCTTGATGACGCGCAGGCCGGGGCGAGACTTTGCCAGATTGTCGATGTAGGCTTCATCAATGGACGATGCGTTCCAGTCGGTGATGATGTTACCAGCACCATCGTCCACAGAATTGCGTTCATACCGAGCTATCATCTCGTCCGGGTCGGGTGCGTCCGCAATGAAGTTGTCCATCATGTCGGCATCGCCGAGGCTGATATCGTAGAACTTGCAGCGGTACAACCACACATCACAATCCGGGCTGCCGATGGTCAGCGGGACCGGGTTGCGCTGGGCTAGACGGTCGCTCTCCGAGTAGGTAGCGAACCGGGACGGAATGCCCTGAAGGTTCAAGAACAGCTCACTGTTCTTGCTGCGGCTTGTGATGTTGTAGACCAGCTCCGTGCGCTCGCCCTCGCAAACAAACTGGCTGATGCCGGTCTGCTCCGTGGACAGGGTCACTTCCTTGGCGTTTGCATCCAGACCGATGCCGTCCGAAAGGCACTGTGCGACCACAGCGTCAAACTCGCGCACGTTCTTGGCTGTGTAAATCATCTTGAAGGATGCGCCATAGGCCTGAAGGTTGGTCGAGCCGAACAGATTGTAGTTGATGGTCGCAGTATGACCGGCGCGGATGACAAAAGCCGTGTTGCCGTCACTGTCCTGCTGATAGCCGCCGTTCGTCCAGTCGAAGCCTTTGTCCACAGTCAGGGAAACGCCGTTAGAAACCCATGTATCGCGGTCTGCTGCGGAGTTGGAACGGCCTGCCGGGTCGAAGTCGAACACGGCCTCCACGTTGGCCGGATGGATGTCGTAGCCCAGCGCTGTTGCTGTGTAGGTGATGGTCACAGACGTTTCGCCACAGGTCAGCTTCAGGGTGTGCTCACCCTCGGTGCGCGGCTTGTACGCCCACGACTGCAAGCTGCGGCCCACCGTCAGGGCCGTTTCCACGCCGTCAATGGACTGCTTCACGCTGGCCTGCTCGGTGCGGGGGTCATAGACCATATACTGGATAGCAGCGGTCATATACACGCGGCCAGAGGGCTTTTTGTCCTTGACCGTGATGATAGGCACGTTGCTTGCAGCGTCCACGACCGCGATGCAGAAGTGCACGGTCGGGCTTGTGATGGTGCTGCCGCTGGCCGTGGTGGTCGTGTAGATGTCGATATCGTGAGCGCCGTGCTCGCTGATGGTCAGGCTCTGCACCAGCTGACGGCCAGAATAGGTCGTGGTAGCCTCTGCTGCCTGTTTGCCGTCAACGAGGAAGTGCGTGGTCTTGTTCATGCCGGAGCCAACCGGGGTGTAGCTGATGCGGAACGCGGTTCCAACCGTGTACAGCGTAGATTCCGACAGCGTAGCGGACACAGAAACGGTCAGGACAGAAACTGTCCATGTCTTGGAGCCAGTCGCGCCGTTTTCGTCCGTGACCACAACGCGGATTTTGTTGTCACCGGCAACCAGCCATTCGGTCGGGTTGAAGGTGATTTTCACGCTCTGCACGATGTTGGCCGTTGCCACCTGAACGCCGTTGACATAGTAGGCAGCAGCGCCGCCGAAGTCCGGGTCAGTATCGGTGAAGGTGTAAGACAGCTCGGTTGTCTGCCCCTGCGCAATTGCGAAGGACAGCGCCTTTTCGCCGTTGACGTAGGTTTCGTTCGTCAGGGTAACGCCGGAAGAGCCACCGGAGCCGCCACCACCGCCGCCCGGAATATAGACCGGGTCGATAACGTCCTTCTCGTTCTCATCGTACAGGTGCAGATAGTGGGTTTCCGTGTCGTAGACCATCGAGCTGAACGCCAGCCCGCCAGAAGCCTTGATGGGCAGCGTGATGGTCCCGCCGTTGGTGTAGGTAATCTTCAGGCCATCGTCCACGGACTGAACGTCCTGAACAACACCATTCTCGATGATTTCCTGAAACTGGGTCAGCGTTTCCGCTGCTGCCGTTGCCTGAAGCTCTGCGGTCTTTGCAGATGCAGCAGACTTCGAGGCGGCCTCGGTCGCGGTCTTGATGTTTTCAGCAGCTTCTGCAGCATCAGAAGATGCCTGTTCCGCTGCCGCCTTTGCCTCTCCGGCAGTCTTTTTCGCTTCTCCCGCCGTGGTGGTTGCGGTGTTTGCTGCTGTGACGGCATCTTTGGAAGATGCTGCCGCATTGGATGCGGATGCCTGCGCAGCAGATGCAGACGATGCCGCAGCGGTTGCAGATTCGCCCGCCTTTACTGCTGCCGTGCTGGCCTCGGATGCTGCGGTCTGAGCTGTGGACACCATGCTTTCAGTGTTGCTTGCCGACTTTTGAGCCGCCGCTGCATCCTGCACAGCCTGATTTGCAGAAGTGACCGCTGTGGCTGCTTTACTCTCAGCAGATGCAGCCCGCTGCTCGATGTTGCCAACGGATTCGGCCACCTGCTGCGCGGTGTTTTTAGCCTCCTGCGCTGCGGCCTCTGCGCGGTCGGCATCGCCCTGCACAGCATCCTTCAGGGTCTTGACCTTGATGTTGTATGTTTTGCCGTCCGATGCGATAAGCAGCAGGTCATCGTCCAGAGCGTCAGCCGCCGTGGCGAAGTCCTGAATGCGTTTTTCAGACATTAGATTCCCTCCTTTTAGGTTTCAGTTCCGTTGTTCGGCTCTTTGGGTGTGTCGGACATTGCTTTCAGGAGTGTCAGGATATTGTCCAGCGTCCCTTGTGCAGCCGTCAGCTTTTCATCCATCGCGGACAGCGTGGTGGTGTGCTCGTCTACCGCCGTGTGAACCTCGGCCAGCTCTGTGGACTGAGCAGCAGCGGTCTTTTTCAGAGCCGTCACATCGGTCTGCACGGCTGCCAGAGACTTCTTCACATCGGACAGCGTAGTGTCCACCGTGGCCAGCGCTGCGGCGTTCTTGTCCACAGCAGACCGGATGCCCGCTGCCGCCGTCTTGATGTCGGAAAGTGCGGTCTGCACAGCAGCCAGCGTTTCCTTGATATTGGCCGAAGAGGTTTCCAAACCGTCCAGCGTGGTGCGCTGCTCTGTGAGAGATGCCTGCACATCCTTGACGGACTGTAAGAGCTGCGGCAGGGTGACGGCATCTGTGCCCTCTCCACCTTCCATGGATTTCAGTTCATCAGCCAAATTTTTCAGCTCCTTTGCCAGTTCATCAGCCTGTTCTATCAGGACAGCTTTCGTGATGCAGTACTTCTCTTTTTCGTCATCGAAAAAGATGCAGTCCTCCATGCGCCCGGTCTCCGTGTCCCGTGCCCGCATGGCAATGTATTCGTCCGAATATTGTACCTCAGCGCGGGAGACCGGTGTACTGTGAGCCTCCGTCATGGCCTTTGCAGCGCTGCCGGTCTTAGTGACAACCAGACCGGCATCTGCCGACATCGCAACGCCGCCATAGTCGGCGCTCATTTCCAAAAAGACCTTGTCCCGGTTCTTGTCGCGCTGGGTTAAATACGGATACTGCCGGGTCGCCTCGGTGTTGGTCGGTGCACTGATGGTGTTAGCGTAGCCGATATCGAAGGTCGCGTCCATGGAATAGATGGAGCTGTGAACTTGGTCGCCGATTTTGACCTGATCTCCCAGCTCGGCGGCTGGGTCGAAAAGGGCATCTGTCGCCGTAAAAGGCTCATACTCAATGCCGTTCAACATGGAATAGAGGTCGTTGCAGATACCTTGACAGGAATAGGGGCAGTTATCCACCGCAATTTCAAATCCGGTGTCATCGCCCTTGGAAAAAGAATTTCCTTCCTCGTCCGTCATGGTGACCTTGGACACCTTGAGCCGCCTGCCGGTCGCGACTTTGCCGCGCACCATGGGAACATGAACGATGCCTTGCGCAGCTTCAACTGCGCCGGTCTGGTCGTAGACCAGCGTAAAGCCGTCTGCCGTGACGATGCGGTTGAACTCATGGTCAACGACCGGATAGATTTTTTGGGTCAGGGAACCGACACTGCTGCCGGTCTCTGGGGTCTGGGGTTCTCCGTTGCCACTGGACAGCTCCCACGCCAGCGCATAGCCGTCACCGGTAATGATGTCGTTATAGTATTCATCCACGATACGGTAGGTTTCCGTGGGCGGTGCGGTCAACGTCACCAGCCGCAGCATTCCATCGTCCGTGATGGTCCAGTTGCCGCCGTTGCACGCGCCTATCCATCCTAAGATCTGCTGCATGGTGTAGCCTTTCGGGAAAGGAACCATGTAGTTCAGCCCTCGGTTAATGCGGGTGCGCGGGTCAATCGGCACACCGATGCGGTATGCGATTTCCTGCACGACAACGGCCATGGACTTTGGCCAGTCGCTTTCACTGTCGCTATCGTCCACCATTGCCTGCGATGTCTTGAGCATCGCGTCATAGCAGGACAGCGAGTATATGTTCTCCTCCTTGTTGCAGGTGTCCACCATGAACTCGCCGAATTGTAGCGTTTCCGTGTGCTTTGTAACGTCCAAATCGGTGAGCCGGGCGATGATGCGCACGGAAGCTCCGTCTGGTATGCTCTCCCCATCGTCCAGAAGAACGTCCAGTTTCAGGGAGGCTGCATTGCAGTTGCCGATACTAAACGGTTCGGTCGCCAGACTGTGACTGATTTGCGGTGCGGAGATTTTATAGTATTCTTTTCCAGCTATGACGGCGCGGGAATCCAGATTGAACCGCCCGCGAGCCGCCAGCTCCGTCCACAGCTTTGTTCTCTGTCTCGTAGAATCACCTCCTTACTGCTCGGTCATGTTGAACGCCATGCCGACATAGTAGGTTTTCTTCGTGGCCTTGTCGTACCGCTGCGCACCGAAGGGCCGGTTCGCGCAGTAGTAGGTCTTGGTCAGATATCGCCCTGCATCCGGGTCCAGCAATGTGGCGCTGAAGAATGTCTGGCTCAGGTCTTTCGACAGCTGGGCAGCGACTTCCTCCGGGATATCCATCAGCGTGACGGACCATTTCATCTTGTGGCCCAGCTTGTTTCTGACCATGACCGCGTCCAGCGTGTTTCTTCCAGACTTGCTGGAATCCACATCGCTGTCCGTGGGGGTAAGGCCACCCTCTGCTACCCACTGGGTATAGTCATGATTTCCGATTTTAAGAATCGGTTTCATAGGGTTCTTGCCTCCTTATACTTCCGTAGGGGTCAGCAGCGGAGAGGTGCCGAACATCCTGGTCTTGCGGTTGATGTAGTCCACAGTATGCTGCGACAGGCTGTCAGCGTCCACGCTTACCTCCACGCCGCTGTACTGCTCGACCGCTGCGCAGATGCTGTTCGTAGCACTGCCAATGGCCTGCACGATGGTGCGGGTCGTTTCCTCGTTGGAGGCGTGGATTTCCTCCACAATGTTCCCAGAGCCGCCGCCAGCGCTGCCGCTGACACCATACGGCGTGACCATGCCGGTCGCAACCGCAGGAATGAAGAAGTTCGCGCTCTGCGTGATTTCCGTCAGACGGTCAAGCAGGCTTGTAAAGCTGTCTGCCACCTTGTCGGAAAACCGGGTCAGAACATCATCCAGACCGTCCACGATATCGACCTTGCCCGAAACTTCGGACAGCAGCGGCATACCGCTGCCAGCGATCGCGCCGTTGGCCTCTGCTGCGCCGTCCTTCACAGTGTCAACCAGATTGCCCATCTGGTCCTCTGCACTGGACAGCAGGGCAGGCATGGCGTCCTTCATGCCCTCGTCAATACCGGCAGGCAGATACTCACCGATTTCACTTGCCATAAGCTTAGACGGCGAGTGGATGCCGAAGAAATTCTTGAAGCCGTTGACGATGTTGTTGCCAACGTTCTTGATGCCATTCCACAGGCCGGTTGCAGCATTCTTGATGCCGGTTCCGATGCCCTGAATGATGTTCTTGCCAGTCTCTACTGCCTTGCTGGTCACGTTCTTCACGCCATTGAAGATGCCGTTTATCACATCACCGATGGCTTTCAGCGCGCCGCAAATCACGTCAATAACCGGCTTCAGAATGCCACAAACGAGGTCGACGATCTTGGCAATGACACCGAAAATCGCTCCCAGCACATCGCCAATCAGCTTGATTGCCGGAGCCAGTGCATCCACAACAGCACCCACGATTTCGGCCAGCACTGTGATGATACCGCCCAGTGCTTCCGCAATGACCTGAATGACCGGAGCCAGTGCATCTACGATGGCCGAAACGATACGGGCCACCGCGTCAAGGATAGTGCCGAACGCTTCAGCCAGTGCGTCAATTGCCGGGGACAGTGCATCCACAATGGTTTGCAGCAGATTCCCGATGGTTTCAAAGATTTTCGATACGACTTTCCAGATTGCCTCAAATGCCGGGGACAGTGCATCGCTGAGGGTGTTCCAGATTTTTTGCAGGCATTCCAGAATCGTGGAGATAATCTTGCCAATGCCGTTAATAAGCGGGGTCAGCAGCTTTGCGATATAGCCGATGATGGTTCCCAGCACCGTGATAACATCGCTCAGGAAATTGCCGATGATCGTAATGACCGGCGCAATCCAGTCGATGATTTTTGCGAGGATGCTGCCCACAAGCTCAAACAGCTGTGCGATCAGGCCTTGCAGCATGGTGAACACATTCTTCACCAGTTCCACGATGGGTGTCAGGGCTTTCTTGATGGCCGCCATGACCTTTTCAATCGCTTTCTTGATGCGGTTTACAGCGTTCAGAACGGAATCCCGGAACTGCTCGCTATACTTCCATGCACCCGCGATAGCCACAGCAATGAGGGCGATAACGCCCACGGCAATGAGCAGCTCCGCGTTGACACCTTGCAGAGCCACCAGAATCCCATCTTTCAGGGCACTGAAAATCTGGCCGCCGTTCGCCACGATGTATTTTATACCCTCAGCCATACCAGAGGCCAGACCGTAGATGATAGTCTTTCCCGCTTTGATAAGGCCGGGCAGACCTTCCTGCTCATAGGCTTTGTTCAGGTAGTCCAGAGAGGTGTTGATGAAGTCGGAAATGGACAGCCGCACATTCTTGTCCAGACTGTCGAAGAACAGGGTCGTGATGTTCTTGGCCAGCTCCAAAATATCGGAAGTGTCGATGTCCGACCAGTCGATACTGAACAGGTTCTTGATGGTGTTGTAGATTTTGCCCAGACCGGTGTCATCGTCAAAGGCATCTTCTATCTTTTCGAGGTTTTCCTTGATTTTTTCCAGCGTGGTCGGGGCGACCTCTGCAACAGCGTCCGTTGCAGCGTCAACGGCAGCGCCCGCCAGCTGTGCAGCAGCTTTCTTGACATCGTCCGTTGCACCCTCCATGCCGATAATAAGACCGGCAGCGATAAAGCCGCCCTGTTCGGCAAAGACACGCGAGGGCGAGTGGATGCCCAGCAGCGTTTTGAAGGTGTTGATGAGGGCGAGACCCACGTTGCTGATGGAGGTCTTAACTTCCTCGATTTTGGAGGAAATACCGTTGATGATGCCCGCCAGCGCGTTTTTGCCAGCGCTCGTGAACTTTTCCTTCAGGTCAGCGGCAAATGACACAGCTTTCTGAATCACGAGGTCGAGCTTTTCCTTGACCTTCTGCGGCATGGTTGCAAGCTGCGAGGCCGCGTTAGACACAGCGTCCGAAGCACCGCCTTTCAGCTTGGAAATAAGGTCGGTCGCGAAGGACTTTGCTTTGGCGATGGCGTTGTCGAATTTTTCTTTGGCCTTGCCTGCCAGATTGCTCAGCTGGGAGGCCGCATCGGTCACAGCGTCAGCAGCGCCGGACTTCATCCGGGAGGCGATATCCTTTGCGAAGTCCTTCACCTTGTCGATGGCCGCGTCCAGTTTCAGTTTCAGCTTAGAGGCAAGATCCCTGAACTCGTCAACAGCCTTGGTCACTGCGTCAGCCGCAGCATCCTTGACCTTGGACTTCAGGTCGCTGCCCCAGCTGACCACCTTATCCAGCGCATCATCCAGCTTGGCTTTCAGTTTGGACGGCAGTTCCTTGATGCCATCCAACAGGCCCGCGATAATGTAACCGCCGATTTCGGCCATCTTTTTGGACGGAGAATGAATCTCAAATGCGGCGCAGATACCGTCCCAGAACGGCTTGAAGATGTTATCGACAATCCATGCGCCAACGCCGAAGATAGCGTCCTTGATGCCGAGGAAGAAACCTGCAACAGCGTCGCCTCCGGCCTCCTGCGTTTTCTCTTTGAAGTAGTTGCCCACATCGGCCAGAGAACCGGACAGAATCTGAATGACCGCGTCAACGGATTCGCCGATAAGGCGGCCCAGCGCCTCCGTCAGCTCGTCCCAGCTCACGCCGGACACGGCCCGGATAAGCATTTCAACGAGGTCTTTTGCCACCTGATAGAAGTCGATGCCATCCATCAGATCGGCCAGCGAGTTGATAGCCTCCGTAAAAGCGTCGAAAAAGCTCTTGACTGCACCCTCCACATTGCCGTTGCGCAGCGCGTCGGACAGCTTGGCGGTGATAATCTCGCCAATCCGATGCCAGTTTTTGCTTTCCAGCCACTCTTGCAGCTCGTTGTAGAAGCCGGAAAAGCCGCTGGTGAACGCCTGAAGCACAGCTGTCCAGTCCAGCTCTTTCAGGAAACCACCGGCCACGTCCAGCGCCACAGTGAACTTCTTTGCCAGCAGCCGCCCGAAGATGTCCCAGTCAACCTCATTGATGATGCTGTTGACCGCCTCGGCCAGATGCTTGCCGATGTTCACCCAGTCCACCGTGTCCACGGTGTAGTAGAGGGTCTGAATCGCGGCGTTCATGCCCTTGCCGATTTTGGTTCCCCAGCCAGACCAATCCACGCTGTCTACCAGCTCATTGATCTTGCTGCCCAGCAGCTCGCCGAGACCCTTCCAATCAGCCTCTTTAAACGCCTTTTTCAGCTTGTCTGCAAAGTCCAGCACTGCGCTGTCGATGGGAACCTGCTCAAACATCTTGGAAGGGTCAACAGAGCCGTCATCCTTGGTGCTGTCGCTGCTGTTGTCATCCAGAATGTTCAGCTCGTCAAAGCTGGCCAGCGCGGCTTTCGCCTTTTTGGCCGATTGCGATGTTTTATCCAGCGACTTTGCATAATCTTCCTGAATCGTGGTCGCCTTGGTGTACGTCTTTGCGCCGGTCAGCGCAGCCGTCAGCATACCAATCTTGGAGACCGCATTAGAAATCAGGTTGATAAGCGTAACCAGCGCCGGAGCCGCTGCCCTAAGAATGGGGTCAAATGCGCTTGCGAAGCTGTTCTTCAGCCTCGTCAGCGCAGACATCAGGGACGATATGGCGGCGTTTGTCCGACCGGAATACCGGGCAAGATTCTTGTAGCCGTCCACCAGAGCGCTGCGCAGCTTGTTCATCAGGGTGAAAAGACTGCGAACGCCCAGACCGTACCGCAGCAGCGTCCCGATGCCAGAATTGAAGCTGGAATGAGTTTTCTTTGCACGGAGGGACAGCCGCAGCATAGCCGCAGCGCCCTTCCCCAGCATGGAAACCATGCCCTTCAGGCCGCCAACAACGGTCTTTCCTGCCATGCTGCCAAACCTTGCAAGCGCAGATGTGCCGCGTTCAACGCGATGCACCATGCTGTCGAGCTTTTCTTTCGTGGCATCGAGGGCATCGCTCATCTGCTGGTATTCTGCGGTATCAGCACCGGAGGTGAACGCGGTTCCGTCGCTCTCCATCTGGGCCGCTTCCGCTCTGTAATCTTCCAGCTTGTTTCTGGTCTGTTCGATGTTGTATTGCAGGTTCTTCCACTTCTGCGAGGATTTAGACACATCCAAATCCTCATACATGGTTTCTTTGTCAAGGAGCTTGCCAAGCTCCTTTTCGGCCTTGCCGATCTCCGTTTGGAGCCACTTGTAGTCATCGGTCGGAATCCGCATCCTGCCCAGCTGGCCCAGTTTTTCCTCCAACGCAGAAATCGTTTCCTGCATCGGCCCCACCTTGCCGTCAAAGGATTCTAAGGCGCTGGCGCTGCCCCGCATCGCCTTTTTCATGGTCGGTGCAAGGTTGTTTACCTTGGTTTGCAGGGAGCCGATAGCGCGTTGCATCTCTTTGCTGCCCTTGTCGAAACCTTGGGTTTGCAGTTCGGTATCAACGACAATAGAGCCGTCTGCCTGTCCTGCCATTTTGCCACCTCCTTAATCCAGCAGTTTGTTGAGCCGGTCAAGTTCATCCTGTTCTTCCTTGGACAGACGTTCCTTCAGAGTGCAGATGTCCTTGTTGGCGGCCCAGAACTCCCTTTCCCACTTTTCCAGCTTCTTGCCCTTGGCTTTCTTGGCCCGCAGCGTCATGACCTGTGAGAAGATGCCGTCATGGATCTCCATGAAATAGCCCATGAACGTCCACCAGTGCAGATGCGGGATGCTGCGCACCTCGCACCCGGCCACCCTGTTGACAGCAGGGAAAATCAGCGGCGCATCCTGCTCCCAGTCCATCGTCCGCACCGAGGGCCTGTTCTGGCCGCTGCCGGTGTGAACGCCGCAGTCCATGAACTCGACCGCCGCTTTATAGGCTGCGCTGTAATCATCCTGCGGCATCTGGTCGAAGTCCCGGTAGAGGATGAATAGGCAGATGTAGACCTTTTCCTCGTTTTCCAGCTCCGGGTCGTTGAACGCTTGCAGTATCTTCAGGATGTCCTGCATATCCGTGCGGATGGCGTAGCTCTTACCGTTGACATCCAGCCGGGTGGGAAGTTCGCCGATCACTGCTGCGGACCTCTGCGCCGCTTATTGCCGCCGTTCCGGTGCTTGCCGGTGCGGTAGCCGTGGGTGTACTTGTCCACGCGGCTCTGTGCGAGGTTCATTTCGTGGTCGAAGCGCTTTTCGATGTACGCGCCCACGGCCTCGATTGCCACCTCGCAGTAGAAGCGTCCACCAACGATAGAGAAGGGGTTCATCTTGCCGAAGAACGCCTCTGCGAAGTTGCCATCAAACAGGGCGTTCAGCTTATCAGACAGCCGCTTCTCGGCCTCTTTCAGCGCATCCATAGTCTTCGTGTCGTTGCCCTTCGCGGTGCCATCGCCGTTGACGCTCAAGCTCTGGATGGGTTCCAGAATGGAATCGAAGTCCTTGATGAACTCGTCATAGCGGTTCACGATGCCGAGGTCGGTCGGGCGCACATAGAACACGCCGACACGCTGGCCGCGCAGATTCGTGATAGGCACTTCCTCCGTGCCATCGTCAATGACGATGCCCACATTATCTACCGGCTTCGGGAAGTTTACTTCTTTCTTGATATCCATATTGCCTCCTAAAAATATAGGGCGGCCAACACCACGCTGACCGCCCTGTTCTCATGCTTTATTGTCGATTATTCGCTATCGCTGCCGGGCAGCTCGGTGAACGCCTTGGTCGTGGTGTCCCAGTTGCCCTTGACGCGCTCGCCTGCGTTGTAAATGGTGAACGGAATCTGCACACCGCTGGTGTCGCCGCCCACAGAGGTAGGCACGACCATGACCTTCTCACGGTATGCCCATGCCACCTTGCCCTTGCTGTCAACCAGCACATCCACAGTGGTGGTCAGGCAGTCATCGCCGGTCAGACGGCCATTTGCGATGGCTTCCAACTTCTCATACAGCGGGTCGCCCTCCACTGCATAGAAGGTGTCCACCTCGCTCTGCGGCTCATAGCCGGAGTGCTTCAGGGTGGTTTCGCCCAGAATGTTCTTGCTGACCTCCACATCCGGATTCAGTTCCAGATTGTACTCTTCGAGGTCCTTGCCCAGCCGGGTATACTTCGGGGTATTGCCGGTAGCATCGAAGCTGGCATCAATATAATGGGCCAGCCGCTTGCGCTCGATATTTGCCATAATGACATCTCCTTATCTGCAAAAATTGTTTTCGTATCTCAGGCTGCCGGAGAACAGCCAGTCCTCAACGCCGTTCTGGTACACAGCATTCAGGTGAGAGGGGCTTGTGCGGGAAATGGCCCTGATTTTGCGGTTTCCCTCCGTCAGAGCCGGGTATGCGTCCATAGTGTGCATCTCGCCGTTCACCACGATGGGCTGCCGTTCCAGCCAGCGCCCGATGGCATCCAGCAGTTCCTTGCAGCGGATTCTCGCCGCTTCGGTCTTGGGAGCGCAGCGCAGCACGACATCAAACGGATAGGCGCACACCTGATGCACATCGCCGGTGATGGTTTCCGTTTCGCTCGTGATGGCTGCACCAACGGACGGAAAGAAGCCGAGGCCCTCGTCCTCTCCCAGCGTAGAGAATGCAACCTTCTTGCCGCACAGTGCCGGGCATTTGTTGAGCAGTTCCAGCAGCACCTTGCTCACGATCTCGGAGCCGTCAACGTCAAATCGCACCTGTTTTTCTTTAGGCATCTTCGCCTCCACCTCCTATGCGTTTTACCCTTTCCAGCCAATAGTCCTGATTTGCAGCCTTCGCAGCGTCAAACCAATGGTCTGTTGCTTGCGGGTTCGCCGTGGTCGAATAATTCAGCGGCCTGTCTGTCGGGACGAGCGTTGCGCCTTTGCGAAAGCGCAGCAGGTAGCCGCCGGATCCGTCCGGTATCTTTGCGGGGCCTTTGCCGGTCTCAGAATCAACCATGACCTTGCCATCATACAGATACCGTGCATAGGGGCCGGGGAATACGACCCGCTTGCCGCCCTCGTCCACATACGAGCGCTGAATCTGACTTCCGGTCTCCATCGGCATGAACGGTTTGCAGTCTGCAAGCACCTGTTCTGCCAGCCACTCTTGAGCGGCTGCAAACTGCCGTGAAAAACGGTCGAAATGGATTTCCGCATAAAAATTACCATGGACACAGGAAAAGCCCTGAAAATGCTCCGTATCGCTCATTCAGCGTCCCTCCACTTCAAAATGCGGAATGAGGCCGTAGAACGAGGCTGAAGTAACCATGTAGACTTCATCCTGTCCATGGTTCATCTCGTGGTATAAGCCGTTGTCGTAGTCATCCTCAGAAACAGGCTGCTCCAGAGGGCAGCTACCGACAACAACGAAATCATGTTCCGGCCAGAATGTGAAGCACTCGCCGGGGGCGTCCCGCGCTGCATAGGCTTTCGGGCCGATATACTGCCGGGAGCCTGCCGTCTTGTCCGATGCTGCCGGGATGGAGATGGACACCGTGTCACCGTTTGTCGTGCCGTGCTGCGTGGCGCTGCTCGACCTTGCAGCCGTCAGCGTTGCATTATCAAACACGGTCGTGTACCACAAGCCAGTCGGCTCATGGTAGTTGTACAGGGTAACGGTCTGGTCGTGCATCATCTCACCCCCGCATAGAGCAGATTCACGCCGTCCACGTCCGGGACATTGGCGAGATACCGTTCAGCCTCATGTTGCAGCAAGGCGTTCAGCGCCGCGCTGTCGGATGCAGCTTTTGCGTACACGGACGCCTCCGCAGACTGCACATAGGACACGGATTCCTTGCCGGAGGTCATGGAGGACACAGCGGCACGGAGATTGCCCTGCGCGTCCTTGCTGGCCGCCGTGGCTACACGCTGCTGGTCAACGCGATAGAGGACATCTGCCAGAGCGCACACAGCTTTCTTTACCCGGGTAATATGGACTTCTTCCCCGGGAAGCCCTTTTTCCAGCCGGTAGAAGGTGATGGTATCAACAGCATCGCTCGCACGTTCCAGCCATTTCGGCGCGGTCGCCTCGGTCAGCTCATCGCCGAAATACCGGGTGGTGTAGAACTCATAATCCGCATACGCCATGGTTTACACCTCCGCTCAGGCGTCCTCTTCGGCTGCCGCTGTGGCCTTTGCCTTGCCGGACTTCTTGGTGGGTGCTGCGGCCTCAACGGCAGGCGCATCCATAGCTTCATAGCGGTCGCTGTTCTCCATCAGCTTGATGGTCAGCGGGTTGTCAGTCTCCAGCACATTGCCGGTAACGAGGTTCTTAAACTTTGCCATTATGATAGCTCCTTTCTCTTACTCTGCGCCCTTCTTCTTGAAAATCAGGTCAGGGGTGACGACCTTGGTGCCGTAGTGATAGAACAGGCTGACGGCGGTCGCCTCGGACAGCGGAATCTTTTCAGCGGTATAGGGGTTGGCCATGACAGGCTGGGCCACAGAGCCGTCAACCATCAGGATATAGTCACAGCCAGCGGGCAGGTGGGTGCAGCTCTTGACCTCGACACCGTGCCATGCGTAGAACTCCTCAGCAGCAGTGTCCACATTGGCGCGAGACATCTTGTCGAGGTTGTTGCGGATTTTGCCATAGTAGGCGGTGGACGTCACCAGACACATCATCTCGCGGGGCACACCATCCACAAAATCGTTGGCAGTGTTTTCGGCTTCCTGAATGACCTGCTCCAGCTCATCTTCGATGCTTGTGCCGGCGGCGACAGTCACCTTGACGGCTTCACCGTCTGCGGCTTTGAAGAAGTCTTTGTCCAGCTCTGCGGCCATGCGCAGAACATGGTTTGCAGCGCGGCGGTCAAGAACGCCGTTAACGCCATACAGCTTGACATCCTTCTCTTCCATCTCTTCGACGATTTCCTTGTCGGTGTCGATAGCAACGGTCACGGACTTTGCCTTGATCTGGCTGCCTTTGCCAGCCTTGCGGGCAGTGCCATAGTTTGCAGAGGTGGCGTTTGCAAAGCGCTTTGCCTCCACAGTGCCAGCGGTCGGGTCGCCGGACAGGTCGGTATTCTTCATGCCAGCAGAAACCAGCGCTTTCTGCACGTTCTCAATGACCTTGCCATACAGCTCGGCCAGATACTCCTTGCCAGTGTCGGTGGTCAGGATGCTAAGGGATTCGATTCTTGCCATAGTGGTTTACCTTCCTTTCGGTTTAGAAAATTTTGGGCGGGGTGTACTTGGTTTCCGTCGGGGTGGTGTTGCCGGTGGGCCCGACGATTTTCGGAGCCTTCTTTTCGAGCTGCGCCTGCTTCTCAGCTTCCGCCTTTTCCTCGGCGGTCTGATACAGGCCGGAATCCTTTTCCTTTGCGCTCTTCATGAAGTCGTCGAAGCCCTGAAATGCGCCATCCTTCCACTTCAGACCGTCCTTTTCGTCCATCACGTCAGCGGCGAGCTGGCGGCGGGCGTAGGGAGAGGAAACGCCGTACTTGTCCAGCTGGCCGTTGACCCAATCGCGCTGGTCACGCTGGGTCATCTGGAGCTGGAAGTTCTTACCGGCATCTTCGGCCTGCTTCTTGTACTGGGCGATTTCCGCCTTGACTTCATCGGCAGACTTGCCATCGAAGCCTTTCAGGGTGTCCTCTGCGGTTGCCAAGCGGGCTTTCAGGTCGTCACGTTCCGCCGTCAGCGTGGCGATGGGGGCCTTGGCGTTTTCTACGTCGAGGCCATTGAGCTTAAAGACCGCGTCGATCTGTTCCTGATTCAGTCCAAGGTCTTTCAGTTCACTGGTTTTCATGGGATACCTCCGGTTCAGCAACTAAGCGTTTTAAGTCGTCGCTCTGACTTGTTGCCCCTGCCTTGTTAAGTCCGCAGGTAGACTGATATTGCGCCCTCTTTGGCCTCATGCGGCCGTAGCGGGCATAAAAATAGCACGGTGCTTTTCGCATCGCGCTTGGAGCCAGCTTCTCGTGAAGGTCGTTTTCCGCAATCACGGCATCGATAGTCTCTGCATCGACTTCAAACATCGCAGACGGCGAACGGATACCCAGAAGCTTCTTAAGGGCGTTTACCAGCAGCGGGTAAAGATGCTTATTCATCGTCATCGCCTTCCTCCTCCCATGCCTCCTGAATGCGGTGGCCATTGGCGCAGACCGCATCCAGCGTGGCGTCTGCCTGAATGTTCGTTGCGACCGCTGCCTTGTCCGTCATGTCCATGTGGTAGTAACCGGTGAACACTTCGCCGCCGGGGAGCGTGGCTGCAACGCAAATGCGGTCGATTTTGTTTTCCTCCAGCATCGCCAGAACGTCAGAGAGCCACGACGCATAAGGCGCGTCAGACACCAAGATGCTTGCCATTCGGCTAGTTCCTCCTAAAAATGGGTAAAAGAAAACCACGGTGCGGTTTGCATCGTGGTCAACGGTTATTGGTTTTGGGCCAGAGCTTTGAGATATTCACCATACAAGCGCTTCTGCTCTGCGCGTTCTGCATCAATCTCCGGCGTGGAAATCGTGGCGCGGCTTGGAACAGAGTGTGTCCTTTTGTACTCAGCAACAAGAGCCCTTTCGCGGCGAACGCTTTCTTTGGTCAACTCGTTTATCTGCTCAACTGTATAACTCATTTTCTGGCCTCCCTGCGGTAGCACTTCACGCCCAGCCTGCGGCACGTTTCGTCAATTATGACGTGCTGGATATTTTCTTCGTAGCTGCCGAAGTCATATCCTCTGGCCGTCATAATAGAGTTTCGTTCTTCCTGCACTGCTTCGCATACAGCTTCCCATTGTTCAAGCGTAATGCCGCTCGGCACAACAAATTGGTATCGGTATTTGTAATCTACCGCCTCCATGATAGCCGTGCCGTCGGAAAACGCTGCTGGAATGTCTGCATCCGTGCTGAAAGAATACTGCGTCGTATCAGGCGGATGGGTGTGGATGTTGTAGCTCCCTTTCAGTTTATCACCCAGATAGGAACAGTCAACCCCGCGTGGGTTATTGTCGGTCATAAAATGAACTTCGCCATCTTTGGTTATGACCATCATGTTCTCCACGGTGGAAGATGCGTACTGTTCGCAGAATGTGTTCTTCAGGGCTTCGATCTGTTCCGTTTCGGCGGGGTCAACCTTGCCAAGATACCGGTGAACGCTCTCTCCCTGCTGCCCTGCATCACCGCCGCTGCCGCGCATAGAGCTGAACACAGCCTGCGGTGTGGTCGCGCTCTGACGTGCCGCCTTTGGTGCGGCAGCCTGTGAGCGTTTGGCAACATACAGACGGTCGTTCAGCGGCTTCAGGTCGTTTTCCCGGCAGAACTGGTTATAGTCCGTCGTGTGTTTTTGCAGCCTTGCCGCCGCTCTGGCCGCTTTGTCCTCCAGAGCCGCCCGCAGAGCGTCGTCTGTGGCGTTTTCGGCTGCGGCCTGATAACCTGCCATCTCGACTTTATCGCGCCGGATTCGGGCTTCTTTCGCCCGCTGCTTTTGCGTGAGGTCATAGACCCTGCGGTTTTCCTCCTCGTCGAAGTTCTGGAAAGGGTTGTGGTTTGGATCGCCGGGGCCGAAGCTATGACGGCAGTTGTAGCCGCCCAGCCCCTCGCCGGTGCCGTAGCCGGTCGCCTCGACAAAGAGCGGGAGGCCAGGCGTTCGCCCGGTGCGGCTGTACAGCTTGCCCTGCCACCAGAAGTGGTTGCCGGGGTTTTGCCCTCCGTCGCCGTACCGTGCGCCCCGATGGGCAGATGCGCGGATGATGTCCCAGTCGTGGTCTATCATGCCCTGCATGGTCATGTTACCAGTGGCCTGACTGATACCGGTGCGGACTGCCCGCAGCACGGCGGTCTCGATGGTGTCCCGGTGACCGGTGGGGTAGACAACGTGCGTCTGATGCTGCACAAGGTCGTCCACGGCTTCCTGCACTGCTGCGGTGTAGGATTGAGCACCGGTGATGACCTTGAAATGCGCCTCGTCCAGCACCTTAAAAAGCCGCTTCTGCGATGCGCTGGCCGTGGTGCGGGTGAAGTTATGCGCCTCTCCCTGCGTCCGGGTGTAGGCGTCCTGCAAGATGCGCACCATGCGGCTGGATAGAGCCAAAGGCTGCACATCATGACCGGCTGCTGCATAAACAGCGCAATCGGCAGCCCACGCCTTGACCGCTGCATCTTCAAAGATGGCCGCGATTTCGGCGTCAGACTGCTTCGTGAACAACTTCAGCTTCTTTTGCAGTTCCTCCAGATGGCCGCCCGCCGCTTGGTATACCTCAGCTTGCCACCGGTCTGTCCCAGACAGTACAGCATCCTCTCCACGGCCCAGACGTGCCATGAAGCGCTGTATCATGTCCAGCGTTATCCACCGGTTGAGGTCGTCCAGCGCCGGATACAGCGTTTCGGCCAGTTCGGTGATCTGCTGCGGTGTCAGCATGGAGCAGCCCCCTTCCGGTTATTCCTCGTCGAACAGGCCCTTTTCCTTTTCGGCTGCTTTGGCTTCCGCAACCATCTTTTTTGCCTCTTCCTCGCTCATACCCTCGAACTTGGTGAAGTACAGCCAGAGCGGAATCCAGCCTTGCGAGGCGTAGTTTCGCCAGCTCTCTTTATCTTCCTGATAATTGTAGGTGATGTCGCCGAAGTTGTAGGTGGTTTCGTACTCGCCAATCGGTGCAGCGCCCAGCAGGGTCGTAAGAGCGTCCGCGCCTTTGATGGCCTGTTCGATGGCGCTGCGCAGAGCGTCGCGGTCTGCCTTGATGGTCTGGATGGTATCGCGGTCGTCGCTTTCCACCTGCGTGGCCGTAATCATGCCGGTCTGGCCGTCCATGACAAAGACGCCCTCGCTGAAGCCGCATTTAACACCGGCCATAGACAGGTCGAAGTTGATGTCCTTGATGCGGGCATCGGTCAGCATGGTGGGGACGTGTTCAGTGACGGCCTTTCCGTCGTCGTTCACGCCAGCGCCCAGCGCCTTGATAAAGCGCGGCAGCTGCACGTTCCGGTTCTTGGCATACTGGATAGCCGTCTGCCCAACAAACGTGATGTGCTTGCTGTCTGCGACCTCTCCGTTCTTTCTGCTGAGGGCCACGTCCAGCGCCTCCAGCTCCGGCAGCGCATTTGCAAAGGCAGACACGCCCAGCGGGGACGCCGGGTCGATGGTGTTTGCACCGGGCAGCCGGAAGAATGCGAACAGCGGAGTCTCCAACTTGTCAATCTGGGTTTCCGGCTGCATCTCTGCCCACTCTTCAACCTCCGTCATCGGGATTTCAGCGCCAAGGGTATACTGGCCGTTGCTCATGGAACGGTTGAGAAACGCCTTGTTCGTAATCAGGTACAGGCCGTCTTTGAACCGGTGGTACTCCAGCCGGGTGTAATGGTCGAAGCCGTGCGTGATGTACTCAGCGAAGATTGCGCCCACGATGTTGCCGTTGCCGTCCTGCTTGGTAATACCAAACTCTCCCGGCAGGGCAAAATCCCAGCTGGAGCCGTTCCACTTGATGGCGATGCCGCCCATGCGCTCCGCGTCAGCCACCTTGTCGGGCAGCCGCTTAATCAGGTCGTTGCAAATGGTCTGCAAGTAGTCCGCGCGAGGGGAGCCAGACAGCGCAACGTCGATATCCAGACACACCAGCCGGGCACGATAGTCGCTGATATGCTTGCCCATGTTGTAGGGCTTGATATCGTCCTCCGCATTTCGCCACGGCGGGCGCTCAGAGGAAATATTATCCCACAGCTCCAACGCTGCGTTCATCTCGGAGGACTGAATCAGCTCCACGCCGAAGGTCTTTCCGATGTCGGTACGAATAAACATAGATTTTATCCTCCCCCATAATTGGGAAATGAAACTCACAGCAGTTCACCCCCTTCCCTGTCATGCGACCCACTTCAGTTCTGCCCGCAGCGCCGTACGGCAGAAGTACCGGACTTGGTCCATAGAATGGTCAAACTCCTTGATGACGGCATCCTCGTCGGAATCCTCGTCCCACGAATACTGCTCGAACTCTCGGAAGGTTGCCTTGCAGCTTTCGTGGAACAGCAGGAGACCCATGTTTATGTACTTGGTCACATCCTGTATTCCGTTCAGCACGTCGTTGTCAGCCTTGACCACCAGCCACTCGGCATACTTCTGGATCGTTTCCACCATGGAAGATGCCGATGGGTCGATGATGATGTATTCGATTTTGAAACCTCTCGCCAGCTCTCGAAGCATCTTGTAGTAGGCTTCGTTGTCCACACGGTTGGCGCTGCCGCCTTTGTAGTACAGCTCCCGCACCATGATGGCGCGGTGGCTCACCGGGTCATAGTCCCACAGCCCAGCAGCAAAGGGATTGTGGGTGCCGTAGTCGATGGACACATAATAGCGGTGCCGAGGATTGTAGGGTATTTCCTCGTGGACAATGTGCTTGTCCCGCGAGAACATGGGATAGACCAGCCCCTCAGCCTTGACCCACAGCCCCAGAATGTAGCGGTTGTAAAACACGCCGGTGTACTGGTTCCTGTATCGCTCTTTGATGTGTTCATCCAGCGTCAGGTTGTCCTCCATCGTGAAGTGGAGGTACACCAGCCGCCGCTTTTTGCACCGCAGAATCCACTTCTGGTAGAACCAGTGCTGTGGACCCGCCGGGTTACAGTTGAACCAGTATTTTGACCCCGTGATGGAACAGCGGGCGGTCGCCTGATTGACAAAGCTCTCCGGCATCAGTGCCACTTCGTCGAAGAACGCACCGGCCAGCGTGATGCCCTGTATCAGATCCTGCGAACTTTCGTCCTTGCCGCCGAAGAAATAGAACTCATTGCTCTTGTCGCCTTTGGACACCTCCCAGAAGTTGTCCGCTCGGTGCTCGATGACCTCATATCCCCTGCCCAACAGCTGCTGTTTGAGTACGCCCAGCACGTTGCGGCGCAGGCTGGCGATGGTCTTGCCGCAGAGGGCGAAGCTCTCACCGTCAAAACAGGTCATTGCCCAAGAAACAAAGGAAAAGCCCATGGTGACGGTCTTTCCGCTTCGGATAGCCCCATCATCAATGATGCCGTCGTAGTCATAGAACGCGCTCTGCGGCGACCACCAGACCAGCGTTTGCATCTGCTTCTGACTGAGTGCTTTCCATTGGAACGGCTTTGCTCTACGAAGTCGGCGCATCCTCGTCCTCCTCCGTTTCGTCATCCGGTTCCGGCAGCATAGAGGAATCATCACCAGCAGGGAACGCATTCGCGGCCGCTGCGGCGATAGCTTCTAAGAAACCGTCGCTTGCGGCCTCCTGCTGCTCCTGCTTTGCCCGGCGCTTGGCGGCACGTTTTTCCTTTTCTGCGGCCTCAGCGGCTTCTGCCTGCTCTGCGATTTTGTACACCAGAGAAGCAGCCTTGACGTTGCCCTTCAAGCCCTGCATGAGCATCTTCCAAGCAAGTGCCGCGGCGTAAGTGCAGTCCTCTTCATCGAAGCCCTGCTCCTGCAACTTCTGGGCAAGCTCTTCCGTTGCAGCGGTTTCCATGAGGATCCGCATATATTGGGCGGCCTGCTTTTTTCGCCTACGGGCTGCACCAGATGCTTTCCCGGCTTTTCGGGCGTTTTCTCGGCGTTCATTCGGCGTTCGCTGCCCATTTGACACCAGATTTTTCTCATTTGGCACATCACCACCTTCTTCCCCATCTGTGAGGGGTTCCACGCTTAGCCCTCGTCCTCGATGCACACGTTCTGAACCTTCTTATAGGCATCCAGATACAGTTCCTTCTTGTCGCCGTTGTAGGTAGCCTCATAATACATACCGTCCGGAACGGTGGTGGCCAGCAGCGCCTTGTTGTTCTGGAGGGTCTTGCAGTTCCAGACAACGTACACATCAGTTACCCCGATTTTCGGAGTACCCTTCAGCTCGGCGTTTGCATTGTGGAGGCACACGACCGCGGCGATTGCGGACGCGGTAAAGTTGTTAGAATCCATCTTGATGTTTCCTTTCTTTATTCCAGACAGTAAAAAGCCCTCACCAGCAGGGATGCTGGCAAGGGACAGCTTATACGCTCCTGATTACTTTGGCCTTGGAGAACGTCGGATAGTCCTGCGTCATCATGTCCAAGAACTCGTCGCGGGTAAAACCAGACAGACGGAAGACTTCCTCCGGTTTCATGCCCAGCTGCTTGCCGATCTCGTCCACATCCTTGCCCTCATCGAGCAGCTTTTTGACAATGGCCTTCATCGGCTCCAACAGGTGGGTACCACGGGCGCGGTTGTGGGTGATGGTGCCGTATACATCAGCATCCTCGTTTCCGTGATGGTCAACGACCACGACCGGCACCTTCCCGCCCAGCATAGAGAGCAGCGGTTCTCTGCCCGATACGGTCCAGCGGTGGAAACCATCAATGATAGTTCCATCCGGCCGCACCACGATTGGCAACGTCCAACCGTTTGTCAGGATGGACTGCACCAGCAGCTTCAGGTTGTCTTCCGACACCTTGTTGGGATTGTAATCATTCGCGTGGATTTTCTCACGTTCTACCCACCGAAGGGAATTCAGCGGGGCAAACAAGTCAATGCTTTCCATTCTGGGCCTCCTTGATGGCTGCATTGTGGTCGTTGTAGATGGTGGTCCACAGGATACGCAGGATGCGCAGCTTGGGATCTCCGTACAGCAGTCCCTCGTACATGGTCTTGTAGTGCTTCTGCTCTGCAATTCCGTAGGTCTTGATGAACAAGGCCTGCCAGTTTCGCAGGTGGGACAGTGTGTCCTTGGCGATGGTGTACCGTTCCGGGTGGAGGAACAGGATATCTTTGCAGAGGGCCTTGTAGTCCTTCTGCTCGGTTTCCTCTTCCAGCTCACGCCGCTTGCGGGTGCTGCGCCGGAACATCTCGCTGTCCCAGTAGAGCAAGACCAGATAGGCGTTTGGCTCTCGCCTCTGTATCCGTTCCCACAGGTCTGGGTCTGTTTCGGCAATCCACCGAAGCCCCTGCGTACCGCAGTCACCAAAGAATGCACACAGGCGGAGGGCGTTCTTTCGGACCCCCGCCTCGTACAGCCGCATATAGATTTCCGGGAACTGGAGCTTGCGCAGCTTGATGTACAGCCACACATCGCTGTCCATCCAATCATAGATGGGATAGAACTTCCCGCCTTTCCCGATGCGGTCCATCTTCGTGTTGGCGATGCACTTATACCGGGTCAGGCTTTCCGCGGTGCGCAGACCAACCAACTGGATGCCGTCACGGAATGCTTTCTCGCAGAACGTCTGATAGTTCATCTCGCCGGGATAGCTCAGGTACGGGCTGTACATGATGGCGAAATCAGGCGGCTGGCGCATCCAGACATTTTCCTTACCCGGCTCCCACGTTATCCACGATTCGGAGCTGGACAGATGGTCGATGACGGAAACCTGCTTGAACGGCAGGCAGAACCAGAGGAACTTTGCGCCGACAGACAGGAAGTTGCGCCGCCAGCGGTATGCGGCATCCACCATGGAGGGATAAAGCCCTTCCTCGTCGATGAACGTCACCGTCAGTTGGCTGGCGCTGATTTCGCCGGCGCGTATCATGTCGTACACCAGACTGGCCATGCACAGGCTGTCCTTGCCCGATGAAAACGACAGATAGATTTTGCAGCCGTTGGCGAACACATTGCGGATGCGGATCTTCGCAGCCTGCAAAACATTCAGGCTGCTTTCTGCTACTTTCACCGGCATATCAGCTCACCTCTATCATCTCGCCGCATTTCGGGCACCGGATGTATCGGTGCTGAGACTGGCTCTCGTATACCGGAGCAGTGTTTTGCGGTTCGGAAGGTGTAGACAGCTCTTGTGCAACAGAAGCCCGCTGAGGGGCCGCGGAGGTCGCAGGAGCGCTATACACAGGAGCGGCGGGCGAATAAGACGGTGTTTCCGCATAAGGAACGTGCTCTTCCACCTGATGGCGGTTCATGGCCGAAACCTCTTCCTGCGGGAATGTGCCGTAGGAGTCCACGATTTCGTCCACCTCGGCTTCGGTGCTGTTGAGCATTTCCAAGAGGTCAGCATCCCAGCCGGGGACATCTACATCCCCGTCCAGTTCCTTGACCAGTTCTTCGATGACATCAACATCCGTAAAACCCAGCTCATAGACCTTGTTGTCAGCCATCATGAGCTTTTTCTTCTGCACATCGGTCAAACCAACCATCACATAGCAGTCACAGGTTTCCCAGCCCATGCGGAGCAGCGCCTCGTACAGGCCGTTGCCCGCGATAATCTCACCATCTTCGGCCACGACCAGCGGCTTGACCTGTCCGAACATTTTGATGCTGCGGACGTATTCGGCCAGCTGCTTTTCGGAATGCCGGCGGATGTTGCGGGCGGGCTTATGCAGTTCGGAGAGCTTCTTCTGCGTGATAATCACTTGCCTACCCTCCCTTCCAGAAAGGTGCGGGCAGCAGGAATGACCTCTGCTGCAGCACGGACGACTTCCGGCGACAGGCTGAAAATCAGCTTAAAGCCATCCTCGACCGTTGCCGGTTCTCCCCAGATGGGCCACGGCGTAGGACCATAGACCCAACCGTTTTCCCACTGGTACGTCGGCGGCAATGCCAGGCTGTGATAGTGGATGTAACCCAGAACAGCCTCATGCGGCCAGTCTGCAATGGCAGCATACCGAGTTTCACCGGACTTTTTGCGGATTGTGTGGTCCTTTCCGCAGGTGTTCCCGTCTATGATACGGTGTCCTACCAGCAGCAGCTCCGTTCCATGCTCCTCAAAGTAGGTGGTAAACGTGCGGCGTTGGAGCAGCCCATACCAGATGTTCAGGCGCTTTGCGTCGTTCACGAACAGCAGCTCCGGGTGCTTTTCCAGCCATTCAAGGCTCAGGCCAGTATTGATGACTTCGCAGCCGGTCGGGGCGTTTTCCAGAGCCCAGGAGAGGTACTCCGGGAATTCCAGCTCGCAATGACCAAAGAAGCAGTCTTTCACGCCAGCCTTTTCACAGAGCTTGCCGAGGACGATGCTGTCCTTTCCGGCACTCCACGCGTAGGCCGCGCTCTTTCCTGCCGTAGCTTTGATGATACGTTCGACTGCAGCATCTTCAAAGGCATCGACTTCATCCTGTGAGATCAATTCCTCAATGTGCTGCATCGCCACCAGCCAGTCGGCATTCCGGCTGACCTGCTTTCTACCCAAGACCTTTTTCATCGTGCGCCCTCCTTTTCATCCGAAACGAGGTGCAGGACGACGGATGCCATGAGAACGGCAACGATGATGTATACGCGGATCTCGCTCATCAGCGTCCAGATACCCATAACACCCAGCGGAATCAGAATCTGCCACGAAGCCACCGTGAACACATCCAGTGCAAAGCCGACCTTTTTGCCGAACACCAAATACTCCGAATAGAGATAGGTGGACAGCGAGGACAGCGCAATGATGGTGATCAGGATAGCTTTCAGTGTATTCAGCAGCGGGCTGAAATTTACCCATGTGAGCAATGCAGCCAGCACCATGTATACGCCGAACATTACACCCGCCAGTACAAAGGACATTTTCATGTTGCCGTGCTGGGTGCCATCATCGTTCTTGTCATTGTAGGAAAACAGTGAGTAGTAGTACGGATAAGTGAACGGACCGGGCAGCAGCAGAAAGCCTTTGTAGAGACCAGTCTGGATACCGGCAACGTTCAGGCTGGGGTCGATGTTGACGAAGTTGCCATGAGTGTGAACCAGAGCTGCAACGACAACAACGGCCAGCAGACCATAGACTATCACCCATGAGAAACCATCGGACAGAACGTTGCGGATCATGCCGTCTTTCAGAAGCATAAGCAGGAAGATGGCGCAGGTGGCATAGACGATAACCATGCCGCCCTGCGTACCAATCGGGGTGTCGCCGAAAATCTCATAGATGCCGCTCATCTGTGTCCACGTTTGGAACATGGTCAAAAAGCCGATGAAGTAAAACATCACTTTGCTCCGCATGATACGCCGGACGGTCGGGATGTACTCCGCAAACAGACCGAAGAGGATGCAGGAAAGCGAGTTGAACACGGCCCAGATGATAGCTGCGGTTGCGCCGTTGCTGGTAGCCAGTGTGCGGAAATTCATGAGGCTGCCCACGCCCGCCCACGATGCAACAATGGAGCAGGCATAGAACAGAGTGGGGTTTGCTTTGAACTTGTTTTTGATTTTCTGATACATTCGGAAAACTCCTTCTTTGGGCCGGGCCTGGCGAAGTGCCCAGCTTGCTACACCCCGAACTTTCAAGGTGCAGCGGTGATGCCATGCGCAAAGGAGCAACGCACGGCACGGATATCCTCCTTTCGGTGCAATAAAATAGCGGCGTTCACCGGAAATAGTGAGTGCCGCTTGGCTTGATTGGGATTTTGCAGCCTAATAATATCACAGGTTCTATCCGCTGTCATCTACATCCATGTCAAAGCGTGTACCATCATCTCCCACGATGTCAAACAGTCTACTATCGTCCGACATCATCTACCATCGTCCGCCGCCATCCGCCACTATGTCAAACCGTCCGCCATTATCCGCCGGCATCTCCCCTTACCTCCAGACAAAAAAGAGGCCCTGCACTTGGCAGAGCCTCTCAATCAATGTGTGGAAAGATAATTGTAGACCATCCGGGATACGCCATTTTCAGTGTAGCACTTTCCGAGCTTCCCGGCGATTTCCGCCCACGTCAGGCAGCGGACGAACCGTAGCCGGAAGATAAGGTATAGCCGGGCATCCATGATGCTGCGGCAGTACGCCTCTACTTTGAGCCGTTCCGTCTGGGCCTGCGCCTCTAAGTACTGAATGCGGTCTTCCATGTCGGCCAGTTCCACGGCCAAATCTCCGACCTTATCCCTAACGCCGGAAACATGGGGCATTCCTGTCAGTTGCGGGGAGGCCGGACCTGCTTTCTGTCGCAGATTATCGTAAACCTCCCGATCCTTTTCGAGCGCCGTCTGAATGTCGTAATACTTGGACAATTCCTGAATGGTCACAACCTACCTCCGTATGCACTTCAGCTGCCGCCTTTCGGCGGTGCTTCTGCTATTTTATCACAACTTGCGGTAGGTTTGTAGACCGGAAGGCCACAAATTATGTGGTCTGCACCAATTTTGCACAGGCCCGGCACCTCGTAGGTCTGGCCGTGAGAATCGGTGCGTTGGATGGGCGGGTCGAGAGGGATGTAGTGCGCACAAGACAGGCAGTTCATTCGTCCATCCTCTCGATTTTCGGGTACGGCTCTCTGCCCAGCGGAACAGGCCCGTGGGAGCGATATGTGGTGCCAGGTGCCTCTTTTTTGCCCTCTGGCGCATCAAGCCACTGCTGATGTTCGATGGCATGGACAAGGTCAATGCACGTTCCCCACGATTCATGCTGCCGCTCCCGGTTGCCAAACGGCGGAAATGCCATCTGGTAGCCCAGATTGAACATTTTCTCGACGCTCCGGCTGCGCTCATTGTACACGCCGAACTTGTACTGGTCCTCATACAGCTTGCCGCGGTCTTTTCCCTCATAAACGAGGTCTTCGGAAAGGGTTTCAAACTGGCCCATGCGGATCCGCATATATTCCTCCACGGCCAGACCGATGATGCGGAGGGATTCCTCGGAAACCTCAATGCGATACTTCATCTTTTTTCCCTTTCGTTTGTTATTGCCCCATCGGCTGGTATCGATTCAGGCAGTTGACATTGACGCAGAAACGTTCACTTCCAATGATGCGCAACTTCTTTCCGCAGCAGGGGCAGTAGTTGGGCATCGGTTTCGGCTCGGCAGGCTCCATGTCAGCCTTTGACGCGCCGGTCTGCATCAACTTAATCACACAATAAACCGAACCCGGCTGCGCTACTGCAAGGCAACTCTGACGCGCCGGACATGTTGAACAATCGTACATTCAATTCTCCTCTAAGTATTCATTCACATAGCACCAGCTCTGCGGCGCTTCATACAGGGTGCAGCCATTGACTGCACAGGTGGGCGGCTCCATATAGTTGCCAGACGGTTGATAGTTCTCGCAGTCTGCATTGCCGCAAACACCAGTCCCGTTCATGCCACAGAAACCGTGGCGGGAAAAGTCCTCCAGCTTGAGCGGCTCCTCGTAGAGCTTCAGCTGAGAGATCTGCCAGCCGTATACCGGCTCACCCTGCGCATACTTTACGATTTCATCAAGGGTCAGGCAGCTTTCATACAGCGCCGGGAAGTGCTTGATGCTGATGCCCTTGCCAATCGGCCTGAACACATCAAAGCCGGTGCAGACGAACTCGCCGAAGACAAGGCCGCTCCCACGACCGCCATCCATGGTCTCATAGATATAAACCTTGAACGGCACTTCCAGCTTGGGGCAGGTCTTGCGGACCTCAACCGTCTTGCGCCCCCGCCGGATCAGGTCACACCACTTGGGCTTGATGCTGATAAGGACAGCTTTCACTTTTCGTTCTCCTCTCTGCACGCTTTCTTGCATGCTTCACACTTCTTGTACGGTTCTTCGAGCCAGCAGTTGAATAACAGGCACTTAGGTTTTCTATATTCCGGCGGTGCCTTATTTCCGTGTGTCTGGGTACGAATTGCATGGTACTTGCACACTTCTTTTCCCCAAAAGTCCCCACCGAATGTGCATTTCCCGCGTTCTGGCGAAACCTCGTGCTCAACTGTGATGATTTTCATTTTTTCCTCCCCCACTGGACTTTTCTTCCTTGCGGCTGATGTTGCTGGAAGCTGCGCACAGGCCCCACATGAACAGCCCAGCTGCCAGCCCGATGACCGTGAGAATCTGCCACATATCTTTCACCTCATTCCTTATACCGGCGAGTGGAGGGATCCCAGTGCATCGTGATCGGATTGCCGCAGCGGCAAGGAATCGTCAGATCTGCATCTGTCATATTGGTGAGGCCATAGGTATGTACCCCGCAGCATTCGCAGTCAAACTCGTATGCACACAGCCCTTCCAAGCTGATGGTCGCGCCGCAATGGCACCCAATGCTCACCTGCGGGATATGCAGGAATGTGCCAAATTCCCTGCCGCAGCACTTGCACCTCAGCCGGAGCAGCCCTCTGGCGCCGGGCACCGGTTTTCGGTTATTCTTTTTTCTCATGGATAAATCCTTTCTGCTGGTCAGTCCTCACCCAGCACTTTTTCGATAAGGTCAAAAACCATCTCCCGGTCTTCGGTCGTCAGGAAGTCGGCAGCCTCAATTTCAAATTTCAGGCGGTCAGCGTACTCTTTCGGATCAGACATCTTCTGCATCCTCCCCTCTGCACAGCTGGAACGCATTGCAGTGGTCATCGCAAGTTTTGCAGCATTTGTCGCATTCAGGGTGAGCAGCTTTGCACTTGTCGCAGGGCGCGTCCGCTTTGCTGCCGGATCCATACACCACAAAAAGCTGGTGGGTGCCGTTCTGCAAGGCCTTTTCGTCATCGGCCATTTCATAGCCGAGGGCGGTCAAAAGTTCATAAGTGCGGTCAAGATTTTCGTTATCGCCATGGATATAACTATTTGTGCGGGTCTTATAATTCCACGAGGTCTCCCAATAGCCCTCTTCATCATCGTCTACCGCATCAAAGGCCATCACCAGCAGAACTTTCTCCGGCTCAGTGTCATAGGCGTTGAACATCTTTAGTGCATCTGCTAAATCGGTATCATCACGAAGCTGCTCATCCAGACCGACACCGAGCAGGTGCAACACGTTTTCATCGTCCTGCACTCTGCGATACTCAGCCAACATCGGCGTGGCGTATGCCATAATAGCGGGAAATTGCTTTTTGCATTCTGCTGGCGTCAGATTTTTCACGAACTCCCGGCGCAGTTCGTACATGAATTTGGTGATACTGGAAAATTGCTCACGGGCAAGCTGCTCAGTGGCTCGTGCTGCTTCCCGCACAGCATTGTCTTCGTCCTCGGCTGCCGTTTCCCGCTTTTTGTAGAGCAAAACGTCGGTTTTGCCAGCCTCGAACACATATTCGACCTTACCCGCATCATCGGGCACGGTGAACTCTTCTTTGGAGTTCATTTTCCAGCTGCCCCAGCTTTTCACATAGGAGTACTCTTGCCTGTCGGCATCATCGACCTGCCTTGCAAACTTCTGCAGCTTGGCGATGATGCCATCCCGGTAGTGGTTCCACTTCTGCTTGTTCAGAGCATCCTGCATAGCTCGGTTGAAGTTCTGGGTGCCGATGGTTTCCAAAACCTCATTACGGACATCCAAATCTTCGATTTTGTCCAACTGCGCGAAATCGGACAAAGTCGCGCCACGCTTTTCGGCCTTTTTGAAGCTGTCGTGGTTCAGCTCCAGCAGCTTGATGCGCCGCCGTACAGTGGACTGGGAAAACCCCGACTTGTCGGAGATCTGCTCCACCGTCTGCCCGAAGTCCATCATCATCTGGAAGCCCTGTGCCTGTTCGTAGACGGTGAGGTCTGACCGCTGCATATTCTCGATCATCATGGTCTGCATCTGCTCCCGCTCGTCCATCTCTACGATGGCGCAGGGCAGTTCATAAAGCCCCGCCTGCTGCGCTGCTGCCGCCCGGCGATGCCCGATGATAATGGTGTATTCCTCGCTGGACCACAGGGCCTTGGGTGTCCATGCGGCCGCTGCTGCCGAAGCGTCGCCACCCTCGTCAACGCACTTCTGGATGTACTCCCTGCTGCCAAGGTAGTGGCCGGGAATGACGGTCAGGTTCTGGTATACGCCGTTTTCCTTGATGCTGGCGGCAAGCTCGGACAGGTCGCCCAGCTCCTTGCGGGGATTATCCGGGTGCGGATGCAACTGCCGGATAGGGATATAAGTGATATCTGCCATAGTGATTTACTCCTTTTCAAACCACGCGGCGGCATTGAACACAAAGTAGAAGTGCTCACCGTAATCTTCAATCCTGTCCCCCGTGCGGGTCAGGTCGTTCTCTTTGGCCGCTCCAACGACAGCGCTGCGCGTATAGTCGCGCCTCTCCCAGTAGTCCTGCACGTCAGGGCGAATGTCGTATCCAGTGAGAACGCAGAGTTGTTTGGATTCCAGCGCGCTGGCATCAAAATCCACCTCTGTGATATGAGGGATTCCCAGCAGCCGCTTTTCCAGCGCTATCAGCTTTTCGATGGGAACACCATAGGTTTTAGCATATCCCCGAACGCGCGGGTCTTTTGTTCCATGTTCCATGATTTGGCTCCTTAGAAAAATGTGAGTTGTCCGGTTCTGGTTTCCTTAAAGTCCTGTTTTTCAGGCTCTTTGGGTACTGATTTGATAGATTTTTGTAAATTTGCGGGCTTAGTATCTGCTTTTTCGATTTTTGCGGGTTCGCCTTTTGGTTCAAACAGTAGGTTCATCTGCGCTATCTGGCGGCGCATATACCATACATCTGTTGAGAAGAGCGGCATATACCAGATGCGGTTTTGTGGCCCTGCGGGCAGCAATCCGCGGCATCTTCCGTAAGGTCCTTTTTTCAAAGCCTCCAATACATGCTCCGGATCTGTCTGATCGGTCACTGCACGTACCAGATAGCCATCTAAATTCTCCAGATAATAGCGTGGTGCATAGAAAGCACATTCATCTCTATGTGGGCATCCATCCAGACAATAAGCAGGAGCTCCTTCCGGTGCATTTTCCTCTGTAAAATAAGACAGTTCGCCAAAGGAACTAAGGCTTTCGCATTTACTGTCTGCCAGCCACAGCATGATATCCATATCATGACAGCATTTCTGCAGGATCATAGGACTGGATTCCTCTGCATTTCTCCAGTTTCCTCTTACAAAGCTATGTGCCTGATGCCAGTAACCTACCTCTTCCATATGCTGGATAGTCATAAGTCTTCCTATTTTGCCTTCTTCCAGAAGTTCTTTTAATTTGGAAAAGAACGGAGAATACCGAAGTACGTGGCACACGGACATAATACAAAGTAGTCATACCGATTACGGGCCAAGTGGCGCGGCTCTGTATGAACGGAATTTTCCGTGTACGTATCATGTGTACAATCAGAGT
>OGZZ01000078.1_pt1 | contig 60135 bp, 57 predicted proteins | sample 1577021 | NCBI WGS metagenome assembly OGZZ01 (sample SAMEA3541526, study PRJEB24748) | human gut metagenome | biome: human gut; feature: human-associated habitat; material: faeces | place: China | collected 2012
TCCGGAAAATCGGCTCTGCCCATTTGTAACTATTCACAAATCTTATATCAGTTTTTAACGTTTACACAAAACTTGAAACGGTCTCGACTCTGGCTTCGACTGTTTTAGTCTATACCATCGTTTTTCTTATGTCCCAGTTGCCCAGTGAACAGTAACGAATCTCGCCCCATCGCCTTTGGCGATAGGGCGAGATTCATTCAAGTCTGGCAGATTGGTATTTTAGGAGAAGTTATTTATTTTCAAGTTACATCTTACGGAAACTCAAATTATTCCAGTACTTCTTTCGAATCAAACTGATCCATAAACTCCGCATACTTTGCTGAATTTTCAAATACCGGCTTATAATTTTTAACAAGCTCTCTGCTTCTTGCTGCTTTTTCTTTCAAAAGTCCATAGGCTCCAAGTGCAAACATCTTCGCAGTGACAATATAAGCTTCTTCCTCATCCGTCACTTCAAATTCTACCTGATGGAGTCCACCCTTTACACCACCTGTATTAAATGTATATACAGGCATTAAGTGCTGGACATCACCGACATCTGTTGATCCTCCCGTATGTCCTGAGGCCTCGATCACATTTGTTTCCGGTGCAGAAAGTTCTGCTGCTCTTTTTAATTCTGGGAGTGCTTCTTCCGCAAGTGTCGGAAGGTATCCCGGAAGTGTTGTGATTTCAACCTTCGCTCCCATTGCAGTAGCTCCTGCGTGAAAGGATCGGTCTGTTTTCTTCGCTGCATCTGTAAATGCCTCGATTGTTTTAGCTCTTACCAATGTCTCTACTACAACTTCATCAGGCACTACATTTACCAGGTTGCCACCCTTTGTAATGATCGGATGGACACGGACACAATCCTCATCACGGAATGTCTCTCGATTCAGACCGAGTGCCTGCAGACCAAGTGACGCCGCCGACAGAGCATTTACACCTTGTTCCGGTGTTCCTGCCGCATGGGCTGCCTTACCTAAACAACGGATCACTTTAGATACAAATCCATTTCCGGTTCCACTTCCTACTATGATGTCATCCCCCGGTGCAATGTGATGTGTAATACAAAGATCAATATCATCAAATGCGCCGATACGAAGCAGCTCACATTTTCCACCGCCATATTTTATTTTGCCCTGTGCACGCAGCTCATTTTTGAATCCAATTTCACCATACTCTTCCGCCGGTGTTGCAAAAAATACCACCTGTCCATCCAGTTTTTCCGCGATCTCCGGAACTGTAAGAGCCAGTGCCGCACCAAAGATTCCAGCCATCTGTGCATGATGTCCGCAGCAATGTGCCGCATCTGTCTCTGGATTCGCATGAGCATGCTCCGGAATCCTAAGTGCATCAAGCTCTCCAAGAAGTGCAAGGCTTGCTGTATCTTTCTTTTCTTCATTTAAATACGCTTTTGTTCCTGTAATTGCAAGTCCGGTTTCTGTGCGCAGACCTAATTCTTTCATCTTCTTTATGAATTTTTCTGCTGTATTGAATTCTTTATATCCAAGTTCTCCATGATCGTATATATCTCTGGCAAATTCAATAATCTCATCTCTGTGCTGATCGATTGCTTCTAGGATTAATTTTTCTGTCTGATCCATTTTCATCACTGCCTTTCTTAATTATTGAAGCTCCTCCGGGATCCACCATAATCCATCATTGTTTTCTTTCATATACTGTTTGAATTCATCTGAGTGGTATGCGTCCACGATTGCCTGTGCCCAATCTGCATCTTTGTTCTCTTCTTTTACAACAACCTGAAGTACAAGATAATCTGAAATATCTTCATTGACCAGTGCTGTAGAAGCATCAATGCCTGCATTATATACAACACTTCCTGTGATTGCAATATAATCAAAATCAGATTCTGCTGCCGGAATTGTCATGCTGTTCATTTCTGTAAATTCAATATTATGTGGGTTCTCTACAATATCATCCTGTGTCACTGTGGATGGATCAGCATTCTCGTCAAGCTTGATCCAGCCGATTTTCTGAAGCATCAGATAGCAGCGTGCTGTGTTGGACGCATCATTTGGGACTGCAACCTTCGCACCATCCGGGATTTCATCTACAGAATCGTATTTTTCTGAATAAACTCCTGCCGGAACAGTTGGAATCGGACTGATTGCAACCAGATCTGCATTGTAGCTTTTATTGAAATTATCCATATATGCTGTATGCTGTTCTACATTAACATCTACATTTCCGTCATTCAGTGCAACATCTGCTGTCTGAAGGTCTGAAAGGTCAACAGCTTTCAGTGTATATCCTTCTTTCTCAAGAATTGGAACGATTGCATCTTCGAAAAGTTCTGTATATGGTCCCTGGGATTTTCCATAGACGATTTCCTTTTTCTCTGATGTATCCGCGTCACTTTTCTTCGTATCTCCTGAACCTGAATTTCCGCATGCTGCCAGGCTGAATGCTGTTGTCGCTACTAATAATCCTGCAATAATTTTCTTGATTTTCATAATATAATTCTCCTCGTTCTTTCTTAATCAATTATCTATGTTGTCTGAGTTTTCTTGAAATTGTATTTCCTGCAAGCTGAAGAATCTGTACAAATACAACCAATACAACCACTGTAAAGATCATCAATGGCGTATTCATTCTCTGATAACCATACGTCAATGCCAAATCTCCGACACCGCCTCCACCTACATATCCGGCCATTGCTGATGCCCCAAGCAGCCCGATCGTACCTGTTGTCAAAGCAAGTACAATGGATCCAAGTGTCTCCGGAAGCAGAAAATACCGAATCGTCTGCCAGGTAGATGCCCCCATTGCTTCAGCCGCTTCCAGAATACCCGGATTAATCTCCAGTAAGCTATTTTCCATCAAGCGTGCAAGATATGGACTGATATAAATAACAAGCGGGACAAGTGATGCTGTACTTCCGATGGTCGTTCCAACAATTGCCCTTGTCAACGGCATGATCGCTACCAGTAAGATCACAAACGGAATACTTCTTACTATATTAATATAGATACTTACAATATTGTAAAGGATCAGATTCTCTATCATTCCTCCCTTACGGCAAAGTACAAGGATCAGTGCCAAAATAATTCCTATGATTGTTCCAATGATCAGTGACCACGCAACCATATATAATGTCTGTCCCCCACTGGTCAATAACTTTTCCAGTGATACTCCAAAATACTCTTGTTCCATTAAATCGCCTCCACTCTTTCTCTGATGACTCCATTCCCATCAATCTGTTTCTCAGCTTCTAGTATTTTCTCTTCTGCTCCGATCAACTGCAAAATGAACACACACATTACATTTTCCTGCAATTCTTGCACAGTCGCTCCTAAAATATTTACTACAATTCCATCCACATGACAGATATCCGAAATTACCGGACGTTTTACACTGCTTCCGATAAACTTAAGCCTCTCTACCCGGAAATGTTCTTTCTGTTCTTTCACAAGACTAATAATACTTTCCGGAATCTGATCATTTACTACAGTCTGAACGAATCTTCTTGTAACAGGTGTCTGTGGCTTTCCGAATACATCAAGCACACTTCCGGCCTCTACTACTTGTCCGTTCTCCATAACTGCTACTTTATTACAGATCATCTGAACGACCTGCATCTGATGTGTGATCAGAAGGATTGTAACTCCCATCTCCCGGTTGATCTTCTTAAGCAGTTTCAGAATGGATTCTGTAGTTTGTGGATCCAGTGCACTTGTTGCCTCGTCACAGAGCAGGATGTCCGGTGTTGTTGTCAGTGCCCTTGCGATTCCCACTCTCTGTTTCTGTCCTCCCGAAAGCTGGCTTACATAAACATCTTTCTTATCTTCCAGTTCTACAAACCGGAGTACTTCTTTTACTTTCTTATCAATCTCTTCCTTTGGTGCCTTTTCAAGAATCAATGGCAATGCAATGTTGTGATACACTGTTTTTGATTCAAGAAGATTAAATTGCTGAAAAACCATTCCGATTTTTCTTCTAAGCTTGCGAAGCTGCGTTTTTTTCAGATTCCCAAGATTTTCTCCCTGGACTATAACATTTCCCGTATCCGGTGTCTCTAATCCATTTACCAACCGGATCAAAGTTGATTTACCTGCTCCGGAAAATCCGATAATTCCGTAGATGTCACCTTTCTCTACATGAATGCTGACATCCTGCAGCGCATGTACTGTACCGTATTTCCCGGAAAATGTTTTGTTTGCATGTTCTACTTTTATCATACTCATCACTCCATCTATCATTTGATGTAACGCTGTTACTTTTTCGCATCTCAGATTCGATAGGCGTATGATACACCTATTAACCTACTACGTCAATAGGTATTATATGATTTCGTCGCTTTGTTTTATATTCCTACCATTTTAGTGGGTTGTTAGTGCATTTTTTCCAGTATTTTTTCAATAATTTCTCAATCACAAAATTTTCATTGCATTACCATAGGACTTTCTATTATAATAGAAATGTTATAGACGATATAAAACGAAACAATTTCAAAAATGTATCGTTTTTTGAGATTGTCTCTGTATGATTACAAGTATTTTTTGTAGAAAGGATTAACTAATTCATGTGGATTGCAGATAATTGGAAAGATTACGAAATTCTTGACTGCTCAGGTGGCGAAAAGCTTGAGCGTTGGGGAAATTATCTTCTTGTCCGTCCGGACCCGCAGGTCATCTGGGATACTCCTAAGAAGAACCGCGGTTGGAAAGAGATGAACGGACATTATCACCGTAGCAAAAAGGGTGGCGGTGAATGGGAGTTTTTTAGTCTCCCACAGCAGTGGCAGATCCATTACGGTTCTCTCACATTTAATTTAAAACCATTTAGTTTCAAGCACACAGGACTCTTCCCAGAGCAGGCAACTAACTGGGACTGGTTCTCTGAGAAGATTAAGAATGCTGGACGTCCGGTCAAGGTACTGAACCTTTTTGCTTATACCGGAGGTGCTACACTTGCAGCGGCAGCTGCCGGAGCGCAGGTTACTCATGTAGATGCATCTAAGGGTATGGTGACATGGGCAAAGGAGAATGCGGTTTCTTCCGGTCTGGGAGATGCACCGATCCGCTGGCTTGTCGATGACTGTGTGAAGTTCGTTGAGCGCGAGATCCGCCGTGGCAACACTTATGATGCAATCATTATGGATCCGCCGTCATATGGGCGTGGACCAAAAGGCGAGATCTGGAAGATTGAAGATATGATCCATCCACTCATCAAGCTTTGTACAAAGATTCTTTCCAAGGATGCACTGTTCTTCCTTGTGAATTCTTATACAACAGGACTTGCTCCTGCCGTACTTACTTACATGATCTCAACTGAATTAAAACCTTGGAACGGACATGTAGATTCTCAGGAGATTGGACTTCCTGTTACAGATTCAGGATTGGTTCTTCCATGTGGTGCTTCCGGTCGTTGGGAACGTGACTAGCAGAATCCCAATTATAATTCGTTTGTTACTGGCTTCAAATTTCTGAGTCAGTGGCTATAAATTGTACCTGTGCAAAACGTTACTGCTCACAGTAACTGCAAAACAGCTACAACAATATTCTAAACAGCAGAAAAGACCAGAGGTTCTTGTTTCAACTTGTGAAACAAGCCTCTGGTCTTTTCATTTATTTATGCTGTTCTTGAACTCCCCTGACAGATTTCTTCAAACTCTTTTAATTTCTGTCTTGCCTGCGGACTTAAGTTTCTTGGCACTTCAATCTGAATTGTCACATACTGATCTCCGTGAACGGATGAATCTTTCATCGAAACGATTCCCTTGCCTCTCAGACGGATCTTGGAACCTGACTGTGTTCCCTCTTTGATCTTGCACATAACATCTCCGTACAAGGTGTGTACCAATGTCTCTCCTCCGAATACAGCTGTTGTATATGGAACAGATACGGTTGTATATACATCCATACCTTTTCGCTCATATCCAGGTTTCGGAGCAACTGTTACTTTCAACAGAAGATCTCCGGCTTCACCACCACCGGTTCCCGGCATTCCCTTTCCTCTTAAACGGATTGACTTTCCGTTATCAATACCTGCCGGAATATGAACCTTCAGTGACTGTCCCGGTTGTCCTGGATTTTCCGGATTACTCAGAGTAATAACCTTATCTCCACCAAATGCAGCCTCGTCAAATCCTACAGTGATACCTGCCTTGATATCAGAACCTTTTGATTTAAAGCTTTCACCTCCAAATCCTCCGGTAAATCCTGATGTCCTTCTGCTGCGACCTGAAGCACTTCCTCCATGGAACATATTTCCGAAAATGTCATCAAACATATCATCCATGTCGCCACCTTCGAAATGATACTCCTGATATCCACTTCCCGGTCCACCATAACTACGGTAAGTACCGCCTTTGAATCCGCCGTTTCCGCCGAATCCTCCAAAGCCACCTGTACCGGCATTTCCATATCCGGAACCTGCAGCACCGCTCTGATCAAATGCAGCATGACCGAACTGGTCATACAGTTTCTTCTTCTCCGGATCACTCAGTACAGAGTACGCCTCCGTCACTTCTTTGAATTTCTTCTCCGCTTCTTTATCCCCAGGATTCGTGTCCGGATGATACTTCTTTGCCAGCTTACGATATGCTCTCTTTATTTCTTTATCCTCTGCGCCCTTTGACAGCCCAAGCACTTCATAATAATCTCGTTTCATTCTTTCCACATCCTTCCGAATCTCTTATTGTTTTGAACATATATAGTTTATTATTTCTCTGTGTTCTACTTGTAATATAGCAGACATTTTCCAGGCTGTCAATATATCAATCTTAATTTCAATATTAGGTCAATAAATATATCTGTTCCATTTACAGGAATCCTAACAGACAAATCAAATTTTATTTTAACAACTCTCGCAGCACCTGGTTCACCATTCCAGGGTTTGCTTTCCCCTTCATGGCGCGCATTGTCTGTCCAAGCAGTGCTCCGATTGCTTTCTCTTTACCGCCTTTGAAGTCTGCGACTGCCTGTGGGTTGTCTGCGATCACTTTGGCAGCTGTCTCACGGAGTGCACCTTCATCGTTCACCATCTTAAGCCCGTGTTCTTCGACATATTTCTCAGGATCTATATCCTCATGGAAAATCTGCTTGAATACATCTTTTGCCACAGAACTGTTAATGGTTCCTGCCTCCGCAAGATCAATTAATTTTGCCAGGTTCTCCGGAGAGAATGTTAAATCTTCCGGCTCCATTCCATTGTCTTTCATCAGACGGAAGGTCTCTCCGATCAGCCAGTTTGCAACTTTCTTCGGTTTCTCACAGATTGCTGTTGTTGCCTCAAAAAGATCGGCCATTTTCTTAGAACCTGTGATGATCTCTGCGTCATACTGCGGAATATCAAACTGTTCCTTGTAACGCTCCAGCTTCTCCGTACGAAGTTCCGGCTGCTGAGATTTGATTTTCTCGATCCATTCATCACTGATCACGATCGGAACAAGGTCCGGTTCCGGGAAATAACGATAATCCTGTGCATCCTCTTTGGAACGCATTGCATAAGAATGCTCTTTGTTGTCATCCCAGCGTCTTGTCTCCTGTACAACCTGTTTTCCTTCTTCGATCAACTCAATCTGTCTCTGACGCTCGCCTTCAATTGCATGTGCGATTGCCTTAAATGAGTTCAGGTTCTTCATCTCTGTTCTTGTACCAAACTGATCGGATCCGACTTCACGGACAGACAGGTTGACATCTGCACGCATAGAACCTTCCTGAAGCTTACAATCAGATGCTCCTAAATACTGCACGATCATACGCAGTTTTTCAAGATAAGCAATAACTTCTTCTGCGGAACGCATATCCGGTTCAGATACGATCTCTACAAGTGGCACACCGCTTCGGTTATAATCGACAAGTGACGTATCATCCCACTCATCATGAACCAGCTTACCTGCATCTTCTTCCATATGCATCTCGTGGATTCTTACTTTCTTCTTTCCTGAACCACTCTCGATCTCTACATATCCATCTCTGGCAATCGGGAGATACAGCTGGGAAATCTGATAGTTTTGCGGGTTATCTGGGTAGAAATAGTTTTTACGGTCAAATTTGCACACTTGTGTAATCTTACAGTTTGTTGCAAGACCAATCGCCATAGCATATTCTACAACTTGTTTATTCAACACCGGAAGCGATCCCGGCATACCGGTACATACCGGACAAGTATGTGTATTCGGTGCGCCACCGAATTCTGTGCTGCATCCACAGAAGATCTTTGTCTTTGTAGCCAGCTCAATATGCACTTCCAGTCCAATGACTGTTTCATACTGCTTTGCCATTGTTAACGCACCTCCTTTTCTGACATAAGACCGACAGATGCCGGTGTTTCATGCATCTTCTTTGTCGCACACTCATAGGTATATGCTGCACGGATCAAAGTTTTTTCTTCAAATACATTTCCGATCAGTTGCATACCGATTGGAAGTCCTTTGCTGTCTTTTCCAACCGGAACGCTCATTCCCGGAAGACCTGCAAGATTGACTGAGATTGTATAAATATCTCCCAAATACATCTTCATCGGATCACTTAAGCTCTTTCCAAGCTCCGGAGCAGTTGTCGGTGCTGCCGGTCCGAGAATGATGTCATAATTACGGAATGCACGGTCAAACTCTTTCTTGATTAAAGCTTTTGTTCTAAGTGCCTTCAGATCGTAAGCATCATAATATCCTGAACTTAAGACAAAAGATCCAAGCATGATTCTTCTCTTTACTTCAGGACCAAATCCTTCTGAACGTGTTTTCTTGTACATGTTATGAAGTCCATCGTAATCTTTCGTACGATAACCATATTTCACACCATCAAAACGTTCCAGGTTAGAACTTGCCTCTGCATCTGCGATCGTATAATAAGCAGGGATTGCATATTTTACAAGTCGCAGATCAAACGCCTCAACAATCGCACCCTTTTCTTCGAGTACTTTTGCTGCCTTCATCACAGCATCATTTACTTCAGGATCCAGACCTTCTCCCATATAATCTCTTGGGATTCCAATACGGAGACCTTTCACATCATCTACAAGTGCTTCTGTGAAATCACAATCATCACGATCCATGGAAGTGCTGTCCTTCGGATCATGGGATGCAATTGCCTCAAGAATTGCCGCACAATCCGATACATCTTTCGCTACCGGTCCAATCTGATCTAAAGAAGATCCGTACGCGATAAGTCCATATCGGGAAACAGTTCCATAAGTTGGTTTTAGTCCGACAACTCCACAGAAAGAACTCGGCTGACGAATGGATCCGCCGGTATCAGATCCAAGTGCATAATAACATTCGGATGCTGCCACTGCCGCACAGGAACCACCGGAAGAACCTCCCGGAACATGCGCTGTGTTGTGCGGATTGCGTGTCGGTCCATAATAAGACGTCTCTGTTGTACTTCCCATGGCAAATTCATCCATGTTTGTCTTACCAATGATAACCGCTCCTGCTTTTCTTAGGTTCTCAACTGCCTCTGCCGTATAGGTCGGTTTGAAGTTGGAAAGAATCTTTGAACTACATGTGGTAAGCTGTCCCTCGATACACATATTATCTTTTACTGCAACCGGAACTCCTGCCAGTGTACCTGTCAGTTCGCCCATATCTATTTTCTTCTGAATTTCCTCCGCTTGTGCATAAGCACCTTCTTCATCTATCGTCACAAAGCTATGAATCTCTGACTCCGCTTCTTTGATCTGTCCAATCACTGCATCGACTGCTTCTCGTACAGTTACTTCTTTTGCTTTGATCTTCTCGCCCAGTTCAAGGGCTGTAAGTTTTAATAAATCCATCTGCTCTCACTCCCTTAACCAATTGTCTTCGGCACTTCAAAACTGTCTTCTTTACGAAGTGGTGCATTCGCAAGTGTTGCCTCTTTGTTATCGCCATTTGTCACCACATCTTCACGGAACACATTCTGTACCGGAAATACATGAGACATTGGTTCGATCCCTGCTGTATCAAGTTCATTTAATGTATCTATATAATCCAGCATCTGTTCCATGTCTTTTTTCGCTGCTTCTTTCTCTTCCTCTGAAAGTTCCAGCTTTGCAAGGATTCCTACATACTCGATTGTTTCATCGGATATTTTATTTGCCAATTTAATCATCCTTTCTTTCTACTCTGTCTTTGCTAATCCTGACAATTTCCAAAATCAGTATCATAAATTTCTCAGCTTATTGCGACCTGTAGCGGTACATATCATAGAAACTGTCATAATTCTGGTTTTTTACTGAGCCGGACGGCGTCAGGATTAAGTCCCCATCATCCACTTCCAGCTCCGTTCCTTCCGGGAAAACTGCATTTCTATAAGATTCTGATCCATCTGTATCATAAAACCAGAGTCCATAATTTTCATAATTGAGATTTTCATTTTCCTTATCATAAAAATCACCAAGATAAATCTTGTAATGAAGCTCCGCCCAGTCGACTCCTGATGCCTCGGTCACATCATACCATCCTGGCGGGAAATCTGTTCCCGCCGTATAAGTGTTTCCGGCTTTCAATGTTACCTGTTCCGTCAGCGGATTTTCTTCCAGCTGCATCTGTTCCGTCTGTGCATTCTCAGAATGAAACTGGACAACCAGTCCCGTATCAATCTTCAGATGACCTCCTGTATACAGTCTCACATCATCCAGATAATCTCCTGCATCCGTATCTGACTCATCTTCACTAAAATAAGAATAGTAATAAATCGAATTCTCAGGATCATCCTGCTGCATGGAGCCTTCTCCTGAGACAAGCTCCACTTCATAAGTTCCTTCCGGGATCTGTGCTCCGATCTCATACTCCCCATATCCTAATACACAATCATAAGTTGCTCCTGTCTCAGAAAGTTCTCTCGTTGTATTCATATATGGATCATACTCAGAATCCACTTCGCTGCCATCATCATTCCAGTCATAATCTAAGGAATGAAAATCATCCCCAAATGAGGAAATGAAATCACCAACGGAACCTGCAATGCTTGTAAATGCTACAATTGCTACGATGATTCCCGCAAGAATTCCACTGATTTTCCTTGCCTTTTTCTGTTCCTCGTAAGATCCTGCATGAACCTTCCTTGCCGGATTAAATACCGTCGGCCCACCCAGCTGCATCTGCCCTGTCTGTGGGATTTCCATCCGCGGATTTTCTTTTTGCTGATATTCTGTCTGCGTTCTTTTCCGTCCGTTATGACTCTCACAGAGATGTCCCGCATCCTGCTTTTTCTCCCGTTTTTTTGTCTCTCCAGTCTCATTCTGTCGTTTCTGGGAATATGTCATTTTTTTCTTGCGATCAAAGCTGCTCTCATTCAGCCTGTAATTCTTTTTCTCCAGCTTTGTGTTATCCAGCCCGCAGGAACTGCAACGGCCATCAATCAATTTACCTCCGCAAAGATAACATTCTTTTTTCTTAAACATAAAGACCCTCCCTCGTTTCTACTCCTTAAGTTTCTGACCACAACATCCTGTGGGCAGTTCTCTTTCTCAGTTCAGACCTTCACATCCAACAGTTTTTTCATTCAATCCAGGGGGATTGACCCGTTTTTTGTATTTTCTTCTTATGGTTCCAAACGACTTAAGTCTCTTGGGAATAATGTTGTTTCTCTTACATTGTCTTCGTTCATCATCTTCATTGTCAGACGTTCCATACCTATTCCAAGACCTCCGTGTGGTGGCATTCCATGCTTAAATGCACTTAAATACTGCTCCATGCCTTCATCTGTCATACCTCGCTTCTCCATCTTCGCAAGAAGTTCATGATAATCATGAATACGCTGTCCGCCGGTTGTGATCTCCATTCCTCTGAAAAGCAGGTCAAAACTGAGCGTGTAAGTCGGATCCTCCGGATCGTCCATTGCATAGAATGGACGTTTCTTTGATGGATAATGAGTAACGAATACAAAATCTGCATCCCATTCTTCCTTCGCATAACGGCTGATCAATGTCTCTTCCTCTGGTTCCAGGTCAAATGGGTTCTTGATCTTTCTGTCATACTTCTCGGATACCAGTCGTTTGATCTCGTCGAATCTTACTGCCGGAATATTATCTGTCTTCGGTACTTCAATGTTCAGAATCTGAAGTTCTCTTGCATACTCTTTCTTCAACAGCTCCATCGTATACTGAAGAAATCCCGTTTCCATTGCCATGATATCTTCAAATCCATCAATATATCCCATCTCGAAATCAAGGCTTGTGTACTCATTCAGATGACGCTTTGTGTTGTGTTTCTCTGCACGGAATACTGGCGCTGTCTCAAAGACTCTGTCGAATACTCCGACCATCATCTGCTTATAGAACTGTGGGCTTTGCTGAAGGATCGCCGGTCTGTGGAAATACTCCAGACGGAAAAGGTTCGCACCGCCCTCTGCACTCTTGGCACCGATTTTCGGAGTATGGATCTCTGTAAATCCTTCTTTATAAAGGAAATCACGGAACCCTCTTACGATTCCTTCCTGAATTCTGAACTTCGCACGCTCTCTGATATTTCTCAGAGAAATCGGTCTGTAGTTTAATTTTGCTTCCAGAGATGTGTTCAGCTTCCACTTTGCAATCGGAAGCGGCATTGGCTCTGCCGGCTCACTTAAGATCTTCAATTCACCAAGGCGAATCTCAATCCCATTCGGAGCTTTCGCAGACTCTGCAAGCACACCTGTTACCTCTACTGTATCTGCTTCCTTCACATCTTTCAAGTCAAATTTGGAAATATTTTCTTCATATACACACTGAACAAGTCCTTCTCTTTTTCTGAGAATAATGAATGCAATTGTTCCCATATCACGGATCGTATGGATCGCACCATTTACTTTCACTTCAGTTCCAATTCTTCCCTCTTCGAGAAGTTCACTCAGTTCCAATGTTTCCTTCTTTTTTACACCTGTTACAAATTCCATAATTCTTCTCCTTTCAGATTCCAGCATCCCGGGAAGAAGCTTTCTAAATAAAAAAGCCCCGGGATACATCAGTATCCCGGGACGGAAATTACAATCATAATATCCGCGGTACCACCCGCATTGAATCTCAGTCTTCACATTTCAAATCTTATCCCTGTGTAAGCCAGATTCCCCTCTTTGCATGTAACGTATGCTCCACGTGCTGCCCTACTTCATCTGTTCAGACAGCCAGCTCCCAAGTGTTCCCTTAATCCGCTCCGCTGTCCGGCGCTCTCAGTCGGTGACGCCAACTTCCTGTCAGTTTCTGTGAATCAGAGTCTTGTTCTTTGCCTTTTTCTGGTTCAGCACTTTAGTCTGCTAAAACTTGTTTTCAATATTAGCACAGAGTTTTTTGATTTTCAAGAGGTTTTATTCAAATTGTCACACATTTTAGCTTTTCATCAAAACAAGATATTTTCAACCTATCGGTTTTGTGTACTTTCACTAATTTCTCCCTGAACTGTGCTTAATGCCTGATCCAGCTGGTTATCTGCTTTTGGATTCTCCTCATCATACTGGTATTCAACTTTCACATCCGGTTCAACACCTTTTCCATTGATGCTTCTTCCATTTGGAGTATAATACTCTGCAATCGTCACTTTCAGACAGGTTCCATCTCCCAGATCCATCAATTGCTGCACAACACCTTTTCCATACGTTGTCACTCCGACAATTTTTGCGGTTCCATAATCCTGCACTGCACCACTGAAGATTTCAGATGCGCTGGCACTGTACTGGTTTACAAGAACTGCCATTGGTTTCTTAAATTCATGCGTTCCGTCACAAGTGATTTCGTCTGTCTTTCCATTCTTGTCCTTTGTTGATACAATTGTACCTTCCGGAAGAAGCAGACGCAGCATATTTGTAACTGTATCAAGACTTCCGCCCGGGTTGTTTCTCAGGTCGACAATAAGACCCTGCATTCCCTGCTTTTCAAGATCATCCAACGCTTCTTTAAACTGGTCATACGTTACTGTATCAAACTCAGACACTCTGATATAGCCAATCTGGTTCTCCTTCATCTCATACGAAACTGTCTTCACTTCGATCGTATCTCGTGTGGCAGTCAGTTCCAGTTCTTCTCCGTCTCTGAGAACTGTAATCTTTACATCTGTTCCCTTTTCCCCTTTGATCCAGGACACCACCGTATCAAGCTGCTCATCACCAACCTCGTGGTCATCGATTTTCTCCAGGATATCTCCTGCTTTCAGTCCTGCTTTCTCTGCCGGAGAGTCTTCATAGACATTTACAATTGTCGCATAGCCCGTATCCGCATCTTTTGTCAGCGTTGCACCCACACCTGAAAATGTTCCGCTTGTTGATTCCATCAGAGCTTTTGTCTCATCTTCATCATAATAAACAGTGTACTTATCTCCCAATGCACTCGTATATCCGGAATAAATTCCTTCTGCCAGCTGATCTGTATCAATGTCATCTTCATACAGATAATATTTATCAATCAAAGCATTCAGCTTATCCAGTTTTTTTGATACCTCTTTTTCTGTCACTTTACCGGATGCATAACTGCCGGCTGTGTTCGTAATGACCCTGAATCCCCCAAGGAGAAGCAGGCTGACAAGAACTGTTGCAAGAATTCCGGTAACAATCCCGGCTCCATATCCCTTTTTCTTTTTCTGTTCCATTGTCTGTCCCTTTCGCTGTTATTTAAAGAAAAGGACAAAGCAGAATCTTCCACTTTGTCCCCCTTTATTCTTTGAATCACTTTCATGTAAACATGAAAGGAAGATTTTGAATCCCTTTGTCTTACATATAATCATTCGGATTCACTGGTGTTCCGTTAAGCTCCACCTGGAAATGTAGATGTGCTCCGGTTGAATATCCTGTAGAACCAACATATCCAATCTGTTGTCCTTTTGCTACTCTCTGACCGGCACTCACACAAATTGAACTGTGATGCATATACTTTGTCACCAATCCATTTCCATGGCTTATAACAACCCAGTTTCCCGCACTGTTGCTCCAGCCTGCCGTAATGACTGTTCCAGCGGCTGCTGCATATGTAGGTGTTCCTGTCGGTGCGGCATAATCATTTCCTTTATGTGGTCTTGAATCAAAAGAACGAACCTCACCGAAATAACTGGACTGGTATGTCATTCCCGGACATGGATGTGTAAAATATCCACTTCCGCTCACCACGTTTCCGCTGGAAGCCGGTCTGGAACTGCTGCTTCCACTGCTACTGCTTCCACTGTTATTCTTCTTTGCAGCCGCAGCAGCTGCAGCAGCCGCCGCTGCCTGCTCTTCCTGAAGACGTTTTGCTTCTTCTGCTTTCGCCTTAAGATCTGCAAGAAGATTTGCATTATCTGTAATCTGATCCTGAATCTCAGCAATCTGTGCTTCCTTGCTGCTGATCAGTGTCTGCGCCTCTGTCTGCTGACTCACCAGACTGCTCTGCAATGTATTAAGTTTTTCATACTCATCCTGCAGTTTTGCTTCTTTCTCTTCTACAGCCTTTACTGTATCCTGAAAAGCTGTAAGCATATCTCTGTCATAAGAAGAGAGCTTCGATACATACTCTGCCTTATTAAGAAGATCCCCAATATTACTACTGGACATCAGTATCTCAAGGAACTGGGTATTACCACCCTCATACATGAATTTGATTCTCTTCTTCATGCTGTTATACTGATCATCCTCATCAACCTTCGCCTGTACAAGCTCTTCCTCAGCTGTTGAAATTTCAGTTTCCTTGGCACTTAATTCTTCCTGCGTCTTGTTCATCTGGTCAATGATGGAATTAAGTTTCGCAGCAAGTGTATCTTTTTCAGCCTGAGCTGCACTCTTCTGTGATTGCAGCTCATCTGCTTTTTTCTGCGCTTCATCAATTGTCACAGCACCGGAAGTAATTGTCATTGACAGCATCATTCCGACTGACAGAACCAGTGCTGTCACCTTTCTCATCCGTCTTTTCATAGGTATCTCCTATTACACTCTTAAGTGCTTACGAACAGTAAAGTAACTTCCGAGGAATCCAATTCCAATTCCCATTACCAGCCCAATCGGCAGCAAATAGATATATACATTTCCAACCGGAAGGAATGTAATGATATTCTTCAGAATACTAAACTTCTCCATAATATATACTACAGCCTTGTCATAAAGGAAATATAGCAGGGCAAGCGGAATTGCTGCACCGAATAATCCAATGATCAGACCTTCGATCACGAATGGTGATCTTACTACAAAGTCCTTCGCTCCAATATATTTCATGATTGCAATCTCTTCTTTTCTGACAGTAATACCTGTTGTTACCGTATTACTGATCAAGAAGATCGATACTCCGAGAAGAATTGCGATAATCGCAATTGAAACATATGCAACAAGCATATTCACACTGGAAAGTGTGTTCGCTACAACATCTGACTTATTGACCTGTCTGACTCCGTCCAGACTCTGTGCAAATTTAACCAGATCCTGCTGCGTAGCTGAAAGAGACTTACTCTTCGCAATCAGATCCTTATTATCACCTTTTACCGTCTTCATGTAGACTTCATAGTTATCTGAACCTGCCAGCGGGTTATCATCCTTAAAACCTTCTGCAAGTTCCGGGTTGTCTCCAAAATACTCTTTCTGGAACTCTGCCCATGCATCATCTGCTGACACATACTTCACTTCCGAAACATCATCACGGGACTCAAGCTGCTCACCGATCTCTTTCTTCTGTTCCTCTGTTGCGTCATCATTAAAGAATACGGTGATTGCAACACCTTCTTCTGCGCTTTTAATAATATACTGGAAGTTAACAAGTATCGAGAAAAACAATCCAAACAGGAAAATACATGCTGACATCGTCGCTATGGATGCGAGTGAAAACATCTTGTTTCTCCAGATATTCTTAACGCCCTGCTTTCCAACGTATCCAAATGTGCTAATCCTCATTTATATACCCACCTTTTTTCTCATCACTGACGATTACGCCCTGCTTCATAGTAATGACGCGTTCGTTCATCTCGTTTACGATCTCCTGGTTATGTGTAACAACAAGTACTGTTGTTCCACGCTCATTTGCCTCTTTCAGCAGACTCATGATCTCCCATGAGTTTGTCGGGTCGAGGTTTCCTGTCGGCTCGTCCGCCAGCAGAATGGCAGGTTCATTTACAATTGCTCTTGCAATCGCTACTCGCTGCTGCTCTCCACCTGAGAGTTCCTTTGGGAATGACTTATACTTCTGTGCAAGTCCTACCAGTGACAGAGCTGCCGGCACCTTCTTCTTGATTACACGGGTCGGTGTCTCAGTCACACGCAGTGCGAATGCAATATTCTCATAAATATTACGATCCTTCAGAAGACGGAAATCCTGGAACACAACTCCAAGTCCTCTTCTGTATTTAGCAATGTTTCTGTGTTTCATACGGTTCAAATTCTGGCCGTTGACGATAATTGTACCCTCGGTCGGATTCAACTCTTTCATGATCAATTTGATCAATGTAGACTTACCTGATCCACTGTCACCAACGATGAATACGAACTCTCCGCGTTCAATCTTCACGGAAACACCATTCAAGGCTGCGTGACCTTTGGAATACTCCTTCGTCACATTCCTTAATTCAATCATATGTTCCTCCTAAAACTTATCTATACTCCTACGGTTCTAGTACTCTAATGTCTCCATATACTTCATATACTTTACTACCATTAAGGCAATCTTGAAAGTAATGGCATCCTCAAACACACGCAGATCCAGACCGGTACTCTTCTGAAGCTTATCCAGTCTGTATACCAGTGTATTTCTGTGGATATAGAGCTGTCTGGATGTCTCTGATACATTAAGGCTGTTCTCAAAGAACTTATTGATCGTTGTCAATGTCTCTTCATCAAAGTCATCCGGAGATTTTGCTTCGAAAATCTCTTTGATAAACATCTTACAAAGTGGCAGTGGCAGCTGATAAATCAGACGACCGATTCCAAGTGTTGTATAAGCAACGATATCCTTCTCATCAAAGAAAATCTTACCTACATCAAGTGCAAGTTTCGCCTCTTTGTATGACTTGGATACTTCCTTGATATCACTTACGATGGTTCCGTATGCAATATGGATCTGCTCGTCGCCTCCCTCTGCCTGGAGCGTATCTAGCATCTCTTTCGCCATCTTCTCAAGTTCCTTATTGCCGTCCTTATCTGAGAGTTCTTTCACAACAATAATATTCTTCTCATCAACAGCTGTGATAAAGTCTCTTGACTTTCCTCCCAGAAGATTTCTCACATTATCAAGTGCAGCACTGTCTTTCTCGTGCGATGTTTCAATAATAAAGATAACACGTTTTACTTCTGTGTCAATATGTAATTTCTTTGCACGATTGTAAATATCAACCAAAAGAAGGTTGTCTAAAAGAAGATTTTTGATAAAGTTATCTTTGTCAAAACGCTCCTTATAAGCTACAAGCAGACTCTGGATCTGAAATGCCGCAATCTTACCGAGCATATACACATCTTCTGTCTCGCCATCTGCAAGCAAAACATATTCCAAACGCTGTTCATCAAAGATCTTAAAGAACTGGCATCCCTGGATCACCTGGCTGTCTGCCGGTGATTCAACAAAAGAAAGAACCGCTTCCCCACAATCTTTTGCCATATCAAATGTTGCTGCAAGTTCCTTGCCTTCTGTGTCGAGTACACAGAAATCAACCCTTGATATTCCCTTTAATCCTTCAATAGTGTTTTGAAGTATCTGATTCGAAATCATCTTTTTTTCCTCCACTCTGTACGATGTATTGCTGATCACAGCAAACTGTAAGTAGTAACACGCATGTGCATATTCCACAATTTTTTCGTAGGTATTATTTATCCGTACACATACCCTTATATTATATTAAGGCAAAACAGCAAAAAAAGAAAGAGGAAATCCATCTTTTTTATGCATTTCTTCGTCGAATCCATGAAATATTCACATTTTTATCTTTTAGCATTCTTCACAAAGGCTAATTCTGTTTCTCTACTTTATAGCGAAATACTTTCTTTACTAACATTCTCTTTATTCGGCTTGTCATCTTTCTATCGTCAAAGCTGCGCATCAGAACTGATCCACAGCCAATCCAGACTCTTGTATCGATCAATGCCCGGTTCTGCTCAATAAAATCTTCCTGTGCCGGCGATGGAAGGACTGATAAAATACAATCTGCCTCTGATCCATTGACTGCATTCACTATTCCATGAATCCGGTCTGCATCTGTCAGCTCTCCGTCTTCCGGATGGATCACAGCATCTCCTACCACACGAATCCCCTGATTATACTTTGCAAGAGCTTCCTCTGCTTTCACCAGTTCCTCCTGACTTGCTGCCAGGAGATAGATCTTATGATGATTCTTCTGCAAATATTTCAAAAACATTCTTAAGAACAACTTATCATCTGTCTCCCGCAGCAATCTTGCATCGTCTGTTTTAGCTGCCTCAAGAATCTCTACACTTCCCGGAAGGACCAGATCCTGCATTGAAACCTTTTTTTTCCATTCCGGATTTTCATGTTCTTTCATCAGAGATTCCATCGATACAAGTTCAATGGTATTGATGGAATCGCCTTTCATGAATCCGATTGCCTGCATCATCGCTTCTTTTGCCTTGATACAGGAAATCTCCACATCAAATATTGAAATTTTTTCTGTCATTTATGTCACCAAAGTTATCACTTTCCAAAAAACTCTGCGAATTCTAACGCAAAATAATTTCTCCCCATTCTGTCTATTTTACCAAATTTATCCTTATTTGTCAAAAGCTGTGTCATTCAAAATTTTACTTTTGTTTATCTTTCATCATTTTCATCCGCAATTTTTGTCTGTTTTTTTATCTCTCGTCTTCTTCCGGTGACCATTCCGCCAATCCGTCCTGTCTCTTTTGATGTTAATGACTTCCACCCATCCTGCATCACGCGATCTAAAAGGCCCAATTCTTCTGCTATCTCATACTTCAGCTTTTCTTCCGGTTCAAGTTTAGTAAGATTGATCGTCTTTTTCTTTTTTCTTCCCATACTTCTTTCTGCTGCTGACAGCATCCTCCTTTTCAGAAGTATTTGCAGAAAAAAAAATTTTATTCGTCACTCACCTGAATCGCACCAAGAACCTCTCCGATCGGAGCCGATATTGCAAGCTCTGCCCGGACACTTCTGGCTGTTTCTGATTTATTGATCACAACAAGGTGTTTTCCGTGAAAATAATCAATAAAACCGGCTGCCGGATAAACAACAAGGGAAGTACCTCCGATGATCAGCATGTCGGCTGATGAAATTGCTTCGACTGCCCCTTGGATCGTCTTCTGGTCAAGTCCCTCTTCATAAAGTACTACGTCCGGCTTAATCATCCCGCCGCAGCTGCATCTCGGAATTCCTTCTGAATTCTTCACATATTCCGCATCATAGAACTTCCCACATTTCATACAGTAATTTCTGTGGATGCTTCCATGAAGTTCATAGACGTTTCTGCTTCCTGCCGCCTGATGCAGTCCGTCAATATTCTGTGTCACAACAGCCTGCAATTTTCCGGCCTGCTCCAATTCTGCCAGTTTCAGATGGGCAGCATTTGGCTTCGCATCCAAAATCATCATCTTCTCTTTATAAAACTCATAGAATGCTTCCGGATATTTCATAAAAAAGCTATGACTGACCACCTGTTCCGGTGAATACTTATATTTCTGATGATAAATTCCTGTTGCACTTCGAAAATCCGGAATATTACTTTCTGTTGATACACCGGCTCCTCCGAAAAACACAATCCGGTTACTCTCATCAATCATTGCCTGCAGCTGCTCAATCTCTTTCTCGTACATCTTGCATACTCCTTTCTCAAACCGCACTTGCCAGATTCCTGTCACCTTAAGGCACACTGCCTTCTGCACCGGCGAAATGTTTACCTAAGCGGAGCGTTTTTAATATATTAGGAAAGCACTTTCCTAATATATTAAAAAGACAGGTCCGTCCTTCACCTGCATTCAGCTGTGTCTGACTCCCTGTCTTTTCTTAAGTAAACCTGTTCCCGGTACATCCGGAAAGCGATCTTATATCTTTTATTTATATCTTACAGATCGATTTTTCCTGTTGTATCTCCATTAACAACATAATATGCTGCTGACTCTTCCGGTTTCAGATAAATCTTAACATCTTTCATGTCTCCGACTTTATTCTTCAAATCCTTTGTCCATACATCTTTGACTTTCTTAAGGATCTCTTTCTCTGTATACTCTTTACCAGAGAACTGAAGGAAGAATTCTGTCTTCAGATCAGCTTTCTTTGTAGTCTTGGCTGCTGTCTTCTTAGCTGCTGCTTTCTTTACAGTCTTCACAGCCTTTTCAGCTGTATCTTCCGCTTTTGCTGCAACCTTCTTAGCTGCCTTCTTCACTGTCTCTTTTACTTCTTCTGCCTGAACTTCTGGTGTATCTACCAGCACTGCTGCCTTTGTTTCAAGTTTCTTTGTTGTGTCTTTCTTTGTCTCGATTGCTTTCGCAGCTGCTGTCTCTTTCTTCTCTGTCTTTACTGTTGCTGTTTCAGCTTTTGTTGTTGAAGATGTCTTCTTTGTTACCATACTTGTTTCCCTCCTAAAATATACACCCAAGTATATTGGCACTACCTCATTACAATGTGATTCTTAACGCGAAATAATGACAAGAACTTTTGTCCGTAATGATAAATTATTCACGATACGGATTATTGTAACTCATTTTTGACAAAACGTCAAATTTTCCTTGATAATTATCATTTTATTCCTCTGAAGAATAGCCCCTGAAAAATTCTGAAAGTCCGTCCAATGTCTTCATAAGAACCGGAATCTCTTTTTCGTCCAGTCTGTTCAGCACAGCATTTGTCATCTCCCTGTGAAACTCCTCGTGATGATAGTAAGCCTTCTCCCCTTTTTCTGTCAGCCAGATATATACCACTCTTCGATCTTCTTCACCGCGGGCACGCATTACATACTTCTTGTTTACCAGCCCATTCACCGCTGTGGTCAGAGAACCTGCCGTAATCTTCATCTTCTTTGCCACTACAGACATTGTTGTCTTTCCTGAAACACCGATTGCTTCTATTATATGCATATCGTTGTTTGTGATGTCTTTAAACTCCTCTGTAATGATCGCCTTTTTCTCCAGCTCCCAGATTTCATTAAATAAATGTACCAGAATGTCATTGATGGTATTATACGCATCCATCTTTTTTCCTCCTCGTCTTCTACTGTTCTCTGATCTCTTCAAACAGCTCTTCTCTATTCAATCTTCCGGGATCACTTTCATTCTGGTCTGCTATCTTAATTCAGACAATACCATGTTTTCTATCTCTTACATTCGACGAAATCTGTCGTATCTTCTATCTGTCAGTTGTTTTTCTGAAAGGCTTCCATATTGTTCAAGGAAATGTTCCATCTTCTCTTCCAGTTCACAGAGCACAGGAACCATCGTATCTTCCCGGTACACTTCAGGCTCGCAAATTATTTCTTCGATCACCTTAAGTTCCTTAAGATCTGCTGCTGTCAGACGCATCACTCCTGCCGCCTCTGACGCTCTCTTGCTGTCTTTCCACAAAATGCTTGCAAACCCTTCCGGTGAAAGTACTGAATACACTGCATTCTCCATCATCCACACTTCATCTGCAACTGCAAGTGCAAGCGCACCGCCGCTTCCACCTTCTCCGATTACAATTGAAAGAACCGGCACTTTCAAAGCTGACATCTCATACAGATTCCGGGCAATTGCCTCGCCCTGTCCACGCTCTTCTGCCTCCATTCCGCAGAAAGCCCCCGGAGTATCTACAAAACAGATGACCGGACGCTGGAACTTCTCTGCCTGTTTCATCAGACGCAGTGCTTTTCTGTAACCTTCCGGAGACGGCATTGCAAAATTCCGTTCCAGATTTTCTTTCGTTGTCTTTCCTTTGCACTGGGCGATCACAGTAACTGCTTTTCCATGAAAATACGCAATTCCGCCTACTACTGCCGGATCATCCTTATAATATCTGTCTCCATGTAATTCTACAAAATCTGTAAACAATCTGTCAATATAATCCTTACCGACCGGGCGTTCTTTTTCCCTGGATTTCAGAACACGCTCCCAGTCTGACACATTTTCTTTTCCTGCAGATATGTTTTTTCTGTTCTCTTTTTTCTTTTCCGGACAGTCTTCTTTCTTTTCATCTGTAACCGTATGCATTTTCAGAATCTGTCCCAGTACTTCCTTCATCTCATCCCTGGTTACGATCCGATCAACAAATCCATGCTCAAGAAGAAATTCTGCTCTCTGAAATCCTTCCGGCAATTTCTGTCCGATCGTCTGCTCGATCACACGCGGACCGGCGAATCCGATCAAAGCTCCCGGTTCTGCAAGAATGATATCTCCAAGCATAGCAAAACTTGCTGTGACACCTCCCGTAGTTGGATCAGTCAATACCGGAATATAAAGAAAGCCTGCATCACTGTGGCGTTTCAGTGCCGCTGAAGTCTTTGCCATCTGCATCAGGGAAATGATTCCCTCCTGCATACGTGCGCCTCCGGAACAGGTAAATAGAACAACAGGAAGCCTCTCCTCTGTTGCACGCTCGACTGCACGGGTAATCTTTTCTCCTACCGCATGTCCCATACTGGCCATCATAAATCTTCCGTCACAGACCCCGATCACAACCGGATATCCACAGATTGTTGCTTTTCCTGTAATAACCGCTTCATCAAGCCCTGTCTTTACTCTTAAAGCTTCGACTTTTTCTGTATACCCCCGGAAATCCAACGGATTCTCCGGTCTTTCCCCTTCATCGATCTTTGCATCCCATTCTTCAAAAGAGCCTGCGTCTGTCACAAGCTCAATTCTCTTATATGCCGGAATACGAAAGTATCCATGACATTTAGGACAAATATATTTTCCGTTGATTACTTCATCTGTTAAGATTGCCGCACCGCATTTATTACATTTTTTCAAGATTCCTTCCGGTGCTTCCGGCTTTCTTCTGTTTCGTGAATGAATCGATGTGATCTTCTCTCCGGTCTTTTTAAACATATTATGCAGTCTCATTCATCATTCCTCCGATAAACTCCACATCAATATCTCCAGATATGAATTTTTTATGATTCAAAATCTCATACTGATAATCAATATTTGTATCCACACCTTCAATAATAACTTCGCCAAGTGCGCTTCTCATTTTACGGATAGCCTCTTCTCTGTCGTCAGCATGTACGATCAGTTTCGCAAGCATGGAATCATAATAAGGCGGAACTTCATATCCTGTGTAAATCGCACTGTCTACACGTACGCCTTCACCACCCGGGAAATGTACATCTGTGATTTTTCCAGGAGACGGGCGGAAATTCTTTTTCGGGTTCTCTGCATTGATCCTACATTCGATCGCGTGACCTGTAATCTTGATGTCTTTCTGCTGAAGTTTTAGTCTCTGTCCGTCTGCAATCTTAATCTGCTCTTTGATCAGATCGATTCCTGTCACCCACTCTGTTACCGGATGTTCTACCTGGATTCTTGTATTCATTTCCATAAAGTAAAAGGCTCCACTCTTTTCTAAGAGAAATTCAATCGTTCCGGCATTCGTATAATGAGCTGCCTTCGCCGCTTTCACAGCCGCTTCTCCCATCTTCTGTCTCAATTCCGGTGTCAGTGCTTCTGATGGAGATTCCTCGATCATCTTCTGATGATTTCTCTGAATGGAACAGTCTCTTTCTCCAAGATGGACCACATTTCCATACTTATCTGCAAGAATCTGGAATTCTATATGACGCGGATGTTCTACAAAATGTTCCAGATACATTGTTCCGTCTCCGAATGCCATCTGCGCTTCTTTCTGTGCTGTCTGGAAACTTGCCTGGAACTCGTCCGGTGTCTGTGCGACACGCATTCCTTTTCCCCCACCGCCAAGTGCTGCCTTAACAATGATTGGATAACCAATCTCACCAGCGATCTTCTCGCCTTCTTCTACAGTATAGACAGGCTCCTGGCTTCCCGGAATAACCGGAACACCTGCTTCCACCATCGTATTTCTTGCAACGGATTTATTTCCAAGAGCACTGATCACCTTTGAATCCGGTCCGATATATGTGATCTTGCACTGTTCACACAGTTCTGCAAATTTGCTGTTTTCAGAAAGGAATCCGAATCCCGGATGGATTGCATCTGCGCCGGACACAAGTGTCGCACTGATGATATTCTGCATATTCAGATAACTTTCTGCGGATGGAGCAGGACCTATACAGACTGCTTCATCTGCGAGCTGGGTATGCAGCGCATCTTTATCTGCCTCAGAGTAAACAGCAACCGTACGGATTCCCATTTCTCTGCAAGCGCGGATCACCCGGACTGCAATCTCCCCTCTGTTCGCAATTAAAATCTTCTCTATCATTTCTTCTGCTCCTGATTTTTTTTATTCTCCAACCATAAATGTAAGTTCTGCCGTAACAACGACCTTTCCGTCAACGGTTGCCACAGCTTCTCCTACGCCTACCGGTCCTTTTCTTTTAATAATCTTTGTCTCTAATTTCAACTGATCTCCCGGAAATACCATTCCTTTGAAGCGACATTTTTGTACACCACCGAAGAATGCAATCTTTCCCTGATTCTCCGATACACTTAAGATTGCCACAGCTCCTGTCTGAGCAAGTGCCTCAAGAATCAGAACTCCCGGCATTACTGCTTTCTGTGGGAAATGTCCACGAAAGAAATCCTCATGATAAGAAACACCTTTGTATCCAATTGCATATTCTCCCGGAACATAATCTTCAATCTTATCAATCAAAAGAAATGGATGTCTGTGCGGAATGATTTCCTGAATCTGTTCTACATTTAAACTATTCATATCTGAATCCCTTTCTTAAACAATTCTAAAAAGCGGCTGACCGTATTCTACCGGTTCTCCGTTTTCTACAAGAACTTCTGCAACTGTACCGGCACATTCACTCTCAATCTCATTCATAAGTTTCATCGCTTCTACGATTCCGACAACCTGTCCGACTTCGACCTTGTCACCAACCTTGACAAAACTCGGTGCATCCTCTGCCGGTGCAGCGTAGAAAGTTCCAACCAAAGGTGAAATGATCCGCTTGCCTTCTGGTTCTTTTTCAAGATTTTCTTCCGGATCTGCATTCTCAGAACTTCCGGATACAGCCACGTTCTGTGGAAGAACAGTTGCCTGGAAATCACCACCGGAAATTCCTGTCAGCGGAATAGAAGCCGCATTCTGAACGATTTCTACCTTCTGCTGTTCCTTTTTCAGATTCAGCTTTGTTCCATTTTCTTCATATTTAAATTCTGTGAGCGTAGAAGCCGATACTGCTTCGATCAGCTTCAATATTTCTTCCATCTTCATCTTCGCTTCTCCTTACTCTTCGAAACGTTTTACAAGAAGAGACACATTGTGTCCACCAAAACCAAGAGAATTAGAAATTACACAGTTCACTTCTTTCTCTACCGGTGCACCTACTGCATAGTTTAATCCACATTCAGGATCTACATTCTTTGTACCAACTGTCTGATGGATAAAATTATCTAGAATGCTCTTTACGCAGACAACAAATTCTACTGCCCCTGCTGCTCCAAGAAGATGACCGATCATAGATTTTGTTGAGTTGACAACAACATTTTCGGCCGCATCTCCTAATGCATAATAGATTGCGCGTGTCTCAAAGAGGTCATTGTGATGTGTACTTGTTCCATGAGCATTGATATAATCTACCTCATCCGGTGTCACACCTGCCTCTTTCATTGCAAGCTTCATTGCCATTCCGGCTCCTTCTCCGTTCTCTGCCGGGGATGTGATATGATAAGCATCTCCTGTAGAGCCATATCCTGCGAGTTCTGCGTAAATCTTCGCACCTCTCGCTTTTGCGTGTTCAAGTTCTTCCAGAACTACGATCCCGGCTCCTTCTCCGAGGACAAATCCATCCCTGTCCTGATCAAATGGACGGGAAGCTGTCATCGGATCTTCATTTGTAGAAAGTGCTGTCAACGCAGTAAATCCTGCAATTCCGGTCGGACAGATACAGCTCTCTGTCCCCCCTGCAACACAGACATCCAGGTCACCATACTGAATCGCACGGAGTGCATCTCCGATACTATTAGATCCTGATGCACATGCTGTCACAACATCTGTACATTTTCCTTTCAGTCCAAGCTGAATGGATACATTTCCTGCTGCCATATTGGAGATCATCAGCGGAACCATCAATGGATTTACACGCGCCGGTCCTTTTGTCTGGATCTTGTCATAATTCTGCTCTACACAGCTAAGACTTCCAATACCTGAACCGATGATTGTTCCTACACGATAAGGATCTTCCTGTTCCATATCAAGTCCCGCATCCGCAAATGCTTCCTTTGCTGCTGCAACCGCATACTGGGAGAACAGTTCCATTCTCTTTGCTGCCTTGAAATCCATTCGTTCTTTTCCAACGAAATCTTTCACTTCTGCTGCCAGCTTAACCTTATAATCTGTTGTATCGAATTTTGTGATCGGACCAATTCCAACTTTACCTGTTTTGATCCCGTTCCAGAATTCTTCTACTGTATTTCCAATCGGTGTCACCGCACCCATTCCGGTTACAACAACTCGTCTCTTCATTTTCCTACTCCTTCTATTCTTACATCGCCATTCCGCCGTCGACATGCAGCGTCTGGCCTGTGATATAACGTGCTTCATCAGAAGCAAGAAATGCCGCCGCATTCGCAATATCTTCTGTCTCTCCAAACTTTCCAAGAGGGATCTGGGCTGTTGCTCCTTCTTTCACCTTCTCTGAAAGTACTTCTGTCATCTCTGTGTTAATAAATCCCGGAGCGATCGCATTTACGGTAATTCCTCTGGAAGCCAGTTCTCTTGCCGCACTCTTTGTGAGTCCGATCACACCAGCCTTTGATGCGGAATAATTAGCCTGTCCTGCATTTCCAAGAACTCCTGATACAGAAGACAGGTTAATAATTCTTCCAGATTTCTGACGTAACATCTGTCTTGAGACTGCACGGATACAATGAAAAGTTCCTTTCAGATTCGTATCGATCACGGCATCAAAATCCTCTTCTGCCATCTTCATAAGCAGTCCGTCTCTTGTAATTCCCGCATTGTTCACAAGGATATCTATTCTTCCGAATTCTTTTATGATTGTCTGAAACATCTCATCACAAGATGCTGCATCTGCCACATCACACTGCATGATCTGCGCTGTTCCGCCTGCAGATTCAATCTCTGTTTTCACTTCCTGCGCGCGCTCTTTCGATCCATTATAATTGATCACTACTGCTGCGCCCTCCTGTGCCAGACGCAGCGCGATCGCTCTTCCGATTCCTCTGGAAGCACCTGTCACTACCGCAACTTTCCCTGTCAGTCTGTCTAACATAATTCATTTACCACCTTATCTACGTCTTCCCAGGTTCCGACGTTATACACTTTCACCCCACGGTTTATCTTTCTCAAGAAACCAGCCAGTGTTCTTCCAGGCCCGATCTCGACAAATGTATCTACACCGTCCGCGATCAGAAGTTCCATACTCTGCTGCCAGCGTACGGAAGATGCCACCTGACGCGCAAGCAGTTCTTTTGTCTTTGTAATATCAGTTACATATTCTGCTGTCACATTCGTCACGTATGGGATCTGGAGATCAGAAAAATCTACCTGTTCCAGTTCTTTTCCAAGTTCTTCTCCGGCCTGCTCCAGGAGAGAAGAATGGAACGGTCCACTGACATTAAGCGGAAGGACTCTCTTTGCTCCGGCTTCCTTCAGTGCATCTGCTGCCTGTTCCACATCTTCCTTCCATCCTGTAATCACAATCTGTCCCGGACAATTGTAGTTGGCGATCATTACACCACTTCGATCTGCCAGCACTTCCTCAATCTTTCCGGCATCCAGTCCGAGAACCGCTGCCATGGCTCCCTGACCACCCGGTACTGCATTCTGCATCAGAATACCGCGTTTTCTTACTGTTGTGATTGCATTTTCTGTGCTCATGCCTCCTGCTGAAGCAATCGCACAATATTCACCCAGGCTTAAGCCTGCTGTGACATCCGGGGCGAGTCCCCGTTCTCTTAATACCTTCTCCATTGCCATACAGACAGTCACAAGTGCTGCCTGTGTATATTCTGTCTGATCCAAAAGATCATTTTCTTCAAAACAGAGTGCTTTCATATCCAGTCCAAGCAGTTCACTTGCACGGTCAATCACCTCTGCTGCCGTCTTACTGTTTTCATAGAAATCTTTTCCCATTCCGGCTTTCTGTGCTCCCTGTCCCGGGAAAATAAATGCGATCTTACTCATAGAATCCTTTTCCTCCGATCAGTTCATCTGTCTGTGAGACCAGCTTCTGGATCACTTCCTGACAGGTAAGCTTCTCCTTGATCATACCTGCGATCTGCCCTGCCATCACGCTTCCGCTCTGAACATCTCCATCAACAACAGCTCTCCTGAGTCCTCCTAGTGTCAGATGTTCAAGTTCTTCGAATGTTGCTCCTGCCTGTTCTTTCTCAAGATACTCTTTCGTCATTTTATTACGAAGGGCACGAACCGGATGACCTGTAGATCTTCCTGTCACACGAGAATCAATATCCCTTGCTTTCAAAATGCATTCTTTATAATTCTCATGCACCTGTGCTTCTTCTGTCACAACAAAACGTGTTCCGATCTGGACACCCTCTGCTCCGAGCATAAATGCCGCTGCAATTCCTCTTCCATCTGCAATTCCTCCGGCTGCGATCACCGGGATTTCAACTGCATCTACAACCTGCGGAACGAGAACCATCGTTGTATTCTCACCGATGTGTCCGCCTGCTTCTGTTCCTTCTGCCACCAGAGCATCTGCTCCACAACGCTGCATTCTCTTCGCCATCGCTACAGAAGCAACTACAGGGATCACTTTGATTCCGGCTTCCTTCCACATCTTTACATATTTTTCCGGAGATCCTGCACCGGTCGTGACAACTGCTACACCTTCTTCGACAGCCACCTTTGCAACTTCATCTGCATAAGGACTGATCATCATAATATTGATTCCAAACGGCTTATCTGTCAGCTTCTTTGCCTCACGGATCTGTTCTCTGACCCACTCGGCCGGTGCACTTGCTGTTCCGATCAGTCCAAGTCCACCGGCATTTGAAACTGCTGCCGCCAGATGATATTCTGCAACCCATGCCATACCGCCCTGAATGATCGGGTACTCAATTCCAAGTAATTCTGTTATTCTCGTTCTCATAAGAACTCCCTTCTTGATCACTTCTCTATCAACGGTTCTCTCGGATTGGCTGCCGAAAAGGAACCGGAATGCTTCGTTTTCTACTTGTTCTATACTTCTACTTGTGTGATTCGATATATTTTACAACGTCCCCCACTGTTGTGATCTGCTCTAGATCTTCAGATGGGATCTCTACTTCAAAAGCTTCCTCAAATGCCATTACCATCTCAAAAAGATCCAGGGAATCTGCTCCAAGATCCTCTTTGAAAGATGTTGTCTCACTTAATGTGCTTTCCTCTACGTTTAATGACTCTGCTACGATTTCTTTTACTTTTTCTAACATGATTTTGTTTTCCTTTCTTGAATTTACCATTCCATCAGGCATCCTGCCCATGTAAGTCCTGCCCCGAATCCGGCAAGTATAATTTTCTGACCTCTTTTCAGCTTTCCATCCCGATTCATTTCATTTAAAAGGATTGGAACTGACGCCGCCGACGTATTCGCATATTCACCAAGATTCATTGGGAACCTCTCAATTTCTACGCCAACTCTCTTTGCAGCCGCTTCAATGATTCTTCTGTTTGCCTGATGCAAAACAAAGTAATCCACATCTTCTCTTGAAACATCTGCTTTTTTCAACATTTCTTCGATGATTTCCGGTACTTTTCTCACAGCGAACTTAAAAACTGCCTGTCCATCCATCCGAATTACCGGCGTTTCTTCTGTTCCATATTGTAAGGTCAATGCCTCTCCCTTGTCTCCTGCCGAATGTGCCATGGCCGTGTAGACTGCTTCTGCACTTTCACTTTCTTCTCCCCGGAGAACCACTGCACCTGCACCGTCTCCGAATAAAATGCAAGTTCCACGGTCTTTCCAGTCTACAATTCTGCTCATCTTCTCTGCACCGATCACCAGTGCAGTCTTAACAAGACCCGAACGGATATAAGACTGCGCCGTATTCAATGCGAGAATAAATCCCGAACAGGCTGCATTCAGATCGTATCCCCATGCATGAACTGCACCGATTGCTTTCTGCACTTCACAGGAAGTATTCGGAAATACTGTTTCTGAAGAAGACGTCGCTACAAGGATCAGGTCAATCTCTTCTGCTTTCAGCCCGCTGTCTGCAAGAGCTTCTTCTGCTGCTTTTGCAGCCATAAAAGATACCGTCTCCTGTTTTGCGAGATGTCGGCTTTGAATTCCTGTGCGTTCCCGGATCCATTCATCACTTGTGTCGACCAGAGAGGACAATTCCACGTTGTCCATTCGATGGGACGGTATGTACGATCCTGTCCCGCATATTCTTCCTATCATATCTCTTCTCCAACTCTGTCAAAATAATTGTCACTCTTCACAGTATGATTCTTTCCAGATCTGAACCGTAATTGTTTTGACTTTTAAATACTTTGACTCTCAAAGTATATCATAAATAAAATAGATGTCAAGATAATTTTTAGACAGTTTTTCTCTTTTTGTCTATTAGTTGCTGGTCGCACATCGTATGAACAGCAATACATATTTTATTTGAATCTGTCTTTTCTGCGCAGTATAATAAAATAAACGTAACTGTTCAGAAAGGAAATTTGTCATGAAATACAAGAATATTGTTTTTGACTTTGGAAATGTCATCGGACGTTTTGATGGAAAAGCGATTCTTTCAGAATTCTGCCCATATGAAGAAGAACTGGATCATTTATCCGAAATCGTTTATAAACGCTGGGCAGAACTTGACGCCGGCACACTTAATTATGATAGTTACATAAATGAAGTCATCGATCAGGTTCCGGAACATTTGAAGGACTGCATCCGCCGGTTTGCAAAAGAATGGCCACGCTGCACTACTTTACTTCCGGATACCATTACATTTATCCATGAATTAAAAGAGCGCAATATACCAATCTATCTGCTGTCTAATGCTCCAACCTATTTTGCAGAATACTATGAAGGAAGTGAACTTCTTTCTCACTTTGACGGAATCTTATTTTCCGGACCGATCAGACTTGCAAAGCCGTCTCCTGAAATCTACAGTCATTTTCTCAGGAAATTTGATTTAAAGGCAGAAGAATGTTTCTTTATTGATGATCTTGAGCCAAACATCAATGCAGCAAAAGAAGCCGGAATGGGTGGACTTGTATTTACTGGCGATATCAATGAAGTAAAAAAAGCAATTGGTTTCTGATCCAATTGCTTTTTCTATTCGCTCCTGCCTCAATCCTTTATCGATTGAACGCTTTGAATTCTCTCTGTGCTTCACGCTTCTGATCTTTCTTTGCGATCGTCTCACGCTTGTCATATAATTTCTTACCTTTGGCAAGTCCGATCTCAATCTTTACAAGACTTCCGCTGAAATAAACCTGCAGCGGAACAACTGTAATTCCCTGTTCTTTCATCTTACCAAATATTTTCAGTATCTCCTTCTTATGAAGAAGCAGCTTTCTCACACGAAGCGGATCTTTGTTAAAGATATTCCCCTTCTCATAAGGACTGATATGCATACCATAGATATACATCTCCCCGTCTTCCACACGGATAAATGCTTCTTTAATACTACACTTTCCCATACGAAGAGACTTTACTTCTGTGCCATGCAGCACAAGTCCTGCTTCGTATTTCTCAAGAATAAAATAATCATGATATGCTTTTTTATTATTCGCAATAAGTTTTTTCTCTGTCTTTGCCATCTGATTCCAACCTCTAACTCATCTATTTTAACCGCACTCCTGCAAGTATTATGCCAGCTCGAAATTAATTGTCCGTAGCAGCTTGTCTGCATCACTTACGCGGACACGCACCTTTTCACCAAGTTTATATGTCTTTCCTGTATGCTCTCCGACCATTTCATATGTCTGCTCTATAAAATTATAATGATCGTCCCGCAGATCCACAACATGAACAAGGCCTTCCACTGTATTCGGAAGTTCTACATAAATTCCCCATTTTGTAACACCGGAAATGACACCTTCGTACTCTTCTCCAATATGCATGCGCATATACTCTGCTTTTTTCATCTTCACAACTTCACGTTCTGTCTCTTCTGCCAGTCGTTCTCTGTCACTACACTGCTTCGCTACTTCCGGGAGGATCTTGTCATAATGTTCTATACGATTCTCATTCAATCGTCCGCGCAGGTTCTCCTTAATGATTCTGTGAATCTGGAGATCCGGATAACGGCGGATTGGAGAAGTGAAATGTGTATAATACTTCGCTGCCAATCCAAAGTGTCCTGTATTCTCTGTTGTATATTTTGCCTGGCACATGGAGCGTAATGTAAGTCTGCTGATCAGAGCTTCTTCCGGGGTTCCTTCCACCTGACTGAGAAGTTTCTGAATCTCCTTTGGCTTTACTTCATCATGCACATGAATATGATAACCGAAATTATTGATAAATGTACTCAGTTTCTTTATCTTCTCTTCATCTGGAACTTCATGCGTTCTGTAGAGAAATGGAACCTCTCTCCAAAAATATTCTTCTGCCACTGTCTCATTAGCAAGAAGCATAAAATCTTCGATGATCTTCGTTGCACTGTTTCTCTCATAAGGTTTGATATTAATTGGTTTCCCCTTCTCATCCAATTCAATCTTTGTCTCCGGAAAATCAAAATCAATCGAACCTCTCTTGCCACGTCGTTCTCTGAGAATCGTTGAAAGTTCCTGCATCTTCTGAATCATCGGAACAAAATCCTTATCTTCTTCCAGTGTTTCCGGTTCTTCTGCCAGCACCTTAGATACACCTGTATAACTCATACGCTTGTCTACCCGGATCACAGTCTCCGCGATCTGATGATCGATCACCTCGCCCTTTGGAGACACTGTCATAATACAGGATAATGCCAGACGGTCTTCCCCTGCATTCAGAGAACAGATGCCATTCGACAACACATGCGGCAGCATCGGTATGACACGGTCAGCAAGATAAACACTCGTCCCACGCTTCAGTGCTTCTCGATCCAGAGCACTTTTCTCCTGTACATAATTGGTAACATCCGCAATATGAACTCCCAGCTGATAATTCTCATCCTTCATTGTCAGAGAAACCGCATCATCCAGATCCTTCGCATCTTCACCGTCGATCGTAACCATCTGCCAGTCACGTAAATCCAATCTTCCTGCACAATCTGCTTCTGATACATCTTTTCCAACACGAACCGCCTGATTCAATACCTTCTCCGGAAATTCTGTAGGAAGATCATAATCCTTTACAATAGATAAAATATCTGCTCCCGGATCATTCACATGACCGATGATCTCAACAATCTTTCCTTCCGGCTTAGCATGTTCCTGTCCATAAGATGTCAGTTCTACCACAACCTTATGACCGTCCATGGCACCCATCTCTTTTCCGGCCGGAATATAAATATCCTTCAGATATCTCTGATTATCCGGACGTACAAATCCAAAACTCTTACTCTTCTCATACAATCCGACAATCTTCTTCACCTGATGCGACACGATTCTTACGATTTTTCCTTCTTTTCTCTTACCGCCCGGCGCACCTGTGATAATACATTCCACTTCATCTCCCTGGAATGCACCGTTCACATTCTCTCCCGGAATAAAGATATCCTCATCTTCACCCTCTAGCATAACAAATCCAAATCCACGGATATTCGCCTGGAAGGTTCCTGTGATACGCTTTGCCTGACCTTTACTATATTTTCCTCTTTTAGAAAGTGTAATCTTTCCTTCTTCAACGAGCGCATCCAACACTTCCTGAAGCTCTCTTCTCTGTTCTTTCGATACCTGAAGAACCGTCGCAATCTCTTTGACTTTCATTGGGATATAAAAATCATCACAAATAAAGTCATAAATCACTTTTTTTCTCTTTTCAAATGTCTGATCCATTCTGTTTCCTTTCATCTTTACTCAAAGTAAAAAAAGACATTCTATAGTCTTATTATAGAATGTCTTATACTTACTTCATCATCTGTTATTAATTAAAAACCTTAAGGTTCAGTACTACTGCAAGCACCAGGAAAAGAATAGCAAGAAACTTTGTAGACTTTACAAGTGCACCTTCCATAGAACGTCCCTTGTTCTGTCCCCAGTAAGTATCCGCCATACCGCCAATCGTTCCCAATCCAGCTGACTTTCCTTCCTGCAAAAGAATAATCGCTGATAATGCGATACAGTCTATAACAAAGATAATGTATAAAACAATCTTCAAAATGTCCATCTTCTATGACCTCCTACACACTAACGTAACAGCACACTTATTAAACCATAAAATATAGCTTCTAAAATCTTCTCATGCCATTACATGAATCTTAATTATTCTATCACAAGTAAGGTTGATTTGCAAGTATTAAAAGATTCCAAATATCTTCTCACGGAATGAAACATATAGGGAATCATAATCTGTATACTGAATCTTACTGTTCTTAAACTTTTCTCCCCATCTGCTGCAAAGATGATCTGCGATCAGTTTCGCATCGTCATGCTCTGTCAAAAGAATTGCCGGAAATACATAATAGATCATAAAGAAATTCAGATCTGTCTGAATTGCACTGTCTATTTTTCCTTTTTTCGGAGAAACATATGCATCATAAACCTTATCTGTAAAGTCTACTGCAAGCTCTTTGGCTGCCGTCTCTTTATCAGAAGCATTCTCCGTATATTCTGTCATCTCACGGAAATAATGTCCATGATTCTCTATAAAAGCCTCCATATTTACTTTATAAGAAGCCTTCTTCAACTTTTTCATCATCGGCTTCATATCTGCAAATATTTTTTCTACATGATCAAGCATATTGTTCCTCCATTACGTTAAAAAATGTGACTAGTCTGTTACAACACCCTTCTGAAGCATTACATTCGCATAAAGTGCTGATTCACCTGTTGCAATGATTGCATAAGCTGTCTTAGCTTCATCATAGAATGCAAAACGCTCAATGTTTCCAACAACAGCATCACCTCTGTCATCATATTTACGGATAATCTCTTTATATGTATCCCAGATTGGTGTCTCCACAGTATCTCCAGGCATAACTTCCATAAGATTTACCGGATGCTCCACATAGCTGTCCAGAGGGAACACCTGAAGAATCGCATCAAGAATCTCCGGTACTCCGTGTCCGTCGCAACGGATCACAATCGCGTCTTTTCCCATTGATTCAGCCGGGAAGTTTCCATCAGAGATAACCAGTCTGTCACTGTGTCCCATCTCAGCAAGTACTTTCAACAGTTCTGGTGATAAAATTTTTGGAATTCCTTTTAACATATTATCTTCCTCCTTGATATAATAACATATTATTTTAAAAAAGGAACCGGGAATTTCCCGATTCCTTTCTTTTCACTTTAATAATTCAGCTTCTCTTTACAGATATGAATTAGTCATAAAGGTTTGGAACGATGTCAGCATCTTCCATGTTTGTAGAATCATACCAGTAACCATCTGTTGTAACGTCTTCTACAGACTCACCATCACAGATCTTAGCAAGAGTCTCGATGGAGATTTTACCCTGCATCAGAGGAGACTGTGTAACAGCACCGAGCATTGTACCATCTTTAACAGCTGCTTTAAGAACTGAACCAGCATCGAATCCAGCACCGATGATCTTTCCTTCGCCTGTTCCAAGTTTGTTCAGGTTTTGGTTAGCTGTGAGAACACCCTCTGCAGATACCTGGTTTGATCCGAACATAGCGATTGTATCGTCTTTGTTCATGATGTTAGAAGCCTCTGTAGCACACAGCTCAACTGTTGTCTGAGCCGGAACTGCAACTTCAAGGATAACGTCTGCAGATGCCTGATCTCCGTTGTCTTTAACCTGGTTTACATAGAAGTCATTTCCTACAACTGCTACTGTAAATCCATCAGCTTTAGCAAGTTCGATGAACTTGTTGATGAATCCCATACCACGCTCAGAAATGTTAGCGGATGTTGCATCCTGGTTAACTTCACCTACACGAACCTGTCCTTTTCCAAGTTTGTCTTTGATTGCTGGATAAATGTGCTCAGCAGCAATTCCACCAGCCTGCTCGTTGTCTGTTACAACTGTTGCGTATACAGATCCTTCTGGAGCGTCCGGAACACCTGAGTCAAAGCATACTACTGGGATTTTCTTCTCAAGTGCTGTCTTGAGTGAATCAATAACTGAGTTCTGGTCACAAGCTGCAAGAGCGATTCCGTCTGGATCTTTGTTGATTGCGTTGTTCAGCATGTTAACCTGGTCAGCGATATCGGACTCAGCGTTCGGTCCTGTTGTGTTAGCTGTAACACCGAGCTCATCACAAGCCTGGTTGATTCCCTGTACAGCTGCCTGCCAGTATGAAGACTGGAAGCTCTTTACAACAACTTCGAAATGATATCCCTTAGAATCTCCTGATCCTTCTGTCTTATTTCCTTCATCTGTTGTCTTAGTTTCTCCTCCCTTGGATCCACATCCAGCGAGCATTCCAACTACCATACATCCACCAAGTAAAACTGCTAAAACTTTCTTTTTCATAATTATGTCCTCCTGACAAAATAAATTTGTGACTGCTTGTCTGAGTTTTCTTCCAGTTTTCCTCTCCCTAATGCCGGGCCTCTCTGGCAGAGCCTCTTTCGTGCATTTCTTAAATCGCTCTGCAGAAGTAGTTTGCCCAAGCTTCTTTGTCCGAAAACTCTTTATACAGTCTGTTTCGTTTAGCTTCTATAGTAACAGCTTTCTTTTTCACGCTTTTTTCAGCATGTTTCCTCGCCGCTATCTATCCGCACACATTAATAATATAACACATTACTAATGGTTTTGCAATTAATTATTGCTTTTTCGTGATTTTTCACAAATTCTAAATTCAAGTGGAAAAAATTACTCTTTTCCTGCTTTTCTCTTAAGAATATCAACAAGTACGGCTGCGATCAGGACAAATCCTGTAATAATCTGCTGCCAGTTAGCTGTCAGTCCGATGAATGGAAGACCAGTCTTCAGAAGACAGATAACGAATACACCAAACAGTGTTCCTGTGATGCTTCCTACACCACCTGTCATGGATACACCACCGATGATTGCTCCACCGATAGCCTCAAGCTCGAATCCGGCACCACTTCCTGGCTGAACTGTAGCAAAGATAGCGGAGTATGCGATAGAAGCAAGTCCTGCGAAGAATCCACAGATTACATATGCTGCAATATGATAGAATCTTACATTAACTCCGGAAAGTCTTGTTGCTTCTTTGTTACTTCCGATTGCAAGTGTATAACGTCCAATTCTTGTATGATTCAGTACGAATGTCATAACAACAACCAGAAGAATTACCCATAAGAAACCGATCGGGATATTCTGTCCGCCAGACTGAATCTTGAAGATACTTCTGAACCATCCGCCCGGTGCTGCTGCTGCCGGCCATGAGATTCCAAATCCACCTACGATAATGGAACCAAGTCCACGAGTAATCATACAAGTACAAAGTGTTGCCAGGAATGCCGGCAGGTCCATGATTGCTACCAGTACACCATTCAGAACACCAATCAGCATTCCAAGAATAATTGCTGCAAGGATACCAACGATTGTAGGCATTCCTTTGTGAACGATCAGATATCCACCAACGAGTGAATAACATACAAGTCCAGTACCGATTGACAGGTCAACACCACCTGTCATCAGTGGAAAGGCTACTCCAATTGCCATCAGGACAATATAATAGGAGAAGTCTAGAATGTTAATAAATGTTGTATATTTTCTGAAGTTCGGGCTCATTGCACAGAAGAAGATAAACAGTGCAATAACAACGAGCAGGACGATGAATTTCTGTCCTCCCATTCTGTCAATAAATGACTTATTAGAGCCGGCCTTCTTTGTTGTATTATTTGCCATTACTTTTTCCCTCCCTACTCAATCTCACGTGTAGCCATGTTCATGATATTTTCCTGTGTAGCTTCGGAAATATCCAGCTCACCTGTCTTCTTACCTTCGCACATAACAACGATTCTGTCACTCATACGAAGGATCTCTGTCATCTCGGAGGAAATCATAATAATGGCTTTTCCTTCTGCTGCCAGCTGATTCATCAGCTTGTAAATCTCATTCTTAGCTCCAACGTCGATACCTCTTGTAGGCTCATCGAAGATAAGGATGTCACAGTCTCTTGTCAGCCATTTTGCAATAACGACTTTCTGCTGGTTACCACCTGACAGGTTAACTACCAGCTGATCTGTACCAGGAGTCTTTGTTGCAAGCTGCTCAACATATTCCTGAGCAATCTTGTTCTCTTTCTTCTTATCGATAAAAGGACCGCTCATGAATTTTTCAAGTGTTGCCATTGTTGTATTCTCAGCAACTGATTTCTGTACAACAATACCATATCTCTTTCTGTCCTCTGACAGATAACCGATACCGCACTTAACAGCATCCTGTGGGCTCTTGATTGTAACCTTCTTACCGTTGATATAAATATCACCGCTGTCAATCGGGTCAGCTCCAAAGAGTGCTCTGGCTGTCTCTGTACGTCCAGCTCCCATCAGTCCGGAGAATCCAAGGATCTCACCTTTGTGAAGTTCAAAGCTTACATCCTGAACCATCTTACCTGCGTTCAGATGATCTACCTTAAGAACAACCGGTGCTCCCGGAGGTGTCATGTTCTTCTCCTTCGGATCTTCGTAAATAACACGTCCAACCATCATGTTGATGATGTCGTCTTTTGTACTTTCTTTTGTGATCAATGTTCCGACATAAGTACCATCTCTCATGACTGTAACACGGTCTGTGATCACTTTGATCTCATCCATACGGTGGGAGATATAAACAATTCCCATTCCCTGACTTCTCAGGTCACGGATGATCTTGAACAACTGCTCGATCTCTGTCTCTGTCAGAGCTGCTGATGGCTCGTCAAAGATGATGATCTTTGCATCATGTGAAATTGCTTTTGCGATCTCACACATCTGCTGCTTACCTACTGTAAGTTTTGACATTGTCTCTCTCGGATCAATATCAACGTTCATTCTGTCGAACAGTTTCTGTGCTTCTTCGTTCATCTTCTTGTCATCGATCTTGATACCCTTCTTGAACTCTCTTCCGATGAAGATGTTCTGAGCAACTGTCAGATGACCAAGCATGTTCAGCTCCTGGTGTACGATGATAACACCATTGTCCTGCGCTTCACGAGCACTATGGAACTCAACTTCTTTACCTTCATATGTAATTGTTCCTGAATCTTTTGTATAAATACCTGTGAGAACTTTCATCAGAGTTGACTTACCGGCACCGTTCTCTCCCATAAGAGCAAGAACTTCGCCTTTTCTGATCTCAAGATCTACATGGTCAAGTGCGTGAACACCTGGGAAAGATTTATCAATCCCTTTCATTTCCAATATAACTTCGCCCATTTTATTACCCTTGCCTTTCTTTCAATCAAACATTTCGTTCATCATTCATAAAGCTGATCTCTTATTATAGAAGAGAAATTAGTTCTTTCTGCGTCTTGCAAGTACGTCACTGAATACTGCGACGATAACAATAACACCTGTAATGATAAGCTGATAATCTTTTGTAAAGCCAAGAGCCAGAATTCCTTCCTGAAGAAGAGCGATGATAAATACACCAATGATTGTACCGCTGATGGATGCAAGTCCACCTGCCATGGATGTACCACCCATTACACATCCGGCGATTGCTTCGTTGTTGTACTGATCTCCATAACCAGGCTGTACTGTTGTATATGCAGATACATAGAAGATAGCACCCATTCCAACGAGAACTCCACAGATAATGAATGCAAGCATTTCCCATTTCTTAACATCTACACCTGAAAGTCTAACAGCTTCTTTGTTACTACCAAGGCAAAGGATGTAACGTCCGATTCTTGTCTTATTCAGGATAATAGCACAGATAACTGCTACAACCAGAAGAATAACAAGTCCTACCGGGAATCCGTTATATCTTACAAGATTTCTGAACCATCCGTTGTCCGGATCTGCTGCCTGCGGCCAGCTGACTGACTGTGTCTTTGTGTAAACTGATGCAAGACCTTTTGCGATATTCATACTTGCCATTGAAGTGATGAATGAAGGTACTGACCAGTAAGCTACCAAGTATCCATTGAAGAGCCCAAAAGCAAATCCTACAAGGATACTGATCAGGAATGCAACCGGCATTGAAATTCCATGTGTTGTCAGTGTGTAACCTGAGATAAGTGCACAACAGAACATAACCGGTCCAATAGAGAAGTCGATCTGTCCTGTAGCAATTACAAATGTAACACCCAGTGATAAAAATCCAAGGAAATAAGCATAATTGAGTGCGCTCATGATTCGGTTCATTCCTGCGAAGCTTCCTCCGGTCAGTGCACAGAAGAGTCCGTACATCAGAAGAAGGACACAGCACAAAACAATTCTGTTAAATCCTACCTTTTTTACAAAAGGATTTTGTTTAATTTTTTCCAATTTTCTTCCTCCCATCTTTTACTTTGCTGGTGTTGACTGGATTGTCGATTAACTCTTACGATACCCCCATTCCTCTTAACCTCAGCGTAACGGTTCGCTTTCAAAGCTTTAAGATTTTTTGTTTTTCAAAGTGTGTTTTCGATTTCCCCGCACACCTTTGATACATGAATAAATTATAGCTTTGTTTCCACATTTTGTCAAGATTCCCCACCGTTTTTAGGGCGAAACGGTTCGTTTTTGTTTGTTTTCACTATTTTTTCATCCATTTTCGCAACAAAACACACGCTTTTCTGTGCATTTTGCTTATGCACTATCCAAGGTCTCGTATTGAGTCTCCCTCTCTTACAGAGGTACTGAAACTAATTTTTACCGGCATACCGTTTTGCTCTCCATTTACTCGCTCCAGGAGCATAGCTACAGCCTTCTCGCACATCGTTTCCATTGGCTGGACAATCAGCCATAATTTAGGGCGCAGCACCTGGGTCATCGGAAGATTGTCCACTCCAATAAGTGAGACATCTTGCGGACAGGAGAGTCCTGATTCGTTCAATGCCATAATTCCACCAAGCATGGTGTTATAGTTTCCTAAGATCACACCGGTCGGACGGTCTTCAAGCTCCAAAAGTTCTTTCATTCCTCTGTACCCATGTTCAAAAGAATGCCTTCCCAGCTTGCAGTATTCTTTTGGAATCTCCAGTCCTGCCTGGTTCATCGCATCAGAATATCCTTTCACACGTTCCCTTCCGGTATATTCAATATTAGAGGCAATCACAGCGATTTTCTTGTGATGGTTCTCAATTAATTTATTCGTTGCACGATAGATTGCTGTCCGGTTATCAACCTCAACGCAATCATATTCTTCATCCTGGAATGATCTGTCAACCAGAACAACCGGAACATTTGCTTTTTTCGCAGCATGAAGAAACTTTCCATGCATTCCTACAGCAAATACCAATATTCCATCCACTTTCCTGCTAAGAAGAAACTGCAAATTTTCTTTCTGTAGCTTCTCGTCATTACAGGAATCACAGATCAACATTCCATATCCCTTTTTATGAAGTTCCATTCCCAGATAATGCAACATACTTCCTACAAAAAGACACTGTATATCATAGACCAGAACTCCAATTGTCTTTGTCTTGTGGGTAACAAGCCCTCTTGCGAGCTCGTTCACTTCATAATGCAGTTCGTTGATTGCCTCCTCAATCAAGATACGATTTTCCGGCAATACATTACCGCCATTCAAATACTTCGATATCGTTGCAAGGGACAATCCTGTCCTTTTCTTGATATCGCGAATAGTAGCAGCCATAATCTTCTCCTCCCAGGCCAATCAGCGAACCGTTATGCATTTTGCCCAACTTAACTGCTTATTCCATTAAATCATACAGCAGATTGACAGTCAAGTGTTTCTGAAGAATTCTTTTTTATTACGTTGCCAGCCATAATGTTACTGTTCACACGATGTGCGACCAGTAACGCCATAATTACACTACAACTGGCAACCCATTCCCCCTTAGTTCAAAGCACTATACTAAAATTTTCTTAAATCTCTCGTATGCTTCGTCCCATGCTTCTTTGTCCTGTGGCTCGTAGATCTTGATGTCCTGAGAACGTTTGATAATTTCTCTTGCTTCTTCGATAGATTTGATATCTCCGGAAGCCATGAGCTGCAGTGCAATATTTCCGAGAACAGTCGCCTCGATCGGACCTGCACTTACTCTGCATCCACATGCATTTGCTGTGAACTGGCAAAGAAGAGCACTCTGTGTTCCACCGCCTACCATGTAGACTGTCTTATAATCTTTACCTGTACACTCCTTAATCTCTTCCATCGCATGACGATATTTCATTGCAAGGCTCTGGTTGATGCAACGAACAACTTCTCCGACTGTTTCCGGAACAGGCTGTCCTGTCTTCTTGCAGAATTCACGGATTCTTGTCGGAATATCTCCGGCAGGTGTGAATTCCGGTGCATCCGGATCAATAAAGCTCTGAAGTGCCGGAGCTTCTTTTGCCATAATCTCAAGCTCGCCAAATCCGTACTCATTTCCTTCACGGATCCACTGACGACGGCTTTCCTGAATACACCACAATCCAATGATATTCTTAAGGAAGGAAATCTTTCTTCCATATCCACCTTCATTTGTGATGTTGTAATGCTCAGATTTCTCATTGATAATAGGTTCTGCAAGCTCTGTTCCAAGCAGTGACCATGTTCCACAACTCAGGAAGATAAAATCTTCTTCTGATGTTGGTACAGATACAAGTGCGCTCTGCGTATCATGTCCTGCAACAGCCATAACATCAATCTTATCCAGACCAAGCTCTGTACAGATTTCATCTGTAAGAGTGCCGATCTTTGTACCTGTAGGTACGATTTCCGGGAAAATATGTTTCGGAATTCCCAGTGCTTCGATCACTTCATCTGACCACTCGCCCTTTTTCGCATCAAGAAGCTGTGTTGTAGAAGCAATAGAATACTCAGCTTTTTTCTCCCCTGTAAGGAAGTAGTTGAAAAGGTCTGGCATCAAAATCATCTTGTCAGCTTTCTCAAGAAGCTCTTTTCTTGTCTTTACAAGAGAAAGGAGCTGGAATGCTGTGTTGAGATCCATGAACTGATTTCCTGTGATCTGGTAGAATTTCTCTTTATCGATCAGTTTGAAACTTTCTTCGATCATTCCTTCTGTACGTGCATCACGGTAATGTACAGGGTTCTCAAGAAGTCTTCCTTCCTCGTCGATCAGTCCAAAATCAACTCCCCATGTGTCGATACCGATACTTTCGATTTTACCACATTTTTTTGCTTTGATCAGACCCTGTTTGATCTCAAAAAATAATCTCAGTACATCCCAGTACATTGATCCATTCAGGATAACCGGATCGTTAGAAAAACGGTGAAGTTCTTCAATGCTGATCTTGTCACCATCAAAAGTTCCGCACATTGCTCTTCCGCCTGAAGCACCAAAGTCAAATGCTAATACTTTTTTCTCCATAATCTTCCTCTTTTCTTAATACTCTTTTACTCGGTATTAAAACAGGGGCCCTGCATAGGCAGCACCCCCGCATTCTTTGTTCTAGCTCTGTATCGAAACTGCATTTACAGTCTTTTTACATTTCCTAACAAAAGGACTCCATCTTATTTGTAAAGCGGTCCGTAGTTCTTACAAGCTCTGAAGTCAGCGCCTTCTTTATCCATTCCAAATGCATTCCATGCTGCCGGACGGTAGATATCTTTCTCCGGTACGTTGTGCATAGATACTGGAATACGAAGCATTGAACACATTGTGATCAGGTCAGCTCCGATGTGTCCGTAGGAGATAGCACCGTGGTTAGCTCCCCAGTTGTTCATTACATCATAAGCTGTCTTGAATGCTCCCTCTTTACCATCACATCTTGGAGCAAACCATGTACATGGCCATGTGTAGTCTGTACGTTTCCAAAGCTTATCAGATACTTCTTCTGGAAGTTCAAGTGTCCATCCTTCTGCAATCTGAAGAACCGGTCCAAGTCCTTTTACAAGGTTAAGACGGATCATTGTAGCTGGCATCTGAGCGCGTGTCTCGTAACGGCTTGAGTATCCGCCTCCACGGAAGTATCCGTTGTCAGCCATGCACCACTCTGTAGCATCCATGATTGCTTTCTGGTCTTCTTCTGTAACGTTCCACCATTCTTTCATAACGCCGTTACCGTTCTCGTCTTTAGCAACACCAGATGCATCAAGGCAAGCTGCTCCAGAGTTGATCAGGTGAAGGAATCCACCGTTCTCTTTAGCAACACCCTCGAGGTCATATCCTGTAGCTTTCTTAACTGCCTCTGGGCTCCAGTATGTACGAACATCAGCGAAGATCTGAGCACGTCCTGTAAGAAGTTTCATGAACATCATTCCAAGTCCGTTGAGAACGTCGTTCTCTGTAGCAAGGATGTATGGCTCACGAGCTCCGTTCCAGTCGAAAGATGTATTCAGAACTGCCTCTGCGAAGTCTCCGTTCGGATAGAAGTCTGTCCACTGTCTCTGTCCCTGGAATCCAGCTGCCAGAGCGTTGTGTCCGATTGCTTCCTCTGAGAACTTCTCGTCAAGATTCTTATTTCCATTCATAAGGTCTTTGATGATAACTGCCATCTTAACAACGAACTCGAACTGCTCCTCTTTCTCCTCTGGAGTAGCCTGAAGCTCTTCTGGGTTCTTGTCCCAACCAATCTTGCAAGTCTCTTTTGCCCATTTCAGAGCTTTCTCGAACTCAGCCTTGTCATAGATCTCTTCTGACATACGACGGATGATTTCTACCTCATCAACAGACTCTACACGCATTCCAAGGTAAGACTCGATGAAATCAGAATCAATGATAGATCCACCGATACCCATTGTAACAGATCCGATCTGAAGGTAAGATGTTCCTCTCATGGATGCTGCTGCAACAGCTGCACGTCCGAATCTAAGAAGTTTCTCTTTAACGTCTTCCGGAATTGTTGTGTCATCAGCTTCCTGAACGTCATGTCCGTAAATTCCGAATGCCGGAAGTCCCTTCTGTGCATGTGTAGCAAGTACAGATGCAAGGTATACAGCTCCCGGTCTCTCTGTTCCGTTGAATCCCCATACAGCTTTGATTGTCTGTGGATCCATATCCATTGTCTCAGCTCCGTAGCACCAGCAAGGTGTAACTGTAACTGTGATATCTACGCCTTCTCTTCTGAACTTATCAGCACAAGCAGCACTCTCACCTACACGTCCGATTGTTGTGTCAGCGATAACAACTTTAACCGGCTCGCCATTTGAATATCTTAAGTTCTCCTCAAACAGTTTTGCTGCAGATTTTGCCATGTTCATTGTCTGCTCTTCAAGAGATCCTCTTACGTCAAGAGCTCCTCTACGTCCATCAATTGTCGGTCTGATACCAATTACTGGATAAGATCCTACTAATCTTCTTTCTGCCATAATTACATTCCTCCTTAATTGTTTGCCTTGCTCTGCTTATCTTCCTTCGCAGAACCGCTTCTTTAAGTATCATTATAGTTCTTTCCTTTCTTTTTGTCTTGTGGTATACTAGAATAAAAATATAAAGATATTCACCTTTTATACAACAAAGTACAATTTACAAGCATATATCTTCATATTTATGTTTGTATTTACACTATTTAGATTTTCAAAGGAGATTATTGCATGAAATACATCAATTACAAAGAAGAGCGTAATCACGGAACCATTGATTTTCCAATTGAATTTTATCATGTTACGCCAAATCATCCACGGTATGATATGTCTTATCACTGGCACATCGAATACGAACTTATTCGTGTTTTAAAAGGGAACTTACTTATGTCAATTGGTGAAAATGAATTCACTGCAGAAGCCGGAGACCTTATTTTTATAAAAGGAGGGCTTCTTCATGGCGGAACTCCTAAGGATTGTGTCTATGAATGTCTTGTTTTTAATCTTGAATCGCTCATGGCAGTAAACCATGCCAGCGAACGTCTGCTTAAGAAGATCGGAAGTGACACTCTGACTATCCCTGCCCTCATCAAAGCACCTGTAAAGAATTTAGAACATATTACTTCCATGATGTTTGAACATATCAAAAAGCGTACCGAAGGGCACGAGCTTATGGTGATTGGTACTCTGTACCAATTTTTAGGCTACATTTTGGAAAATAAATTGTTCGAAAACGTTCGAATCATCAGTCAGAAGGATAGCCGAAAAATAGAACATTTAAAGAAAGCTCTTGAAGTGATTGAAAACCATTATGCTGACTGTATCACACTGGAAGATCTGGCTCAGGCAGCCGGCATGAATTCAAAATATTTCTGCCGTTACTTTAAGGATATGACCCACAGGACCCCTGTTGACTATCTGAATTATTATCGGATTGAGCAAGCCTGTTTCAAACTTGTAACTTCAAATGAATCTATTGCTGACATCGGATTAAGCTGTGGTTTCAATGATGTGAGTTATTTTATTAAGACATTCAAGAAATACAAAGGAATGACACCGAAGAAATATCTTCGCGCACCACTGTAATCAAAAATTGCGAAACAGGTCAACCCCATCATTTTTTCACGCAAAAGGAGATCCCCTTACGGAGATCTCCTCTTTTCATATCTCATTCACTCATGAAATATCCTTATTTATCTTCTTTTTCTGCAGCGTATACAGTTACCAGTTTGTTCAGGTAATCGTATCTCTCCATAGCTTCCTGCTCATTGAGAGCGAAGAGCTTGTCAGCCTTAGCCGGGTTAGCTCTCTTCAGTGCGTTGTAACGTACTTCACCATTCAGGAAGTCCTGGTATCCTTCTGCCTTCGGAGCCTTGCTGTCAAGTGAGAACTTGTCTCCCTCTGCAGCCGGGTTGTAACGGAAGTTATTCCAGTATCCACACTCTACTGCCAGCTGTTCCTCTGTCTGAGCTTTGCTCATACCCTTCTTGATACCATGGTTGATACATGGAGCGTAAGCGATGATCAGTGATGGTCCCGGATAAGCCTCAGCCTCAGCGATTGCCTTAACTGTCTGGTTGAAGTCAGCACCCATAGCGATCTGAGCTACGTATACGTATCCGTATGTCATAGCCATTCCTGCAAGGTCTTTCTTCTTAGTCTCTTTTCCGCCTGCTGCGAACTGAGCTGTAGCACCAGTCTTAGTAGCCTTAGAGGACTGTCCACCTGTGTTGGAGTAAACCTCTGTATCGAATACCATAATGTTGATATCTTTCTTGCTTGCAAGAACGTGGTCAACTCCGCCGTATCCGATATCGTAAGCCCATCCGTCTCCTCCGAAGATCCACTGGGATTTCTTAGCAAGGAAATCTTTGTTCTTCAGAACTTCTGCTCTCTCTTCGCAATCGCAATCGAGTGCTTCAAGAGCTGCAACAAGTTTGTCTGTAGCTGTTCCATTTGTAGCGCCTACTGTATATGTCTCAAGATACTCAGCTGCTGCAGCCTTAACTGCCTCATCTGTAGTCTTCTCTGCGATCTTCTCAACTTTTGCTTTCAGTCTGTCTCTGATTGTATTCTGTGCAAGCAGCATACCGTATCCAAACTCAGCGTTGTCTTCAAACAGGGAGTTGCTCCATGCAGGTCCTTTACCTTCCGGTGTTACTGTGTAAGGTGTAGACGGTGAAGAGTTACCCCAAATAGAAGAACATCCTGTTGCATTTGCAATATACATTCTATCACCAAACAGCTGTGTGATCAGCTTAGCGTATGGTGTCTCACCACATCCTGCACAAGCTCCTGAGAACTCAAGGAGTGGCTGTTTGAACTGGCTTCCCTTAACTGTTGTCTCTTTGAATTTAGCAACAACTTCTGGTTTAACCGGAATCTCTCTACCAAAGTCGAAGAATGTCTGCTCTCCTGCATTAGCTTCCATGTTAGCCATTGTAAGAGCCTTCTCAACTTCGCCTGTCTCTTTATTCTTCTTGCCCGGGCAGACATTCACACAAGATCCACATCCTGTACAGTCGTAAGCGGATACTGTCATTGTGAACTTCATTCCCGGCATTCCGATCATATCAAGTGTCTTAAGTCCTTCTGGAGCCTGAGCAACTTCTTCCTCTGTCAGAGCTACCGGACGGATAACCGCGTGCGGACATACATATGCACAACGGTTACACTGGATACACTGATTTGGATTCCAAACCGGAATATCTACTGCGATACCACGTTTCTCGTATGCAGATGTTCCTGACGGTGTAGATCCATCAATATAATCATTAAATGCAGATACAGGGAGTGTATTTCCTTCCTGAGCATTAACTTTTGCCTGAATGTTCTTAGCAAATGCAATCGCATCAGCTCTTCCGCCATCTGCGATGTGTGGTGTAGCAAGACCTTCGTCAGCTGCATCTTTCCAGCTTTCTGGAACTTCTACTTCTACAACCTGTTTTGCACCTGCATCGATTGCATCGTAGTTCATCTGTACGATCTTGTCGCCTTTTCTTCCGTAAGTAGCCTTAGCAGCTGCTTTCATAAGGTCAATAGCCTCTTCTTCCGGAATGATAGCTGCAAGTTTGAAGAATGCAGACTGAAGAACTGTATTGATACGTCCGCCAAGTCCGATCTCTTTACCAATCTTGATACCATCGATTGTGTAGAATTTGATTCCGTGGTTAGCGATATAAGCTTTCACCTGTCCCGGAAGATGCTCCTCAAGTCCTTCCATATCCCATGGGCAGTTCAGAAGGAATGTTCCTCCGTCAACCAGCTCCTGTACCATGTTGTATTTATTTACATAAGATGGGTTATGGCATGCTACAAAGTTAGCCTGGTGAATCAGGTATGTTGACTTAATCGGTTTCTTACCAAAGCGAAGGTGAGACATTGTAACACCACCGGACTTCTTAGAGTCATAATCAAAGTAAGCCTGTGCATACATGTCTGTGTTATCACCAATGATCTTGATGGAGTTCTTGTTTGCTCCAACAGTACCATCTGCTCCAAGTCCCCAGAACTTACAGTTGATTGTTCCTTCTGGTGTTGTAACAAGTGGCTTACCAGCATCAAGTGAAAGATGTGTAACATCATCTTCAATACCGATTGTGAATTTAGCTTTCTCATCATTGTGGTATACAGCAACGATCTGAGCAGGTGTTGTATCTTTAGAACCAAGTCCATAACGTCCTGTGTAAACCGGAACTGCATCGAACTTAGATCCTTTAAGTGCTGCAACAACATCCAGGTACAGTGGCTCGCCAAGTGCTCCTGGCTCTTTTGTTCTGTCAAGAACAGAAATCTTCTTAACTGTATCCGGGATAGCATCGATCAGAGCTTCTGCGCTGAATGGTCTGTAAAGACGAACTTTAACAACTCCGACTTTCTCTCCTGCAGCTGTCAGATAATCGATTGTCTCCTCGATTGTGTCACAAACAGATCCCATAGCTACGATCACGTGCTCTGCATCTGCTGCTCCATAGTAGTTGAACAGTTTGTAGTCTGTTCCGATCTTCTCATTAACCTTATCCATGTACTTCTGAACGATTCCCGGAAGTGCATCATAGAATGGGTTACAAGCCTCTCTAGCCTGGAAGAAGATATCCGGGTTCTGAGCTGAACCTCTCTGGCATGGGTGGTTCGGGTTAAGTGCATGTGCGCGGAACTCGTCGATTGCTTCCATGCTTACCATGTCTTTCAGATCTTCATAATCCCATGTCTCGATTTTCTGAATCTCGTGTGATGTTCTGAATCCATCAAAGAAGTTGATGAATGGAATCTTTCCCTCAAGTGCTGCACAATGAGCAACCGGAGTAAGGTCCATTACTTCCTGTACGCTGGATTCACAGAGCATAGCTGCTCCTGTCTGACGACATGCATAAACGTCAGAATGATCTCCAAAAATTGACAGTGCGTGGCTTGCAAGTGCACGGGCAGATACGTTGAATACTCCCGGAAGCTGCTCACCAGCAACCTTATATAAGTTAGGAATCATAAGAAGGAGTCCCTGAGAAGCAGTAAATGTTGTTGTAAGAGCACCTGCTGCTAATGATCCGTGAACAGCACCTGCTGCTCCGGCCTCGGACTGCATCTCTGTAACCTGTACAGTCTGTCCGAAAATGTTCTCCCTTCCTTCAGTAGCCCACTCATCGATATGCTCCGGCATAACGGATGAAGGCGTAATCGGGTAAATAGCTGCTACTTCTGTATATGCATAAGAAACGTGAGCTGCTGCCTGATTACCGTCCATGGTCTTCATTTTTCTTGCCATTTTTATTCCTCCTTAGGTGTTACATAGGTTTTACACTGAGTTAAGTATAATTAATTCACATGTAGTTTCATTATATCTCCAAAAGTCACAAAAGTCTAGAGTTATAAATATCCTCTTTTGTATATTTTCGTGTACAGAGCAGTGTTTTGAGAATAGTTATCAGTGCTGTTATTGGGGATTATTAACTAAAACAGGCAGAAATGGAAAAAGCCGGAAGAGTACTTTCTGTTGAACATTAACTCTTCTGGCTTATGAATCACTATACTTTTTTCTTATCATTCTATCTGTTTTTAAACAACCGGTCATCCCACTTCGGTGGTTTTTTCCCTTTGATCTTTGTTGGCACCGGCTCATACTGATCCACTTTTTTCTTCTCGTTTCTTTTTCTGCAATGTCTTCTACAATAAATCAGCATAATTCCTGTCACAATCACCAGACAACCTGCCAGAAGTTCTGACACCGGAAATCCGATTCCCGGAAGAACAAGCTGATCTGTTCTAAGCCGCTCGATCCACACGCGTCCTGCCCCATAACCAAACAGGTACATAAGAAAGAGTTCACCTTCATATTTCTTATGTTTCCTATACAGAAACAATATAATAAGAAGTCCGGCACACCATAATGATTCATACAAAAATGTCGGATCTACCTGAATATAACTGACTCCGTCAATTCTCTGCATGTTCTCGCGCATAAGTTCTGTGATATCTCCCGGCCTTACTGCATCAACCGGAAGCCTCATTGCAAACAGACAATCCGTATATTCTCCAAATGCTTCCCTGTTAAAGAAATTCCCCCAACGTCCAAGCATCTGACCATTCAGAAGCGCCAGTGCAATTGTATCCAAAATCTGAAATGGTGATTTTTTCTTAACAGCAGCCATCACAAAAACTGCGATCACTGCTCCGATCACGCCGCCATAAATTGCCAAACCACCTTCTCTGAGATTAAAGATAGACAAAAGATTATCTTTATATAAATCCCAGGAGAAAATCACGTAATAGATTCTTGCGCCTGCAATTCCTGCAATTACTCCGACAATTCCCATATCCAAATAGTCTTCCGGATTCTGTCCTGTTCTTTTTGCTTCCACTGTGGCAATCAAAAATCCAATCAAAATTGCTGCACCGATAATCATGCCGTAGTAAGCAATTGAAAAACCAAAGATGCTGATGCTTTTTCCTACATGATCCAGATAAATTCCTAAATTCGGAAAGCTGATATTATAATGCATATTATGTTATTTCCTTTCATATCCACAGAAATCAGGAACAAATCCAGTTGTCCCTGATTCCTGTTTTTACTGCTTTTCCAATTAGAAAACAATGAATCTAACCGGTTTTCAAGCATACTTCCTATATCTGTTAAACATTAAATCTGAACAGCATGATATCTCCATCCTGAACGACATAGTCTTTTCCTTCCAGACGAACCAATCCTTTTTCTTTTGCTGCCGCATGAGTTCCGCATGCCATCAGATCATCATAACTTACTACTTCCGCACGGATAAATCCACGTTCAAAGTCTGTATGGATCTTTCCTGCTGCCTGAGGTGCTTTTGTACCTTTCTTGATTGTCCAAGCACGAACTTCCGGTTCACCTGCCGTCAAATAACTGATCAATCCAAGAAGATGATAGCTTGCCTTGATCAGCTTCTCAAGTCCGGACTCTTCCAATCCAAGATCTTCAAGGAACATTGATTTTTCATCGTCATCTAACTGAGAAATTTCCTCTTCAATTTCTGCACATACTACGAACACTTCGCAGTCTTCCTCTTTTGCATACTCACGAACAGCCTTAACACCTTCATTATTCGCACCGTCATCAGCAAGATCATCCTCAGATACATTTGCTGCAAAGATTACAGGTTTTGCTGTCAGAAGGTTGTACTCGGCAAGCCATGCCTGCTCATCCTCATCCTCTGTCACGAAGCTCTTTGCCATCTTATTCTCTTCCAAATGTGCTTTCAAACGGTTCTGAAGATCCAGCTCTTTCGCCGCCATCTTATCATTTCTAGAAAGCTTCACTGTCTTGGAGATTCTTCTTTCAAGAACCTCAAGATCTGAGAAAATCAGCTCAAGATTGATTGTCTCAATGTCACGCAGCGGATCAATACTTCCGTCTACATGCACAATATTCGTATTCTCGAAGCATCTTACAACATGTACGATTGCATCAACCTCACGGATATTGGCAAGGAACTGGTTTCCAAGTCCTTCTCCTTTGGATGCTCCCTTCACAAGTCCTGCAATATCAACAAACTCGATTGCTGCCGGAATGATCTTCTTTGTATGATACATCTCTCCAAGCACATCCAGTCTCTTATCCGGAACTGTTACGACACCGACATTCGGGTCAATTGTACAGAATGGATAGTTTGCAGATTCTGCACCGGCCTTTGTCAGTGAGTTAAACAGTGTACTTTTTCCTACGTTCGGTAATCCTACAATTCCTAATTTCATTTTTATCTTTACCTGTTCAGAAACCCTTGATTTATGCGGGTTTCTGCCTTTCTCTATATTTTTATTACACCCTTTTTACACCCTTTTTTCAACTATGGGTGTAGCTGCTTCAAATTGCTGAACAGCTTTTGCAAGGGACTCGTCCGTAACATGAACATATCTGTCCATTGTTGTTTTTATACTTGCGTGTCCTAATAGTTGCTGTAAAACTTTAGGCTGTACGCCGCGTTCAATCGCGCGTGTAGCATAAGTGTGTCGTAAGGCGTGCATACAAAAACGCTTAATACCAGCTTCATCACACAATTTATATAAATGTGTATCGTAGGAACTGTTTTTAGCAGGTTCTCCTGTTCGCCAGTTGATAAACACCAAATCCCGCATGACAAGACATTTCTGTTCTCCCGTTCTGCTATCTGTGTACTCCAAAATTTGTGAAAGCATTTCAGACTCTTTCCGGGTATCTTTTTCATCATAACAACTTTTTAGGATTGTATATGCACGTTCTGTAAGCGGAATAGTACGGTAACTTTTTTTTGTTTTAGGTGGACCGGCACGCCAATATCTCCGGCTGTGTCGATACTCTAAACTCTTATTTACCGTTAAAGTACGTTTTTTCCAATCAATAGCGTCCCATGTCAGACCAATCAATTCAGCCGTTCTCAAACCCGTTTCTAATAACAAAGCATACTGTCTGTAATTATGTGAACGCTCTGCGGCTTCAAGAAATTTCTCCTGTTCCTCAACGGTTAAGTATTTAATATCATCTACTGCCCGGACTGGTTTCGTATATCGAACACCATTCATAGGGTGCTTTGCAATAATATCATTCATAACTGCTGATTTGAACATAGTTCCCATTGAAATATAGGTCTGCCGGATTGTTGAGCCTGCATATTCTGTTTCCATTCGATTTAAGACAGCTTTACAGTGCATAGGTTTTACATCAGCTATACACATAGTCCCTATCAATGGTTGAATATTTTTTTCGTAACGCTCACGATAATTTCTTATCGTATTTGGAGCAAGGTCACAAATAATATTATCAATCCAATAATTGAACCATTTGTCTACTGTCATATCAGGCGCAGTAACGATTAGATTATGTGTATCTTCGTACTTTGCGTCAGCAAGCCATTTTTTTGCTTCGGGCAGCGTTTTGAAATATCCATTTTGACGCGCACCATTTTTAGCATAAAATCTTGCGAAATATAAACCGTCCTTTCTTTGACAAATACCTTTTCCACACTCTTTGCCTTTTAAATTTTTTCCCATAACGGACTCCTTTCACGTTAAAAAAAGAGTCCAACGCAAATATAAAGTATAGCACAAGGACTCCGTTTTTTCAATCTTATAGGATAAATATTTCTATGTATTTAGGGGCTATATAATTAACTCTCGGTGAATGTATTCCTCAAATTCTTTACGTTTCACTAACTTTCGTGTTCCAACATATAAAACAAACGGGCAGTTCGGCTGTTTCAACATAGAGTCAATCTTATTGATACCGATATTGCTATATTCAGCAGCTTCCTTTATTGTTAATGTTATTTTCAAATGAATAGGTACTTTTACTTCTGTTTCCTTATATAAATGCAGTTCTTTTTCTTCACTGCTATTTGATTTATTCATTAGAATTTCCCCCTATCTTTTTTCAATTCAACAAAAAACAGGCTCATCAGACGGTCTTAGCAAACCTCACAAGAATTTCACTTCCGCATGGTTCTCATGCAGCTCTCCCCGTTGCCTGCGACGCTTCTAACGCTCGGACTACGGCGGTAAAGGAGTATCATTATACCGATATATGGATTGTGGCGACAGAGTTGCCAAGTCTGCTTTGGAACGCTGATAGTTCTCGCTCGTTTTGTCCCTCCTTTCGGTCATGGCGTATCAGCCCAACGGCTCCCCATATATCGAATGTATCTGATTTGCCTTATGCTGCGTCGCCGTTCTATTGCGCCGCTTTCTTTGTCAAGGAACAGAGGGCTGTCCTGCGATATGGAACGGAAAAGGGGGAAGCGTTCCAATACCGCGTTGGTTTATTCAGCCCTAAATGTGAGGATTGCCCTCATCAGTTTTGCTTGCAACCTTTCGCGTATTTCTTCGTCTACTCCAAAATAAACATTTCCTCGCTCATCATAGAGCTTCCGCATGGAAAGACTTGCTATGTAGCTGCTGAAATGCTGCAATACAATCTTCATTGCGTCCGGGTCGCCTTTGCTTGCCGCCAAGATAACGGGATAGGAAACAAGGGCATTTTCCGGGTAGTCGTTTTGATTACCATTCAATCCATTCATCAGCGTTTTCCTCCAAATATTTTTTTAACTGCTCAAAGGAGCTTGTCCGGCGATACTGTACCGTACTTCTTGAGATATTGAGCTGCTTTCCGATTTCTATATCAGTCAATCCCTCAAAGTAATACAGCAGTACAATTTTGCGCCGTTCTTCGGGTAAAGCCCGGATAGCTTCAAGCAGCAATTTTGGGGTTATTTCTTTTCCTGCCATTTGATAAGACGGCTCTGCTTCTTCGTCTTGAAAATACTTATCGACGGTATAAAGCTGCCGTTCCTCATGCAAGGCAAGGTTGGAAAAAGTAATTTCCCGAACTCTGCGCCGACGAATTTCCTCATGGACGTTGCACGCTTCATTATGCAGCACTGATTTACAGAACTTTTGAAACGCACATTGCTTTTCAAATTCCCTGCGATTAGGTGTCATGGTGTTCACCTCCTTTCTGCCGAAAGGCGGTAGTACCTCCCCTTTTCGCGGGATAATACAGGCGACTTTTTGCTTTGCCAAAAAGAGGGCAAAGTTTTTGAAAAATCTTCTGTAAAATGCGAAATGCGCCTGCCTGCAAAATGCAGACAGACGCATAGGAAATAACAGCAGTATTTAATTGATTTGACAGTTCATCTACATAGCCGGAATAACCCGTCGGTGGATAATGGCTTTTTTTGATAGTAACCCATTAGACGGGCATAAGAAAAAGGACATGGCGATACCTCCTTGATACCGCCATATCCTCGTAAAAGGGCGACTTTAACACACCCTCTGTATTCTTACTTTTGAAAAAGAAAACAGCGGCTTTGATTTTATTTCAAAACCGCTGCTTAACGCTGCTACAATCGTTTCCCGTTAGAGTAACGGTTTTGTTGTTGTAAATATCAGCAATCATAAAACATATTGTAGCTATCAACAAAAAGAACCGATAACCACAAGGAAATATCCTCATGTGTTATCGGCTCTGCGTCTGTGCGTCTGGCTCTTTAACAATAAATATGTTCATTTGCTTTACATTGATTAGCGTTTCCTGCTTGCATTTGGGACAATAGAGAGGAAAATTTTCAAGAATGGTATCTTCTCTTAGTCGAAGTCGTGTTTTATTTTGGCAGACAGGGCATAATAACCATTTTTCAAATTTCATGCTTACCTCCAAGAAAAAAAGACAAATTTTCACTGCGCAATTATATTATTTTTTTTTGCTATTTTTCCACCACTTATATATTGCATTAACAATAGGAAGTAAAACGCAAACAACAATGAACCAATTAGGAAAATGCGGCATGGCTGTATTCCTCCTTTTTACACAAACTTGAACATGGCTATCAGAAAGCAAATAATAGCAATTATAAATGATACAATAATCCGAATTAGAGAAAAGCTATATAGCTTTTCAGGGCTAAATTTATCGTACCGTACTTTTACAGTTGAACCGATTTGTGAAGTCATAGGCACTTGTATGCGGTTTTGTGATTGATAAATCTTATCATTCACTTTGTATGAAACAGTCGCCCATTTTGAATTGCGGGCTTTGGCGGTTTCCGGATTAAGTGTTTTTATGGATATAATTGTTCCAACTGTCTGCGCTGTTTTGTTATATTTTAAAAGAAATTGAACAATATTGACAAGTCCAAAACATACTGCTGCTATACTTAAAACATAGAGAAAAATAGCTTCATTACTCATACGTTCACCTCTTTCATGCTAAATCTGTTTCACCATAAAACTTCATAGACAAAACAACCGATACAATCAAAATAATCCAAGAAAACACTAAAGCACTTCCGCAAACAAGCAACGGAGGAAATGCGGAAAGGAAGTTCAAATTCACATTTTCCATTTTCATGAGCTGTGGCAAAATAAATGGTGAAGCCATTATCACAACCACAAATGCAAATTTTGTTTTTTCGTAGCCAATCTTATATTGTAGTGGAAGATATACACCGATAAATAAAGATGTAACAAAAAGCATAAGGAAAAACATTGTGACATTTACTGTTCCCAAAGCGGGAATAAGTAAGGTTTCAATAGCATATATGACACAACAGGCAATATAAACGGCTATACAGAAAATGTATTTAGATAATACCATCATTTTACGGGAAAATGGGGTAGCACATAATAGCGTCGCTGCTTTTGGAAATTGATATTCTTTCAAGGATACATATTGCAACAACATTAAAACACAAAAAATAACAGATAACATAAACCCCAATATCCCAGTATATTCCGGGGCTCGCCAAAGCATGAACGGCGGGATAAGAACCGCAGCAGCAAACATAATCAACACATACTTTTTGACAATCAGAATATCTTTTTTTATCAAATTGAATATCATCATTTTATATTTCCTCCTATATTTGCAAGCATAATATCTTCTATTGTAGGACGTTCGATGATAGCGTCCGAAAGAAATGATTGTACTTCTGCTGCATATTTCGTAATGCCTGTAAATCCAAAGGTGGTTTCTGTTACACTAAAAAAGAGTTTGCGCATATCATCAGTTAATAATTTTACATCTCCTTTGACAATTCTGTAATTGTCAAGTAGAAAATCTTTTTCTTCTTGAAAAACAATACGTCCATTGTTAATCATAATAAGCATATCAGCAATTTTATCAAGGTCAGATGTGATATGAGTTGAAAAGAAAACTCCTTTTCCACCATTTTCCATGTAATTAGTCAAGACCTCCAATAATTGACTTCTAATTAAAGGGTCAAGTCCGCTTGTTGGTTCGTCCATAATCAAAAGTTCTGCGTTATGAGAAAGAGCTAAAGCAAGAGCATATTTCATTTTCATTCCTTTAGAAAGAGTGCTGATTTTTTGTCTTGGTTCAAGAGAGAACATATCCATATAACGTTTAAAATCCTGCTCAGACCATGTCGTATATGCAGACGAAATAATACTTTTCATTTCAGACAACGAAAGTTCATCATAAAAGCAACCGTCATCTAATACAACGCCTATACGATTTTTAATTTGTTTCGCGTCCTTTTCCATATCAAGTCCGAAAATTTGAATGTTACCAGACGCTTTTTTCGTCAGCCCTAAAATGGTGCGTAATGTTGTAGTTTTTCCTGCACCATTGATACCAATAAAACCTGTTATACACCCTTCCGGCAAAGAAAAAGTCACGTCTGTCAAAGAAAAGTCTTTATAAAATTTGTTCAAATTTTCTACTTTCAAAATATCATTCATGTTAATCCTCCTCGTAAAGAATATCCATCATAGCATTAAGTTCTTCTTTACTAATTTTCAATGATTTTGCTGTTTGTATCATATCAAGCATTTTTTGTTCTACAAGGCGGCGTTTAGAGTCTTTTAACAATTCAAGATTACTTGTGGATACAAAAGTCCCTATTCCCACTTGGCTTGTAACAAATCCCTCTTGTTCCAGTTCTTCGTAAACCCGTCGAATGGTTAAAACACTAACTTTTAAATCATTAGCAAATGCGCGAATAGAGGGAAGCGGGTCGCCCTCAACTAATTCCTCTGTTAATATAGCATCTTTGATTTGGCCTTTGATTTGTTGATACAAAGGGCTATCAGAAGTATTTGAAATTAGTATCTTCAAAGTTTTTACCCCCTTTCCTTTAGTGTGCTGTTTCGATATACACATTATAAACATAAAGCACTTAGCTGTCAATATCATTGTTTATAATTCTTTCTTCACTATTTGATAAAAATAGGAATTATTTTAGTTAATAGTAGGAACAGTATAGACATATCCAATCAGAGAGGGGAACAGTAAAATGTAGCTGGGTGAATAAATATGGCAAAAAGACCAGTAGAAAAATACGACTTCAAAGCATTTGGAGAAGCTATAAAAGCGGCGCGGACAGGGCGTAAGGAAAGCCGAAAACAGGTAAGTGATGAAATGTATATTTCCCCTCGTTATCTTGCGAATATCGAAAACAAAGGACAACACCCCAGTCTGCAAATCTTTTTTGAGCTTATGCTCCGTTACAATATATCCGTAGACCAGTTTCTTTTAGATACGCCCGCCCAAAAAGATACAAAGCGGCGGCAGCTTGACGCTCTCCTTGATGATATGAGCGATAACGGCATACGGATTGTAACGGCAACTGCAAAAGAAATTTCAGAAGTCGAAAAAGAGGACAAATAAAAACGTCCGGCAAAATTGAATATGGATTTTAGGAAGCGTTGTAATCTTTTTGAGATTGCGGCGTTTTTCTTTTGCTCTTTTTTGGCATACTGGGAGTTTCGTTGTAGTGATAAGTGAGGAAAAGACTTTCTTAGCAAGCATAGGAAAAGAGTACCCTTTTCCGTATTTTCCCCCTCTTACCCTGCGGTGCGTCGGTTGAAAATTGCTTGTTGGGAAGTGTCCCAAACCCTCGGAACGGAAAGG
>OGZZ01000086.1_pt1 | contig 58862 bp, 45 predicted proteins | sample 1577021 | NCBI WGS metagenome assembly OGZZ01 (sample SAMEA3541526, study PRJEB24748) | human gut metagenome | biome: human gut; feature: human-associated habitat; material: faeces | place: China | collected 2012
AAATTTGCTATTACTCACCACCTGAAGAGGTGGGAGTCTTCTCGACTGAGATAAACCAACTGTAAGAAAAAAGCTGCCCACTAAATGACAGCTTTCCTCCAACAACTTAATTCTTATTATTCTTTTACTCCACCAAGAGTAACTCCTGCAATGATATATTTAGACAACAGCAGGTATACAATAATGATCGGCACGATTGCTACCGTGATCATCATGTAGATTTTACCCATATCAAAGTTCATATAGTCCGCTCCACGAAGTGTTGCGATCAGGATCGGGACTGTCATCTTATTCTTTGACTGAATAATCAAAGCCGGAACGAAGTAATTGTTCCAGGAACCTACGAAAGTAAAGATTGCCTGAACTGCAATTGCCGGCTTCATGATTGGAAGAACAATGTGGTTAAATGTCTTAAATTCTCCAGATCCATCTATTCTTGCCGCTTCTACAAGAGAAATCGGAAGGGAAGACTGCAGATAACTGTACATGAAATAAAATACAGCCGGTGATGCAATTGATGGAATGATCAATGGAAGCAGAGAATCATACATTCCCATGTTCGTAACCAATTTCAGGAATCCCATTGCTGTAACCTGTGTAGGCATAACAAGGATTGCCATAATAAATGTAAATGCTACTTTTTTCCCTTTAAAATCATAAGCATAAAGTCCATATGCTGTCAGAGCTGAAAAATAGGTACATAATGCTGCTGAACACCCTGATACAATCAAACTGTTCAAAATACCACGAAACATCGGGAAGCTTCCGTCATTCGCTACATTTTTTAGATTTGTAAAGAAATATTTTCCCGGCAGTGCTGAGAATCCCTTCTGTAACTCTGCATGAGAACGTGTTGCATTTATAATCAATACATAGAAGAAAAACAGACACATAAAAGATAACAGAATCAATACGGTATGTGCCAGTATGCTACGTCCACGACTTGACTTTGTTTTTGATTTCATTATCTCTTTCTCCTTTCTGCTTTTGCTCTTTTCTTAGCTGCTTTCTTAGAACCATCCGGATCGTTATCATTTGTCATACGATATACAAAGAAACAGAGGATTGCACTTACGATAAACAGATATACAGAAAGTGCACCGGCCATTCCATAGTTTTTGCTCTTCAGATGACTGTTCAGGAACATGATCAAAGTCATGGATGTTCTGTTCGGGTTACCCTGTCCATTTGTCAGGATCTGAGGAACATCGAACATCTGAAGTCCGCCAATAATGGATGTGATCAATGTATATGCCAGAATTGGACGAATCAAAGGCAGTGTAATATAGAAGAATCTCTGGATACTGTTACATCCATCCAGGTCAGATGCCTCGAAGACGTCCTGACTGATTCCCATGATTGCTGCCATCAACATAATAGTTGTATTTCCAAACCACATCAGGAAGTTCATAAATCCGATCAACGATCTTGTTCCAATTACAGATCCAAGGAAATCGACCGGTTTTTTCAGGATTCCGATTGACATCAGAATTGAGTTAATCGGTCCATTTGTTGAGAACATTGTAAAGAATAACAATGCAAATGCAGATGCCATAATCAGGTTTGGAAGATAAATGACAACTTTGAAAAACTGCTGCCCTCTAATCTTTAATCGGACATCAGTGAACCACGCTGCAAGTACCAGCGCGATCACAATCTGAGGTATAAATCCGATCACCCACAGAATTAAAGTATTCACTCCATATTTCAGCATATCTGAATGAAGAAGACTCACATAGTTTGCCATTCCTATAAAATTCGGTCCAACCTCTTTAATTCCTGATCGGTAATATTCAAAGAAACTATACCTTACTGTATCGATCAACGGTATCAATGAGAAAATAATGTATGCTACGAAAAAAGGAAGAATAAATATATATCCCCATTTTCCATAATCAATACTTTTTTTCTTTTTCTTCATAATGGTTCTTCCTTTCCACAATATCTTCTAACAGAACAGAGGCTCTGCTGTCACAGAGCTCCCTGCGTTAGTAGCTGTTCATTCCAGACATTATTCTGGCCAAACAACCTCTGTAATGTCAGGATAACGTTCTTTAATTGCTGTTTCAAAGTTTGATTTTGCTTTCTCAAAGTCAACTTTGCCCTGGAAGTAATCGCTGAATGCGTTCTGGATCAACTCCACACATCCCTGATCGTAAGCGGAAAGTGGTGCGATCTTGATGTTTTCAGCAACTGGTGCAAAGTACTGGAATGGGTTCTGTCCGCCAAGGAATTCTGAACCATATGTAGCATCATCGTTTGCTGCTTCCTGCATACCGGATTTTGTATTTGTAAAGTCTGAGTAATTCTGGGAGATCTTTAACAGATTATCTTTTTTTGCTGTCATAGCAAGGATAATATCTTTTGCATGTTCCGGATTATCTGTACCTGTTGCAACATGGATGTAAGATCCTCCCCAGTTGTATTCCTGCGGTGGGTTTGTTACTGCCCATACGCCGTCTTCTCCATCCCAGTTCGGTTTCAATGTGAAATCAATACCCCATGCCGGGAAGAGAAATGCAAATACTTTGGACTGACTTCCCATTGCTTTGTTCCAGTCATCATTCCACTGACCTTTTACTGTCGGGTTTAAGTAACCTGCATCCAGCCATTCTTTTGAATCATTAATCCACTGCATGATCATTGGATCAACTGTAACCTTTGTGTCTCCATCTTTTACCCATGAATTAGAAATGTTGTTTCCATAGAGACGGAATGTATCAGCATAAGAAGCAAATGCATAATATCCTTTCTGCTTCAATTCTTCTGCTGTCTGTTTCATAGCAGCCCAGTCTTTTACTTTTTCACCTACAGCAGTCGGATCGTCTGTTCCGAATACCTCTTTTGCAATATCACGACGGTAAACCATTGTTCCCGGGCAGCACTGCCATGTAGATCCTCTCTGAACCCCGTCTGCATCAGATGCTGTTGTTTTTGTGAAGTCGTACTGATCTGCAAGATCTTTATCCGGATCAATTCCAAGATCCTTCAGTGGTACTGCAGTGTCTGCTTCAGCATCTGTATATTTGTATACATAGTCTGTCTCTGACAGGAAGATATCTACTTTATCATCTGTATCAACATCTGCCTGTTTCATAAGTGCCTCATCAAGTTTCTGCTGATAAACACCATCCTGGTTTGGATTGATGATCCAGTGGATCTCTGTTCCATCTTTCAATGTTGTAACAGTTCCATCTTTGGATGTTGACTCAACTTCAGGATATATAGCTTCCAGTCTCTCACGGAACTCATCATTCCAAGAATAAATGTTAATTACCTTTCCTTCTTCTGTACTGGCCTCTCCGCCATTTCCGCCTTTGCTTCCGCATCCGGCAAGTGATCCAACAGCAACTACTGTTGCCATAAGAATCGCAACAACTCTCTTTTTCATTTATAAATCCTCCTTTATCTAAGCACTCTGCTATGCTTTTCTTGTTGTTGAACTAAATATACCATCTTTTTTCCTCCGATTATATTATTTATCTTAACAAAATATCAAATTCATGTCATAATATAAAAAAGGAGGTTTTTTATGACTTTATCTAATGAATGGTACAATACAGAACTCGAAAACAGCGAATTAGAAACTCTTCACAGATCACCAACTGTAGAATATTCTTTCTATAATGCTGTACGCTCCGGCGACATGGAAGCAGTCATTAAAAACTGTTCCGAAGATGAATTTATTCGCCTAGAAGGAACAGGTGTTCTATCTCGTAATACGCTTACTAATATAAAATACCATTTTGTTGTCACCACTGCAATGTTGACCCGTTATTGTATCGACGGTGGGCTCGAACCAGAGCAGGCTTACAGGCTCAGTGACTTCTATATTCTGAAGATGGATTCCTGCACAACGATCCGTCAGGTTGCAGATCTTCACCATGAGATGGCAAAGGATTTTACAGGTAAGATGATTCTTCAGAAAAAAAGTTCCATTTTATCAAAACCCGTTATGCAATGTGTTGATTATATTTACAGTCACATCAAAGAAAGAATCACGATTCAGGTTCTTGCTGACCACACCGGACTTTCCACGAATTATCTTTCACGCATTTTCAAGCAGAATCTGGGAGTCTCTGTCAGCGATTATATCCGTGAACAGAAGATAGAAAAAGCAACTCATCTGCTGCGATACTCAAACAAATCAATTGTAGATATCGCAAATTATCTTGCATTTTCTTCACAGAGTCACTTCATCCAAACATTCGAGAACTTTACCGGGCTCACTCCAAAGAAGTACCGGGACAAATACTATAAAAGCATGTGGTAAAATCAGATTTCTTCACAGAAGAATTCGCAGATTTTCCCACAAAAAATACTGTCAGAAAGCAATTCTCTTTCTGACAGTATTTTTATCTTTTTTAATCTGTCGATTATACTAATTCAATTTCAATCTTATGTGTCTCTTTCACTGAGAGCATCTGAATCTCTCTCTTTGAAAGTATTGTACACCTTTCAGCTGTTATTTCTAATGCTTTCCCATCGCAAGCTGCTTTCTGGATCTTCAACTGATCAAATTCTTTCTTTTCTTTATTACAGAATATAATCTCAAAGTTCCTTCCGGCAAATGTCATCTTAAGTACTGCTTTTCCATCCTGATTATACTGTTCCGGCATAAGTGCAGGTGCGATCTTCAAGTCACCGCAATCTCCTTTCACCCCAAACACTTCTGTGATCATGGTAAGCATATACCAGCTTGCAGCGCCTGTCAGATATGCATAGAGACCTCTTCCCTGATTATCAAAATATTCCGGAAGTCCAGGATACATCTTACTGTTATCAAATTCCATTGCTGCATCCAAAAGTGCCTGAAGTACTTTATTTCCTTCTTTTGCAAATCCTCTCTGGTACAATGCATTTGAGTACATAACAGCCATGTGTGAGAACACTGCTCCATTCTCTTTCTCGCCATAAGCAAATCCAAACATTCTTCCAAGATCAAATTTTTCCTCATGGAAGTTTGTGTTCAAACGGTATCCGCCGGCTTTCTGATCATAAAGATACTTGTCTGCACTCCTGCAGATAGATTCCACCTGATCTTCTGTTGCCGTTCCACTCATAATGGCAAATACTTGTCCGGTCAGCATCATTCTCACGCTTTCATCCATAACGCCTTCTACTTTTCTGCCATGGTTATCATAATAGCCATTGAACCAGCCATCTTCTCCATCCTTCACCCATTCGTTGGCACGGATGTTTTTCATCATCCAGTCTGCTTTTCCCTCAAGATTAGCCGCAAGTTGATCCAATCTTACAACAATTGTGTCTCCACTGATATTATGTTCACATTTCTTTGCGTATCCTGCAAGGAGTGCCTGCTTACGTGCTGCATCTTCATACAGTTCCACGCTTCCTGCAAGAAGATCTTCCATCTCATGTGCAATTTCAATCTTGCTGCTTCCACTGATTTCTTCCAACTGACGGAGTGTTTTTGCAATATTTCTCAAATTTCCGGCATAAGCACAGGTAAATGCAACACTTTCACCCTTCTCCCATGCCATGTCCAGTGCATCATTCCAGTCGGCACCATGAAGACGCATTTCATTATGCTCTCCTACATCATAGAACGCACACAGATTCTGTAAAAGAATATGTTCCAAAACTGTTCCGAAATAAATGTGGTCTCTTTCTGTTTTCTGCTTCTGTCCATATTCGCTGTTCCAAAGCTTATCATGTGCAGTACCTCTCATAGACTGCAAATCTTTAAAATACGGAACCTTTTCAAACAGAACCTCCATATCTCCTGTCTGATCCAGATACAGACGAGTCGTTACAAATGGCCAGAATGCATGATCCATCCAGACACGTGTAATATTGTTTCTGTCTGCAATAAACTCACCCTGCTTATTTCCGATGATTGTCGCATTTGTTCCATCAATTCTTACTCCGCCATAATTATCCACGATCATCTGACGGACGTTTGAGGGATCCATAATCAGAAGTGCAAGGCAATCCTGCCAGAGATCTCTCCAGCCTCTTCCTCCTTTTCCATAATCGTGATATGGAAGGAAGGAACATCCATAAATTCTTCTTAAAATTGGCTGGAAGCAAATCCACTTCAGATAATTGTCTGTAGCTTCATCACCGGTTTCAAACTCTACATTTACTTTTTCTGTCCAATACTTTTTCACTTTGACAAGCTCGTTTTCCGCTTGCTCCTTCGTACCAAATGAAGTACAGATTTTTGAAATGGAAGCCTTTTCTCCCGTTGCTCCGGCAAGAACAACATACTCTATTGATTCATTTGCTTTTAATTTTCTGCGTTCAAACCTGAATGCCCCAACAGCCTCTTTCCCCTCCAGATGGCAGCCTGCGGTACATCCCGTTTTTTCTACACGTACTGCTTCCGGAATCAGGAAAGAACCTCCCTCTCCAATAAAGCTTTCAACAGTCGGATAAAACTCCTTCGGGGCATTTCCTTCTGCTGTAAAACCATATACAAAATAAGTCGTATCATTTTTCTGATGTCCACGCTCATCAAAGGATAATACCGGTGTGACTTCTACGCCACATTCTTTCGTGTCGATTCTGTGAAGAAGTGATGTGACATGTCTGTGGTCGCGGATATTATCTGCGCTTCTTCCATAAACCGGAATAGCAACGATCGGTGTTACTTCCTGTTCTTCTTCCGAAAGATTTGTAATCTTGATCAGCTGGATCTCTGTTGTGCCATCAATAGAAACAAAGGATGTGATTTCTGACCGAAGATCATATTTTTTTGAAGTTCTTGTCAACTTCTGCCACATCATTCCTGCTTCCAGAGTACTTTCATCCTGTCTGTCTGTATATTTATCAAACTCCTGCTCCGCTGAAACTCCACATGCTGACCAGTAGCCTTTTCCTTCTACCCGACACCAGAAATTTCTGGTGCCACGGTTATTGTGAAGGTTTTCAATGCTGACAGGTTCGAGAAGGAAATGATTCTGGTCCGTTTTACTATCTCCCCCCAAAGTTGGTGTAATACTGGATTTCAGACCTTCTTCTCCTGCCAGTGGTAAGTAAAGTCCACTATAATTTTCCGGATTTGTAATCGTAAATGTTCCGTTTTTATCTGTAAAATTGATTTTTCTCATGTCCAGTCCCTCGTCATTTCATTTAAGAAAGGAATAATTCTACCTCTGTTGTCTTTGTTAACTTCTCCTGTGGAATATAATTATCTTTCATTTGTTCTCCATTTACGAAAAGTTTTTCACATCCTGACTCTGCATGCCCCGGATTTTTCACAACGATATGTAAATGTGAACCTCTGAAATCTTTTTCGATTTCAAATTCCTCCCACTCTTTCGGTACTGACGGAGCAATCTTCAGTCCATAGAAGTCTGGCCGCATTCCGAGAATTCCTTCTACACATCCCACCATAACCGTAGATGCTGTTCCTGTCAGCCAGTGTACATGAGAACGGCCGAAGTTCGGGCTGTGTTTTCCTTCTGTAAACTGTCCATAGCAGTATGGTTCAAGTCTTCTGATCTCTGCACGATTATTCTGTGCAGCCGGTGCATTTTCAATAAAATAGTTAAATGCTCTCTCTCCGTGTCCACGAAGCGCCTCTGCAAGAATGATCCATCCCTGAGACTGTGAGAAAATTCCTGCATTTTCCTTTGTTCCGGCATTGTAGATCACAGCCAGGGCACCTTCAAATGCATGTGCATGATACGGAGGGTCCATCAGGATTGCTCCATATTCTGTATTCAGTTTGTCATATACATTCTGAAGTGCAAGATCTGCCTGCTCTTCATTTGCAAGCCCACTTATCACAGACCAGCTCTGTGGGTTCAGCCACATATTTGCCTCCGGATCTGTGCGCTGTCCGATCACTTCACCATCCTCTGTGAAGCCACGGATAAAGCGGTCTTCGTTCCAACAGAGATCCTGGATCAGTTTTTCCAGCTTCTTCTGACTTTCCTCCAGATAATTCAGATATTCTGTGTCTTTCTTATACTCAGCAAATTCCTTCAAAATTGTCATTGCATAGTAGAACTGTAATGCAACGAAGGTTGACTCTCCATCTTTTCCGAGTCTTAAGCAGTCATTCCAGTCAGCATAAAGGCCTGCCGGCATACCATGCTTTCCAAGATGATTCATGGAGAAATCTACTGCACGTTTCAAATGCTCGTACACGGTACCTTCTTCTTTATTTGCAAACGGAATCACTTCATCGATAAATTCCAGATTTCCCGTCTCGGAAATGTATTTGTATACTGTCGGGAACAGCCACAGCGCATCATCTGCACGATAAGCCGGGTGTCCTGTCTCCTGCACATAAGAAGCATCATCCGGTGTATCCTCATGTCCCGGATTGTGTGTGAATTTTACAAGTGGAAGCCCTCCACCATTATTTACTTGTGCAGAAAGCATGAAGCGGATCTTCTCTACTGCCATCTCCGGTGCCAGATGGATCACACCCTGGATATCCTGTACTGTGTCACGATAACCGTATCCATTTCTCAGTCCGCAATATGTAAAGGATGCAGCACGTGACCAGATAAATGTCATAAAGCAGTTATATGCATTCCATGTATTGATCATTGTATTAAATTCTTCGCTTGGTGTCTTCACTTGGAAATGGGACAGATGTCCATGCCAGTACTGGATCAGTTCTTCCAGTTCATTTCTGCAGATTGTTTCACAATCCTCATAACGAGACATGATTGTTTCTGCATCAGCATCTTCTTTCATACCAACAATAAATGCTATTTCTTTTGTCTCTCCCGGATATAAAGTCAGGATTGTAGCTAATGCTCCACATCCATTTTCATTATAATTTCCTTCACAATTTAAAATACCATCTTCCACTCCGACCGGATTGTTATATCCATGATATCTTCCAAGGAAACCTTCCCTGCTTCCACACCAGGAATCAACCTTTGCACCTGCAAGTCCGAAGAAACGGTCAACAACGATCTTGTCATCCACATCTTTTCCATCTTCCAGCTGATCCAGATTGGCATGGATCATCTGCCGCACACGGTTTCCACGGAACACTGTTCTTGTAATGAACTGAGAGTACTGAAGATTTACCTGATCCTGCTCGTAATTGCTGTTGTTTGTAAATTCTGCATAGCCTGTTACATTGATCTTGCGCATGCGATCTGAGGTATTTGTCACTGCAAGATTCCATACTTCATAAGACTGATTCAGCGGAACATAGTATCTTACTTCTGAATGGATCTGGCTATAATCAGCCATCATCTTTGTGTATGCTGTACCATGATGACATTCGCTCTTATAAGAATTCAGATCTTTTCCTACCGGCTGCCAGGAAGCTGACCAATAATCTTCACTCTCCTGATCTCTTAAGTAGATATATCTTCCCGGCTGATCAAACTGATTGAAGATATATCTTAAAATTCTTCCGTTCGCTCCCGATTTTGCAAAGCTATATCCACCTGCATTATTAGAAATAATTGCTCCATATTCTGGAGATCCAAGATAGTTCACCCAAGGTGCCGGTGTATCCGGTCTTGTGATCACATATTCTTTTTTCGATTCGTCAAAAAAACCATATTTCATACTTCACATTCTCCTATCACACTTATTATAAGTAAATTGCAGCAATTCCTACTATCTGCAATTCTATCTTTACTGTGATAAAAGAATATCAAATCAGAACACATTAATATACAAAATAAGAACTCAAAATATCAAATTCGTGACATGACAAAAAGGACTTATTTTACTCCCGTATCAGCTCGCTTGTATAATATACTCATTTCATGTTAAGATAGTATCAGCTTTATATATGAAAGGATTTTCTCATGCCTGGTTTTATTTTACATTTAACTGCAGCCCAGATGTTGCGAAGCCATCTTCACGAGTACCCTGATTTTCCTTATCCGATTCAATCTGTAAATGATTTTCTGATTGGGAATCTTCTACCGGATGCGACAGAACAAAAAGAGCTTTCACATTTCCGGAATCCTGTTTATCGTGATAAGATGATGGTATTTCCGGATTTAACACGTTTTACTGCTAAATATGACTCTCTTCTTTCTGATTCCAGTGTTTTGGGCTACTATTTTCATTTATATATCGACCGTCGGTTTTTCAAGGATTTTATTCCGGAGATTGTTGATTTTTATGATGAAACCGGACAGATTACAGATATAAAAGAAGAGATTGCGACCGTTTATATCAGAAATTTCCAAACTTATATCCCTTTTGAAAAATATCTTACTGAGGAATATTATTATGGGGACTATACAAAGATGAATACTTATCTTGTAAATCGTTATCAGATTCCTTTAGATTTGAACCCGCAGATCATAAATCCCGGGATTAATGAAATTCAGTATGGAAATGTACAACAAGTCCTGGATTCATTGCATGGATATCTCAGTGTTACCGTGGATGCAGTAAATGATCTTAAGGTATTTCCACTTGATAAACTTCTTGCTTCACTTGAACAATATACGATTGAATTTTTATCATTGTAAAAAAGAGCGTGTGAAAATTTTCACGCGCCCCTTTTTCTGTATAGGATATAAAACAAATCCTGCTTATATATTGATTTTATTCTTTTGTACTAGAACTCTGCATCTTTTCTTATAGCAGGCTATTCCATATTTCAAAATATTCGTTATCCCTATGCGCGACCAGTAACATTCATCTATCTACAATACTGGCGGAAGGAATCACACTCTGCATCATTACACCTGTCTGCATCTGCCAGCTTCATATTCAGATGGAACACATGCTCCAATTTCTTTTTTGTTCCCTCGTAGCAGGAATATATATACGGAACTTTCTTTTCTTTCAAGACCCTCTCCAAAAGTGGTGCCTGCTCTTTCAGGAAATCTTTTTCTGCTGTCATCAGATATACCGGTGGAAAATTCTCTGTCACATATGTGTCTACATTAACCAACTCTAATTCCTCCGGTGTACCACCTTCCGGAAGAAGTTCTTTCATCAGATTATCTGTCATCTCATTGCTCATTTCTTCCAGGCCAAAATGGTACTGACCACAATTCAGGGCTACTGCACGAATCTTAAGATCCTGCGGTATCTGGATTCCAAATTTATCTTCATAAGTTTTTGCATATTCTGGATTTGTACATAAATTTGTATACAGACCAAGCATATGGGCTCCGGCAGAATCGCCGACTGCAAATATATTCTCTGTATCGAATCCATATTCTTCTGCATGATCTAAGATCCAGCCAAACACAAGGTTCGTATCTATGATAGATGCCGGGAATTTTGACTCTGGTGCAAGACGATAGGAAAAATTCACTACTGCGAATCCTCTCTGTGCAAGACTCAAGCAATAAAACTGATAGAGTTTCTTATCTCCATAGACCCAGCCTCCACCGTGCACGCTGACAATAACCGGAAGTTTTTCTTCTATATTAGTTGCTTTTGGACGATATACATCCAGCGATTGCCAGACTTTATCTTCTTCTCCATAAACAATGTCATCAAATCTCTGAACATCTTCCGGTGTCTTTAATCCGGCATCTCTTACCATATTTCCTGCCGCAAATGCTTTACGGACAATTGTACTTGTTTTCATCTTGTTTTCCTTTCTTAAAAAGAGCAGCCGTTACTGTTCACACGATGTGCGACCAGCAATCTTCTGACTGCTCTTAGTATATAAACTTATTAACTTGTAAAATTTCCCTTACGCGATCTCTGTCGTACTTTCGAACTGAGAATTATACAGATCTGCATAGAAACCGCCTCTTGCAAGGAGTTCTTCGTGATTTCCCTGCTCAATGATATCCCCGTCTTTCATAACAAGGATCAGATCTGCATCACGGATCGTTGATAATCTGTGGGCAATAACAAAGCTTGTTCTTCCTTTCATCAGATTGTCCATCGCTTTCTGGATCATTTCTTCTGTACGGGTATCAACTGAACTTGTCGCCTCATCCAAAATCAGGATCTTCGGATCTGCAAGGATTGCCCTTGCAATTGTGAGGAGCTGTTTCTGTCCCTGGGATACATTACTTGCTTCTTCATTCAGTTCCATATTGTATCCACCCGGAAGTGTCTGGATGAAACGATGCACATGTGCCGCCTTCGCTGCCTGAATCACTTCTTCCTCTGTCGCATTCAGTTTTCCGTAACGGATATTGTCACTGATCGTACCATGGAACAGCCAGGTATCCTGCAGAACCATTCCGAACATTTCACGGAGTTCACTTCTATTGAAGTCCCGGACATCGTGTCCGTCAATCTTGATCGAACCTCCATTCACATCATAGAAACGCATGAGCAATTTGATCATTGTTGTCTTTCCGGCTCCTGTCGGACCAACAATTGCGATCTTCTGGCCTTCTTTCACATCCGCTGAGAAGTCATTAATGATGATCTTATCTTCATTATATCCAAAACGTACATGCTCAAATTCAACATTTCCCTGAAGATTCTCTACAGAAACCGGATTCTCTACTGTCTGATCTTCTTCCGGTCCTTCCAGGAACTCGAAGACACGCTCTGATGCCGCAGCTGTTGACTGAAGCATATTCGCCACCTGTGCGATCTGCTGCAATGGCTGTGTAAAGTTACGTACATACTGAATAAAGGACTGGATATCTCCAACCTCGATCACATCCTTAATTGTCAGATATCCCCCAAGGATTGCCACTGCCACGTAACCCAAGTTTCCTACAAACTGCATTACAGGCATCATCAAACCGGAAAAGAACTGGGATTTCCATGCGGAATCATACAGCTTATCATTTGTTTCATTGAATACTTCAATTACTTCCTCTTCTTTATTAAATGCCTTGATGATGTTATGAGCACCATAGATTTCTTCTACCTGTCCATTCACATTTCCAAGGTATGTCTGCTGCCCTACGAAATATTTCTGTGAATGTTTCATTACGAATCCGATCAATCCGGCAGAAAGCGGAAGAATCAAAACTGCAATCACTGTCATCAGCGGGCTGATTGACAACATCATGATAAATACACCAATCAGAGTTGTAACCGATGTGATCATCTGAGTCGCACTCTGGTTCAGGCTCTGTCCAAGTGTGTCAACATCATTTGTCACACGTGAAAGCACTTCACCTACCGGCTTTGTGTCAAAATAGCTCATCGGCATGCGGTTGATCTTCTCGGAGATTTCTCTTCTCAAACGGTAGGTTGTCTTCTGAGACACCCCCGTCATCAAATATCCCTGCACAAAACTGCAGATTGCGCTGATCACATACAGGCAAAGAACAGTCAGCAGAATCTGTCCGATTTTACCGAAATTCATTCCGTCTCCACCGGAAACTTTACTTACAAGTCCATTGAAAATCTCCGTCGTTGCTTTTCCTAAAATCTTCGGTCCGACAATATTGAATATCGTTCCACAGATAGCAAACACGGCTACGAAAAATACCTGTACTTTGTAAATTGCCATGTAGCGGATCAGTTTCTTCATTGTTCCTTTGAAGTCTTTTGCTTTTTCATTCGGTCTTCGACCGCCATGCATTCTAGCCATGAATCTGATCCTCCTTTCCATCTGTCTGCTCATTTAACGCTGCTTCTAACTCTTTCCTGGACAGCTGGGATTCTGCGATTTCACGGTATACCGGACAGTTCTTGAGAAGCTCCGCATGAGTTCCCTTACCTGCCACTTTGCCTTCGTCCAATACTATAATTTGCTCTGCATGCAGGATCGTGCTGATTCTCTGTGCAACGATCAGCACCGTACTTCCGCTTGTCTTTTCAGCCAACGCACGGCGGAGTGTTACATCCGTCTTATAGTCAAGGGCAGAAAAACTGTCGTCAAAAATAAATACCTGTGGGTGCTTTGCGATTGCTCTTGCAATAGAAAGTCTCTGCTTCTGTCCACCAGATACATTCGAACCTCCCTGTGAGATCGGGCTCTTATATTTCTCCGGCTTTGTGTCAATAAATTCTGTTGCCTGTGCAATCTCTGCCGCCTCGATCATCTCATCATCGCTTCCATGTGAATTACCAAACATGATATTAGATGCGATATCTCCCGAGAACAGAACTCCCTTCTGCGGAACATATCCAAGCTTCTCACGAAGTTCATGCTGTTTCACTTCACGGATATCTACACCATCCAGCGTAATATCTCCGGATGTCACATCATAGAAACGTGGAATCAGATTTACCAGCGTAGACTTACCACTTCCGGTACTTCCGATAATCGCTGTTGTCTCACCCGGCTTCGCTGTAAATGTAATATCTTCCAGAACATCTTCATCTGCACCTGGATAACGGAAAGATACATGATCGAAAGTAAGTACTCCTTTTCCGTCTTCTGGGAAATGTTTTTCTTGCTTTGGATCGTGAATCATTGTCTCACTCTTCAATACTTCCTCAACACGGTCTGCTGCCACAGCTGCTCTTGGAAGCATAATTGAAATCATACAAAGCATTAAGAATCCCATAATGATCTGCATCGTATATTGGATAAATGCCATCATATCTCCAACCTGCATCTGTCCATCACTGATTCCATGTGCTCCTGTCCATACGATCAGAACAGATACACCGTTCATGACTAACATCATCACCGGCATCATAAATGTCATTGCACGGTTGACGAAAAGATTCGTCTTCGTCAGTGTGCGGTTCGCATCATCAAATCTCTCTTCCTCATGCTTCTCTGTACTGAATGCACGGATAACCGGAAGTCCTGTCAGAATCTCTCTTGTTACAAGGTTCAACTTATCAACAAGATTCTGCAGCACTTTGAACTTTGGCATAACAACAAGGAACAGCAACAAAACTACAAATGCAATGATAACAACCGCAAGTCCGATGATCCAGGACATGGATACATTCGTCTTCATAACCTGCAGCACTCCACCAATTGCAAGGATTGGCGCATACAGAACCATACGAAGCAGCATAACGATCAGCATCTGAATCTGCTGGATATCATTCGTACTTCTCGTGATCAAAGATGCTGTTGAGAAGTGATTGAACTCGTTGTTTGAAAATCCAACAACCTTATGGAATACTCCACTTCTCAGATCACGTCCTGCACTTGCTCCAACTCTTGATGCCAGAAATGCAACCATAATACTTGCTGCCATTCCAAGAAGAGCAAGTGCAGCCATCTGACCTCCTGTTTTTAACAGATAATGAATCTGTGTCTGATCCATGTCCATTCCAAGGTCTTTATATACACTCCTGCAGAAGCTCACTGATGCCTGATCGAGAATTGTATCCGGCATCTCTGACATCTGCTCTTCAATCTTCTCAACCATTGTTGCTCTCTGCTCAGCCGGAAGCATTTTCAGAAGATCAAACATAGACATGTCATCCAGTGACACTGCCTGGGATTCACCTTGTGGCATTCCTTCCGGAATTGTCCGGTCTGTCCCTTGTGGCATGCTCTGCGCCATTCCCTGGGACATCTGCTCTTTCAGCTTGTCTTCCATCTGTTTTGTTGTATCACTTCCGGACTCGATTCCGGATGTCATCATCATTGGAATCTGAAGAATATCTTTCAGATTCTCCATCGTATTTTCCTCTTCAGCAACAGAATCTTTCAAGACATAAGCTTCTTTTTTATAAGAAGTATTATCTTCTGTATATGCATCCATCACCGTCTGTTGATCGTCTTCCGATACAAACAAAAGCAATTTTTCCATTTCTTCTGTTGCAATCTGTCTCGGTACTTCATCTTCAATACCGCCCTGCTGGATTCCTACATTTACAATATCTGATGTGTAGGCCGGCAAGGACAGATCACAATACGCCTGCACTACCAGAATCAGCACGATCGCAATCATAGCTTTCCAGTACGATGCAGCGTATTTGAATAAGTTCTTCATAATCTGCGTATTTCCTTTCCTGGTAATTCTCTGTTACTATTCGCAATATGTGTAAGCAACAACAACTCTCTTCAAGTTACACAATTTATCACTAACCGCTGATTCTCAGCGACAGTAATCTACTTCATTCACTACTCCACATTCTCTATAATCTGCAGGAGCAGCCGGCGAAAAAGCATCTTCTCTTCCGCGCTCATTCCTTCAAACACTTTTTCTTCCAGTTTCTCAGCTGTCTTGATCACATAAGCAATGCTGTCTCTCCCTTTCTGTGCAAGAGTCAAGCGCATCACTCTCTGGTCCTGTTCATCGGCTTTTCTTGTAATATAACCTTCCTGCTCCATCTTCTTGATCATCGATGTAATTGACGGCGGCGTTACATTCAAACGCTTCGCAAGTTCTTTCTGAGACATGGAATCTTCCTGATGAAGGGCAAATAAGATCCCTGACTGGGCTCTGTTCAAATCGTATTCTGCATACAATTCCTGTGCTCTCTTTCCGATCAGGCGCATACTCTGTCCCATTAATCCAAGTAATGGGGCATCCTCTTTATGACACTTCACGTTCTTTTCCCTCCTTGATTATTGATACATTCTACAAAAAAATTCTGACTATCACTTTTTCCACAGAATGAATAGTAAAAATTAGTTAGTTAATTAACTAAATGAAAATATAGTACTTTTCACAAAGTAAGTCAATATTATTTCTATTTTTTCACACTTTCTTAATACTTTTTGCACACAAACAAGTTAGATAGTTAATTAAATTCAATATATAAAAATGATGAAACCAAATGGCTGACACCATCTGATTTCATCACTCCATCTTAAAACTCGTTACTGTTCACACGATGTGCGACCAGCAACACATCTCGCCATTTTAAATCGCCTTTGGCGATGGGGCGAGATGCATTCAAGCCAAAACATGCATCCTCCGTGTCAATCAGCAGAGTGATTGACACGGGAGTGAACTGTAACGTATATTTACACCCGACAATAAATTTCTTTTATTATAGCCTCTTTTACTTAGGGAAAAAAGTCCCTTTCATCAAAAAACAGAAAAATACTGTGAGTATAACATCACAGTATCCCCATTGATCGTATATTTAATTGTTATGGTGTCCCATCAACTCGTATATTATATCTGATTTATAGGAAAAAGTAAAGGGGGATTTTTGAGCAGTGTATACATAAAACGCAAATCAGGGATTGCCGTCTGACAATCCCTTCCAAAAAATAAACACTGCATCTTCATTCAAATTCTGGGTTGATCGCATAGAAATTCTTACTGTCAAGATGTTCCTGGACAATTCTTAAACTTTCACCAAATCTCTGATAATGCACAATCTCTCTTTCTCTCAGAAAACGGATCGGATCACAGATTTCAGGATCTTTAATCAGCCGCAGGATATTATCATACGTAGTCCGCGCTTTTTGCTCTGCTGCAAGATCTTCATGAAGATCTGTAATCGGATCTCCCTTCGATTGGAAATACGTTGCAGTCCACGGAGCTCCGCTGGCTGCCTGTGGCCATAATGCCAGTGTATGATCAACATAATACGGTGCAAAACCGGAACGTTCAATTTCTTCCGGTGACAAATTCTTTGTCAGCTGATAGATAATTGCACAGATCATCTCCATATGGGCAAGTTCTTCTGTACCAATATCAGTCAGTATTCCTGTTACCTCTTTATATGGCATCGTATATCGCTGTGAAAGATAACGCATAGATGCAGCCAATTCGCCATCCGGTCCACCGAACTGACTTATAATGATCTTCGCCAGTTTCGGATTCGTCTGGGTTATCTTCACAGGATATTGAAGTCTTTTTTCATAATTCCACATAAATCAGCATCCCCCTTCCTGCCACGGCCATGGTTCATTGATCCAATTCCAGCAGTCACTGTTTTCGCTGACTGTATCTACAGTTAAAGGTCCATATACCTCTGCATATTCTTTGAGTGCTTCCATACGTTTCTCTTTATATTTTTGAAAATAGTCAAGTGCTTTCTGATTTTCAGGATGTGTATCTAAAAATAATTTAACATCATCTACTGCAAAACTTATCTGATTTATATATTCAAAAAGTTCTCTTCGATTCATTTCATGACAATTGCAACTCATTTACAGCATCCTCCTTTTCCACGAAATGGTTTTTCAAGCTCTTGAAAAATAGTTCCACACTGAAATCCATAACCGAGATCGTGAAGTTTTCTCCACTGCTGCCATGGGACATAAGCCATCGCAACCGGAAACTCTTGCAAAACATCCGTTTTGCTGTAATCACCAACACACTCATCGCAACAGTAATTTTTCGCCTTTTGCTCCGGAAGTGGAGGAACAGGAATATTGCAATGAAGCTGTCTTTCATTTTCTTGCCTTGTTTGTGGTCTGTAATTTCCATTCTGACAATAACAGTTCGTATTCCTATTAGAACAATATGGTGCCATAAAATAAATCCTTATATCTTTTTTGTTATTGTATGGAAGATAAGAAAAATTGTGAACAACAGCAAAAGAGATTGCCACGTGACAATCCCTAAACATAATACATTCACTTAAAAGTAGTTTTATTTCGCACCTAATGTTACTTCCACTGTCTTCTCTTCATATTCTCCATTACTCTGTGGAATCTGAATTGTCAGTGACACCTTATCTCCTTTGGCATAATATTGAAGCTGTTCCTGAAGATCATCCATGCTTGATACGGTTGTTCCGTCAATTGCTGTGATAACACTTCCTTTTGTCATTCCGGCTGCCTCTGCTCCACCGCCTTTTGTGATTTCTGATGCATAAACACCTTCCGGCATATTCAGCTGTTTGGAATATTCAGCCGGCACGCTCATTCCTTTGATGCCAATTGCGCCCTGATCTTTTTCTGCAACCTTTGTCTTTGTTGCCTGATTCATCAGATTCTGGATCAGATCGGATACATCACTGATTGGAATTGCATATCCGACACCTTCTACAGAATCACCAACCAGCTTGGATGAGTTGATTCCAATCACTTCGCCACTTGCATTTACAAGTGCTCCACCACTGTTTCCAGGATTAATGGCTGCATCTGTCTGAATCAGTTTGGCATCACTCTCTGTTGTCTCACCAGTCTGCTCGTTTGTTTCAGAAACAGAACGATTCAAAGCACTGATTACACCCGTTGTTACTGACTGTCCATAGCCAAGTGCATTACCGATTGCAATCGCAGGCTCTCCAACCTTTAGCTGTGTAGAATCTCCGAGTGTTGCTACTGAAATTGCTTTCATTGTATCATCTGAAATAGAGTCAAGCGGAACAGCCACAACAGCAATATCATACTCTGAGTTTGTTCCTTTGATATTCGCCTCAACACTTGTTCCATCAGCAAAAGTAACTGTTAATGTATCGCTTCCTGCTACTACATGATTATTTGTAACAACCAGAAGTTCTGAATCATTCTGGGAAATAATGATTCCTGTTCCAGCACTTTCGCTCTGTTGCTGTGACACACCACCAAAGAAATCCTGAACCTGCTGCACACTCATATTTGTAATTGATACGATTGATGGCATTACATTTTCCACAATACTTGAAACATCTGAAGTTACAACACTGGAAGATTTGGATAATGAAGCATTGCTGCTCACAGCTTTGGTTGCCGTAGTATTGGTCTTCGTCACACCGGTCAATCCAAGCACTTTACTTCCAACAACATTTGATGCCAGAAATGTACCACTGGAAACAACTCCAAACAATAGTGCAAATCCTGTCACTGCCACTGCTTTGGGAATTTTCTTTTGCGGCTTCTTACCATGCGGTGCTTGATGCTTCTGACCACCATTGTCATCATGAAATGGTGTTTCGCTCTGTCCGTTTCCATTCATTCCATCTGAATTATAATAATTATATTGATTCTCCATAAAGATTACCTCTTCTCTTGTTTATTCTTTTTCTTTGATGTTTACATAGTAACTCCGCATTGTGATAAATCTGTGTATAATCAATTAATAAAGATTGAAAAGAACAATAGAAAAACAGGATCAGAACTTCCTTCTTAATCCGTTCTAATCCTGTCTATATTTTTCAACTACCTAATCAGTATCTTTCATCTGTCTCTCAAACTTACAGATCAATGAAATCTACATCATAATCATCTGATTTTCTTCCTTTTTTTGATTTTTTAGCTGATCTTCCTAAATTTCTTGTATTTCCTGTCGGTGCATCATATTCATCATCATAATCATCGTCATAATCATCATCAAAATCATAATCAGCATACTCATCATCAAAGGCGTCGTAATCATCATTAAAATCATCATCATAACCATCGTCATAATCATCATCTTTTACTTTTTTACGTCCAAACGCCTTTCTGTCTGACTTCTTAGCAGCAACCGGCTCGTCATCTTCTTCATCTTCATCTTCAAAAGGAATATCATACTCGTCATACAAATCATCAAGTTCCTGATTTCTATGCACAAGTTTTACTGCAAACATAATCATAAGAACAAGTAATACAACTACGATGAGTGCTCCTCCAGCCAGAAGAACAATTGGATGCTCTTTTACAAGCGACTCCAGTTTTCCAACAATCCCTTTTGCTTCCTTCTTTGTACTGTCTGTTGTCTGAACATCTACACTCTGATAAGTTCCATCCTGTGAATCATACTGATAGAACCCTTTTTCACCTGTTCTTGTATTCACTGCATACAGAAGATCATAACGATCATTCTCTGGATTTGCCCAATATGGATATGTCTGATCTGCTACTGTAAGTTCCCCTTCCTGGTATGAATCCGGAAGTTTTGCTCCTCCATTATCTGCCAAAAGAATAATAGATGTTGTATCAGAAATCTTCAATTCTGTATATGGAACAAATGTAGAATCGTCCTCATTGTAGAGGAAAAACTTTCCTTCTCCGGAAGCATCTACCAAATATCCAAGTGTAACACCAGCCTCATTAGCAACAAACTTGTGCTCTTCTCCATTGAATGTCTTTGTAGTCTCACTATATCCTACCGGAATCGCAGATGTTGCAAATTCTTCTGAGAAGTTATAATCTGTTCCATTCACATTTACCGTAATATCAGTAGCTGCGCCAGTTGATTCACTTCCATTTGCCTCAATCTCTGTTGAACCATCATCTGCCTGTCCAATCTTAATTGCGGAAGATCCCTGGTCTAATGTCAGTGTCTCATCTGAATACAGATAAGCCTTTGAGCTGTCAACTGTGATCGTTGTATCTCCCATCTTCAATGCTTTAAACGTCATTGTAGTACGAAGTTCTTTCGCTGTTCCGTCTCCGCTTCCTGAGTATGTAAGCTTGCCATCACTGTCTGCTGTTACACCCTCTCCGCTTTCAAACTGAAGTGCAGAAGTATCATAACTCATTGTAATATCTGCATCTCCAACAGCTGAATTTCCAGATCTCACAACAAGATCTACACTTACTTCCTCTCCAACCTTTGTCTGTGGATCAGAGAACATCAGAGAACCATCAGCTGCACTTACAATTGTGCTGAACATTGGCACTGTAAGACACAGTGATAATGCTACTGCCGCCAATTTCTTTGCTTTCATATAATTACCCCTTCTTTTGTTGTCTTAAACTTATATACTATCCTATTGTACACTGTTTGAGTGGAGTTGTCTACATGGAAGAATACATTTTAAAAACTTTCAAAACTATAAAAAGAAAGATAACAATGCATTAAGCACTGATATCTCTCTTTTTATCCTCTTACTTTTTCCTCTGTTTTTCATTTTCTTCCATAAATTTCTTTGCATCCTTCATAAAACTCAGCACAATCAACACAATAACTGCGCCAATTGGGAAAGCTGCAATAATACTTACCGACTGAAGATTACTCATTGAACTTTCTGAAAACACAAGTGCAATTGGAAGGAGAATCAGCAGGATACACCACATCAACTGAATCAGTCTGTTTGGATTCTCATCTTCTCCCAGTCTGTGATAACTATAGCATGATGCTGTCAGTGCAATTGAATCAAATGAAGTTGCATAAAATGCAATCATCGTGATCAACACAAGAGCAAGTACAAACGGTGCACAAGGCAGAGAACGTATTACTCCAATGATCATTGTATACAGATCCCCCGTCTTCTCATAAGCAGCGATAAAATCCATCTGTCCACTGATCTGTTTTCCAAGAGAATAATTTCCAAGAACAATGAAGCTTACAATTGTTGATCCAACACCAAATACATATCCTCCAAGAATGGTCTGACGAACTGTTCTTCCTCTGGAAATGTTTCCGATAAAGAACGGAGCTGCCACACACCATACCATCCAGTATGCCCAATAGTAGATTGTATAGTTCTGTGGGAATGATGTTGTTCTTTCCGGGTCTGTAAATGTTGAAAGCTCAAAGAAATTTTGAACCACTTTTCCAAGAGATGCAAAACCATTTTCAATAATGAATTTTGTTTCTCCTCCAAAAAGTAATACAAACAAAAGCAATCCGAAGAACAGGTATACGCAGGCTTTCGCAAGAAAACTAATTCCTTTAAATCCATGTAACAGAGAATAAGTATAAATAACACATGTAATCAAAATAATTATAATCGTTACAACTGTACGGCTCAGTTCGATATGAAACAGTTCATTAATAATACTTGCCATCAAAGGTGTCGCAATACTAAATGTTGTTGCTGTTCCCGCAATCAGAGCAAATACTGCAAGCAGGTCAATGATTCTTCCCAGCATTCCATCTGTATGTTTTCCAAGAATCGGTCTGCAGGCTTCAGAATATTTCTGTCTTTCACGGTTACGCACATGAAGCATAAATCCAAAAGCAACTGCAAGCACAAGATAGAATCCCCACGGAATCAGACTCCAGTGGAAAATCGGGAAAACGCCTGCCCATTCACGGATACTTCCAAGTTCTGCAATGTGTGGGTCTGTCGCATACATGACCCACTCTGAGAAAGAATAAAACAGAATATCTGCAGCAAGTCCTGCTGTAAACATCATGGAGCCCCATGCAAAGAAAGAATATTTTGGTTTTTCAGTCTGAGCTCCTAAAACAATATTTCCATACTTTGATGTTGCTACATAAATAGATAACAGGAATACACCTAATCCAATCACAAGATAATAAGTTCCAAATGTATCACCAAATACATATCTAATCTGACTAAGCACCTGATTGGATTGCTCCGGCTTAAAGAAGAATAAAATACATAAAACCACAATAAGCCCTAATGGCAATAATGTAATAAGCCAGTCAATCTTCTTTTTCTCTGTCTGTTTTGTCTGTTTTGTCTGTTTCGTTTCCATTTGCTTTCCTTTCCGACTTACCTTGTCTTTAATCCTGATGTATAAGAATACTCATACTTCTTACCATCACAAAAAAACTCAAATCCTATCACTTCTCCATTGGATTTTACTGGTTTCATCTGCGTCATTTTTCCTTCCGGACAGTTCAGTTTCTCTGAAATTTCCCGAAGTACTTTGCTGCCCGTACATTCTTTGTACTTTACATCAAATTCCCTTAATTCATCAATACTGTCAAACTCTTCAATAATACCGGCATCATACTTTCTGATATACATTTCCATTTCATCCATATGCACCATATAAAGATTTTCCCAGTATTCATCCCACAGTTCTTTTTTCTGAAAAGCTTCTTCAAGATACGGCAGCAACTGTGTACTGAATTTTTCATTAAAGAATACATGACCTTTCATCACCCATGCATTCTCGCCACCAATCTGAACCCCTGTGATTTTCCCTGTATTATCAGTCTTGATACACCACTCTTCTGTAGCACCATCTGCATATTCAGAAGCATAAAATGCATTTTCACTTTCTTCCATAAATACATTTTCTGTGAAATAATTGTCTGCCGAACAGATCCAGGTATTTTTCAAATATTCTCTCGCAACATACAAAGTAGAAAAATTATTCATTTGTTTGTAATATGGATTTTCAACAAGAATCACATGATATTTTTCTTTCAGATATTCAAACTTTTCTTTCAAATATCCGACTACGATAACAATTTCATCAATTCCTGCTTCTCTCAGCTGTCCGATCTGACGTTCAATCATAATTTCGTCTTTCACATTCAAAAGCGCCTTCGGCGTCTCCAGTGACAACGGTGCAAATCTTGAGGACATTCCGGCTGCCATGATAATAGCATTTCTAGTCATTTTCCATTCTCTCCTTTGCAAGCCTGTAAAATTCTTTTGCATAACGGTACTGTTTTAGAGAATACTCACCGAACTCCACTCCAAGGATTCTCTTATATTCGCACCAGTTGCTCCACAAAAATCCACAGATTGCAATATAACAATAAATCTTTGTCCTGATTATTTCTGGACATCCTTCCGTAAAATAGGCATCGATAAGTTGATCAATCTGTTCTTTCTCATACAAAGCATAGATTGCAAACATCGCAATATCCACATGCGGGTCCTGCATTCCTGAATACTCCCAATCAATAAGATATATCCTGTCATCCACAAAGAGAAAGTTATCCGGAACTGCATCAATATGAGTTAATGTATACTCTTTTTCCTGCTGATCAACAAAGAATTTCAGTTCATACATTTTCTCCTTTGTCTTCTCATAATCGCGGTAAATGGATTTCTCTCCATTTCTGTACTGCTCATATTTTTCAATCTGCTCAAACAAGTCAAAAGAATGGTCTACTTTTAGCTTCTGCTCATGCACATTTCTCAGGTACTTCATACATGCTTTCACATCGTTTTCATTTTCAGCATCGCAATTTCTTGCACCCTCTAAAAATTCTGTAATCTTATACCCTTTTTCTTTCGACATATATCGAACTGGATCACAGATTCCTTTCGGACCAATCACCTGATAAACATCATACTCCTGGCTTCTATTAATCATCTTATCCGTTCCTTCTCCCGGAACTCTCATGATATAACGCTTTTCACCACAACGGAAGCGGAACGAACGGTTAGTCATTCCTTTTTTCAGGGGTTCAATCTCTGTGATTTCTTTCTGTTCACAAGAAAGCGTCTCTGCAATAATATCAAGAAGTTCTGAATTCAGCTGATCTGAATTCTCATCAAGATCTCTCAACTGCTCCAATGTATTAATCTCCAGAACATCTCCCTTTTTCACTTCTTTCGGAAAAAGAATCATTTTCCCTTTCTCCATTGCTGCATCTTCCCAAAACGAATTGTAATATCTGCGATGTTCTTTCATTTCACTAATTTTCTGTTCTAAAGTTCTTGCACTTTCTTTATTGATGTAAGCAATTCCTACCATATGATTACCAGCTTCCGAATCACCAACTGCTTTTAATTCCATCTTTCGATTCATACGAATCGTACTATCCTCATCCGGCATCTCATCAATCATGTACCAGGAATACAGTTCAGTCTCTGAGAAAGGATTTGTTCTGCACCAAAGATCACACGGTACAATATACGCATTTTCCAATCTATCTTTTACCTTTGCCAACGAAAACAGATTGTTCTTTACTGCATATTCCTTATTATAAACCAGCTCTACTCCATACTCATCGATCAGGTATTCATACTGTTCTTTCATAAATCCAACAACGATAGTGATCTTATGGATTCCTTTTTCTTTCAACTGTTTAATCAGTCGTTCTACTAAGGTTTCACCTCTTACTTCAAGCATTCCCTTGGACACTTCTGTATTAATCGGTATCATTCGCATTCCCGCTCCAGCTGCAAGAATCACTGCCTGATTTGGTCTATTCTCTGTAAATAACTCTTTTGCCTGTTCGGTCAATCTATAATCTGCATTCAGATAACCGGCTTTCACAAGTTCTGCTAATGAAGTATTCACTTTACCAAGTGAATAACCAGAAGCTTCTGATAACTGTCTCTGATTTACATATGCTTCTTTTTTTATGATGTTCAGTAAATCAAGCTCTTGTTTGTTCATGTACTTATATTTCTCCTTTTTCGTGAACTACAGGTAGTATAGCACCTTTATTTTTATAATGCAAGACAATATTTTAAATATTTTAAATTTTTCTTACTTAACTAGATTCTCATTTTACTTAATGATATAATCATTTTGAATAACTGATTGATTTTACGTTAATAACGGGGAAACTGTATGCTACCCCTATGGAAAGGAGAACATATTTGCACAAAAAATATTTATTTAAAAAAGGATTCGCATTATTCACCTTGATATTTTTAACTGGTTCTTTCTCATTAACAGCACATGCCGAAGAAGAAACAGATACAGCTGGCTCTTCTCTTGGAAAAGAAGTCATAGATTCTTTTAATTTCTATGAGCTTGCTACCTGTGATTCTTCTTCTGGTCAATGGATTCAAGACAGTAAAGGATGGTGGTATGCCCATTACGATGGTAGTTATTCCACAAACGCCTGGGAATGCATTAATGGTGAATGGTATCGTTTTGATTCCAATGGCTATATGGTCACCGGATGGACGATGGTCTATAAAAAATGGTATTATATGGATGAGAATGGTGTTAGAACAACTGGTTGGAAGCTAATCGACGGACAATGGTACTATTTTAATTCCAGCGGAGTGATGCAAACTGACTGGACTAAGATTAATGGGCAATGGTATTATTTCAATAGTAATGGTTATTGGATTGACAATAATAGCTATGAAAGCGGGTCTTTAAAAGGGATTGATGTCTCTCAGTGGCAAGAAAGTATCGACTGGACTGCTGTTAAAAAGGATGGTATTCAATTTGCATTCATACGAGTTGCTCATGGTTCAGAGCATAAACTAGATACCTATTATAATCAAAATATGACAAATGCAATTGCAGCCGGAATCCCCGTAGGTGTTTACTATTACAGCACGGCCACAACTGAAAATCAATCATTAAATGATGCACAGTTTGTAATTGATCAACTACAGGGATATAAGATTTCATATCCAATTGTTCTCGACTTAGAAGATTCCTCACAAAAAAATCTAAGTAAGGCACAGCTTGGGCGAATAGCGAAAACATTCTTTGATGAAATTCGTCGAGCTGGATATGAACCAATGCTGTATTGTAATGAAGACTGGTATAAAAATCATATCGATACTTCTTATCTGTCCGGAATTGATCTTTGGATTGCACGTTATAACTATAAATATGATTTATCCATTCAAAGGAACATATGGCAGAGCAGCTGCAAAGGAATAGTAGATGGAATTTCAGAAAATGTAGATCTTGATTTTGGTTTCAAGGATTATACTCAATATATCACTCCGCGAACTTACTCTGCTGAAGGATATACAAAGGATAACGGATACTGGGTTAAAAATAATACTGGTTGGTGGTACTGCCATTTTGATGGAACTTACCCTGCAAATTCATGGGAATACATCAAAGGAAACTGGTACTGGTTTAACTCCAATGGCTATATGGTAACCGGCTGGACATACATCAATGGTTGCTGGTACTATATGAACTCCAGTGGTGCTATGGTAACCGGCTGGACATACATCAATGATTGTTGGTACTATTTGAACTCCAGTGGTGCTATGGTAACCGGTTGGATTTATTATAATGGATACTGGTATTTCATGAACTCTTCTGGTCAAATGCTGACAAACCAATGGATCTCCGGAGTCTACTATGTAAAATCCGATGGACGCATGGCAGTTTCTCAATGGGTGGATAATTCTCGTTATTATGTCGGTGCTGATGGGGTTTGGATACCATAATGTTGTAATCGAAATTAATCCAACTAAAAATAAAAAGGGGCAGTTTTTCACGACTGACCCTTTTTTATCCGAAAAATGTGCGGAAAACGTTGATTTTATAAGAGAACTCCTCACTTGGTAATATAAGAACTCCGATTGAGTACAACAAAGACTGGAATCATTTCAAAGCTTCCCCTATTTTCCTTCTATTCCTTTTTAATTATATCATTCACCCGATGTCTAAGTTGCATAAATTCATCTGGTTCAACCACATAATTTATCACCACAACCAAAAAAACACTTGTCAGCCCCATTCCTATTGCATAGAGAAACCATGTAGTAAAAGATGTTATTTCCTGCGGAATAACATATGTTCCAACCGTACAAAGAATTGCCACTGTAAATACATTTCTCAAAATTCGAAACATGGATTTTTTTGCACATCCTTTTACCAGATGTCGACTTGTATAGAACACAATTTCAAAAGAACGATATCCATAAGAACATACTGTACCAAGAAGAACTCCTGCCATGCCGAACTTCCATACCAGCCCAAGAGAAACCGTAATATTTATCACAGCTTCCAAAATCGCCTGATATCTCGTTTCCTTATAATGCCCTGCTGCGCAAATAATCGTCAATCCCGGAATCCTTACATTTTGCATAAAAACAATTAATGTAAACAAAATTCCAAGAACCGGACGTACATACTGTACATCTGTCAGGTTAATGGTATATACCCCGACAAAAGGCAGGATCAAGACTCCCATACAGGCAATCACAATAAACATGATTACAAAATACATATACTCATAACTTGAATAGCTCTTTTTTAGTGTCTCTTCCTCATTCTTGGCGATCACTTCTCCAAATCCTGCAGTCAGACCATTCGAAAAAGATGTCATCAGCTGATTCACGGCATTAACCACCATCATATAGATTCCATATACACTGACTTCAAGAAGAGACTTTGCTCCCAGACAGATTGTCAGCACTGTCGTATCAGTATTATTTACAATAATACCAACAACCTGATGAAGCAATGCCGCATTTTTTTGTTTCAAAGCACCTTCATTCGGTTCTGCATAAAAATCTAATGCAGGATATTTTCGTTTTGCATAGATTTTAACCAATACAAGACGAAGCATGTATACACCGGTTGCAACTGCCTTTACAAAAAGAACACCTGCTCCAATATAAATCAGAAAAATAGAAACAACCATATTAACGATCGTTCCTGCTGCCTGAATCAGTGCAACCACATACCCTTCCTGATTTGCAGTCAACAAAACTCTGTATTTACCTAGAAAAAAGTAATCCACTAAAGTACTTCCTGCCAAGACAAGTATCATCCAGCGCACAAGACTATTCTCAAGCTGTCCTGAAATAAAAAACGGATAGACCCCTATAAGTACCAGTGTTAATGCCAGAAATAGCATTCCGGATTTATTATAAAATTTTCTTGTCGCCGAAAGAATTGAATTCACTTCTTCCGTCTGTTTCAACGCAAGAGGTGTATAGAGAGCAACAACTGTTGCTGTTCCTACTCCTGCTTCTGCCAGACCCAGATATGTTAAAAACTGATTTACTGAAGTGATCATTCCATTCACACTTGATCCATATGCCTCAAGAATAAAACGTGGCAATATCAATCCAGACAAAAGAACAATTACCTGTAAAAGCAGACTTGCCACCATATTTTTTAATGCCTGTTTTCCTCTCATGAGATTTCCTTTCCTCTACTTTTTCTTTTATTGATGCTGATCATGATAGGTCCATGCGTGAGGTGTATGGTCTAGATAAATCACTACGAAAGTAACACTCTCATTAAAGTGGCTCATACCGTCTGGATAGGTGGCTCACGCCACACCGGACGGGCGGCTCTGCCGCACGAGAATATTCAGTTAACATTTATGCAATTATACGCTCCATTTAAATACAGTCTTAAAGTCTGTATCTATGTCAACGCTGAATGCTTTATGTATATCTGAAATGTTTTTTACTTCGTCTGTTTCATAGATTATTGATTTAAGTCTTCTCTGGATACTCTTATCCTCCATAAACTTAATGGCATTTTCAAAGTCAACGCGTCCTGAACGGCTGCTTCCTACAAATGTAAGACCTTTCTCAAGAATATCTCTTGTATTTATAGGTACCTTGTTTTCCGATACACCCATAAGCATAACTGTTCCCTGTGGATTGATATATTTAATAATATTATCAATAGCGTAGAAACTTCCCTCTCCACCTGCACACTCAAAAGCATGATCCACATTAAAACCTTCTTCAAGGTCATCAGCAAGTATTGTCTCATCAACAAATGAGAACTGTGAAAGTTTACTTGTATTCTTACCTATAACGATTATCTTTGTATCCGGATATTTCTTCTTAAGGATACTGCTCACAATAAATGCAAGACTTCCGTCTCCCCATATACCGATTGAATTTTTATATTCATGAGAAATAAGACTGAATCTTAAATAAGCATGCATTCCAACACTTATAAATTCTGTAATTGCTGCAATTCTCTTATCTATATCGTCAAAAGCTACTACTCTGTCTGCAGGAAGATTTACGAACTCTCTCATAAATCCGTCATGCCCGCTGCTTAAGAATCCACCGCCTTTTCCATAATTCTCGTAAATAACCTTCTCTTCTCTGTTTCCAGGTATATTTGGTATCATTACAACAGACTGTCCTACTTTAAAAGTTCCTGTAGGATCATGGATAACACGTCCGCATGCTTCATGTATAAGAGCCATAGGAAGCTTTTTCCTTAAAATCTTTATATCTCTTTTACCCTGATAATATCTCTGATCAGCATGACAAAGAGCAAGATATTCAGGTCTTATAATAACCTGATCTTTAGTATCAACATCTTCATGTTTTACGGATATTGTCTTAGGTGTGATCAACTGATAAACACTGTTTAACATTTTATATCCTCCATAATAAGTGCTGTAGCCGCTTTCATATCATCGATTGTAGTGATCTTCATATTAGAAACTTCACCTTTAACAAGTCTTACAGGAACGTTTCTAACAACACAGATTTTGCATGCATCTGTAAGGATCTCTTTTTCATCATCTGAAAGATCATTGTAAAGTTCTTTTAATTTTGAAATTTTAAATGTCTGAGGTGTCTGTCCCTGGAACATCTGTCTTCTGTCTGGAATAGATGTAATCTTTTCTCCATCTTCAGAAACAACAATAGTATCAACTGCGCTTATAACTGTATCAACAGCTCCGCATTCTTTAGCCATCTCAACATTTTCTCCTATAATTCTAAGTGTAACAAAAGGTCTTACCGAATCATGTGTAACGATAATATTATCCTCATCGTCTCCGTTTCTCTTCTCGATCTCATCAATAATATTAAAGATCGTTGAGTTTCTGTCAGTTCCTCCCGGAACAAGGATTATATTTTTATCTGAATCAATGTATTTCTTAATAAGATCTTCTGTATAATCAATCCAGTCTGGATGAACGCCTACATAAATCTCATCAATGTCAGGAGAAAGAATAAACTTTTCAATTGTATGAATTATAATAGGTCTGCTTCCTAACATAAGGAACTGTTTTGGCTTGTCAATTCCCATTCTTGTTCCTTTTCCGCCTGCTAATATTGCACCAAATACCATTTTTGTTTCCTCCCGCTTAAATAACTTTATAATGGAATATTTATAACTCCTGCAACTTCTTTGCCAAAGTTTTCAGCCTGTCTTAAGGCTTTTTCAAAGTCTCTGTAACGTGTTATACCACACTCTTCAATAAACATGATCTTATCTGCTGCAAGAACTGCATGTGTATCTTTTGAATTGACAATATCATATTTTACGCTGCTTTCGTCTTTTGCGAGTTTTTTATCAAAAGAAGTTTTAACTTTATCTGAAGTAGTCATAAGTGTAACTTTACCTTCATTTTCTTCAACGTATTTAAGAACTTCTGCAAGATCAGCTGTTCCTCTGTATTCGTAAATAAATTTAAGGCCGTATTTCTCAAATGCTGAAACACCATTCATTGAAGGGTTAAATACATAGAGAACAAAATTCATAAATAATACAAAGAATACTGCAAATATAAATGCAATAACTGCACCTTTGATAATTGTTCCCTTATTGATAGCAACACCTTTAACTGCGATCTCATCTTCATTTTCAGTATCTGTTGGTGAGCTTGTTGTAAATGAGTTTACTTTATTTATAGTTACATTTTCAAGATGAGTTTCAGCTTCTTTTACAAGAGCATCAACCTTTTCCTCGACAAGCTCATTAAACTCTTCACTTGCTGTTAAAAGTCTTACAGTTACAGAACCATTTTCCGCGGTACTTTTAACTTCAATCTTACCAGACCAGTAGTTGCTGTCTGTATTTCTAAGCTGTACTTTATCAATTGAAAGATCATCAGAAATCTTATCTAAAACTTTCTCGTCTACATCCTCAAAAATATATGCACCATTCATATTTGCATAAATAAGATTAGCGAAAAATTCACTAAATGGCTCTAATTTCTCACCATTCTCACCGACAGAAACTCTGTCTGATTCTACGTTATAAACAATATATGTAGAATAGTTTGTTCCATGTGAAGTATCAGCATCCTTATGCTGAACTGCTTTTAAAACAAATGGAGCAAGCACAACTAAAAATGCCGCAAGTGCAACAATAATGTTTTTCTTAAAGTTTTTGTAAGTGTTAGCTAATAAATCTGCTAATGAATAATTTTCAAACATTTTATTTCTCCTTTTTTAAATCAAAGTCCTCATAATCGCTTTTCGTATACCGCTCGAGCATGGTCGCCCCGAAGAATATAACAAACATAACTATCCAGAACTGAACTGTAAATAATGGCATGAAGCTTGACATAAAGCTGGCACGTGGTGTGAACAGTATGTCCTGAAGCATTACAAGACTTAAGGCCATTGGAAGGACCTTCTTTGCATACGCTAACTTCATCATAGCCACAAGAATGATTCCAAGTATTATACTAAATACAAATACTCCTATATATCTGTAATCAGTAAAAAGTTCCATAATATAACTACTTCCTATACCATGACCCTGAAGGTAATCATCTCCCATTACAATATAAGAAATGTTATGGGCATAACTATTACTTTCAAAAGCAAGTTCTATAGAGTTATTTTCAGGAAGCGGAGTTGTTCCAAACAACATTCCCCCTATATTTCCTCTATAGAAATAATCAATGATTGGTCCAAATGTATAATTTTTAAAAGCTCTTACCGGAAGATAGCATTCATATAAGTATCCTTTTGCAAGAACGCCAAAGCTTGTTCCCTGTTTGTAAATAAAATCTATAAGAAGCGCCATAATTCCGTTTGTTGCAACTTCCGCATCATCTCTTAGGTAGTTCATGGCACCCATGCCAAGCATAAGTACGGGTACTGATGCTATAATAAGAGTTTTTTCCACTTTGCCTATCCAGACTTCCTTCTTATCGCTAAACTGTCTCATACAGTAATATATTAAGGCAAACAGAAGACTTAGTATAAATGGGTTTCTAGTTCCTATAAGAAGGTATATACCATTTGACATAACATACATTGCAAGTACTATAAACGCATGCTTTTTCTTAGGTTTAGTCGCTAGATATACACACATTGAGAAGAACATAAACACTGATATAAGATAAACTATATAAGGAAGTTTACTTGTAAATGTTGCATAATAGTCATAGTAAGTTGTAGTTCTTCTATACATATATCTTTCGACTATTCTTGCAAGATAGAACGGGAAACTTGCTCCAAAAAAACAAAGTGATGTAAATCTTATATACTTTATATGAACTTCATATTTTTGTTCTTTTATAACATCCACCCTTGGTGTTTTACTTCTAAGTTTAAAATTCTTTCCTATTACCCCGCCTATTAAAAGGCCTATCATACTTAGTATAATAACAAAAAACGAAAACTGATATGTATTTGCATTATATGTAGCAAAACTCTTTGTCTGTATATAATCAATCATTGGTCTTGAAAACAGGAACAACCATAAGGTAATAAAGAAAAATAACTGTATTAAATAACTTTTCAATTCCGTTATAAAATACATCATACAGGCTATCCACAACGTTACAAGAGCAAAGAATATAAATTTAGTCTTACCATTAACACTAAATATTATAAAAAATGCCCCGAATAAACCAAACATGATCCAGACGATTAAAGAATAAATTCTTTTAAAATTAATATTTTCAAAATACTTTTCCATTTAATCCCCCTTTTGATTACTAAACAGCTGCCTTTCGATCTTATCAATCTGGGATTCTACTGTAAATTCCTCTATAAACTCAGCCATTTCATCTGCATCAGGATACTCCCTGCCTGATATGTAGGATATTATGGCTTCTACAGCTTCTTCATCAGAAGTGATTATCTTTCCAAATTTTCCATTGCATGATAACTCTTTTGCTCCACCTACATCTGTTGAAACAAATGGTTTCCCAAGACTTATCGCCTCTACAAACGCTCCTGAAAACCCTTCCTGATAAGACATAGATACAAGTAATTTTGTACGACTTAAAAATTTATAAGGATTCGTCTGATATCCAAGAAAGTGAACATAATTTTGAAGTCCGTACTTAGAAGTACGCTCCTTAAGTTCATTATCCATATCACCTGTACCTATTAAGTATAAATGATATTTATATCCCATTTGATGAATCTTATTAAGAAGCTCTAAAGTTCTGTCTGTACCTTTAAGCTTTTCAATACGACCGATGCAGCACATGCTGTCTTCTTCCATATGCATACCACAGTCTTCCTTTGCGGGTATCCTTATATCATCAAAATTGTATCCGTTATATATAGTTGTAATTTTGTCTTTATATTCAGGAAAAACATTTTCTATAGACTCCCTTGTCTTTTCTGAAATAGCGACTATAGTATCAGCTGTTCCAAGATGTTTTCTATGGCAACTTAAATACTTCTCATTTTCAGGCATATTTTCTATGCTTCCATGTATCCATGCAATCTTCTTTACATCTTTTCTCTTAGAAAACTGTAAAGGTGGATTCATGATCGTAAAAGATATTTCAATATCATAGTTATCTTTAGCTACATGTCTTCTTACAAGTCCGGGGAACCAGAATCGAAGTCTCCATATAATTGCCTCGGCTATAGATGAATGTTTCTTACTCTTGTATGGCTTTAAGATATTGATGCCTTCTCTAAGTTTTGGCATAGGCTTATCAAAATGTTCCATCTCAAGTATATCAATATCATATTTATCCGGATCAAGATTATTAACTATAGTAGCAAGGATCTTTTCTGCTCCTCCGCCAAGCGAAAATGACCATAGATAAAATAAAACTTTTTTCTTATTTTGCATTGTAATCTCCATGATACTCACGATAACTTCTATCAAGATCAAGTAATAAAGCGTCGTGGTGTGCAACCTGTTTCTCTATTGGAGGTGGTGTCATATAATCTCCAAAAGCTGTTTTTAAATACGCATCATATCCTACTGGAATAGGCATCTTAGTATCCTCAAAAGGTACCATAATATTACTTTCAAATGCCTCTATAGGATACTTCTTCTTCATGTAGAACGGACCTGAGCAGAGTTCTGTAATACCATCGCTGTCTTCCTTAGTATACTTAGTCATTTCCTTCTCTGCCTTTTTCCATATCTTATAACGAAGTTTTTTTCCTCTTATTACACCAAGAAGAACTTTACTTCCAAGACTCATTATTCCACCATGTTTTTCAGGCACTGTCTGTGCACAGAATAAAGAGTATATAAGTGCCCATATAACCTGTTTCTTTCTGTCGCTTTTCTTCTTTGGATAGTAATCAAGAGGAATAACATCAAGGGCAAGTCCGTGTGGAAGATCTAAGTCTACCTGATATGGTTTAACACATGTTGTCTCTCTGTCTCTTATAGTAATAAAAAGGTTACGGTCAACAAATTTATAATTACTCTTTGACATAAAATACTGATATTTAGCTTCCTGTGGCCATAACTTAGCAAGTTTCTCATAATCTTTTCTTGGCATAAAGAAATCAAGATCATCGTCCCATGGAATAAATCCGCCGTGACGAAGTGAACCTATAGCTCCTCCTCCGCATAAATAACATAAAAGATTATGTTCATTACAAAACTCTACAAAATATTCAGCCATCTCAAGACTTTTTGCCTGTATCTGTTCCATATTATTTTCCTTTCCTATTTCAAGTCGAACATCCGTGAGACTTGGCGCGTGATTCTGGTCAGCGAAGCTGACATATTCCTATCAGAATCACTGCGCATCCTCGCGGAACGTTTATTTCAGTCGGAGATTGGACTCCCACTGAGATAAAACTCTTACTTTTTCCAGTAAGCTTTTAAAAGGTGACTCTTATAAGCAATCTCTTCATCGCTTGGCTTTTGCATATAGTCTCCATAAAACTGAGTGAGGAAAAGATCATAGTTTTCCGGAATTGGAACAACCATATCCTCAAAAGGTACATCAATAAGTTTCTCAAATGTACCTCTTTTAAATACTTCCTTCATTCCGTCTTTACCAACACCAATTGCCGCTTCGTATTTACCATCTTTAACGCTGTATTTTTTAATAAGCTTGTCAATTTTCTTAGTAAAGAAGCGAGGGTTTACTGCTCCTAAAGCATACCAGAATATAAGTCTGCAGAAATCTTTTAATTTGCTGTCACCATACTGGATATACTGTTTCTGAATATAACAGATCTGACGAAGTGTAACCATAAGATGAGCTTTCTTAATAACCTTAGTATCATTAAATCGGTCAATTGGGAAAACATCTACGAAAACACTTGTGTCATGTGGTTTTCTTGTAACATGGTTTTTGATAACAGTATCCTTATCAACAACAACCATAAAGTTCTGGAAGTACCAGTCACATGTATCTTTATCAAAAATACCGTAGCGTTCATTTCTGTCATTTATAACAGCCGCTTTTAAACGTTCATAGTCTTCTCTGTACATTCCTATATCAATATCGTCATCCCATGGAATAAATCCTTTATGACGAACTGCACCTAACATACTTCCGTAATGAATAAAATATTTAATATTATTTTCTTTACAAATTTTATCTATATAACTTAAGATTCCAAGCTGGGATCCCTGCAATTCTTCTTTTGTTAACTGTTTCATCTCTAATTCCCTTACATAATTATTATTTACTTAAAACTACTTCATATACGCATCAAGCTCATGAGGGTTTACCTGTTTTTCAACGGGTGGAAGCTGCATATAATCACCATAATACTGTCTTAAAAGTTTGTCATACTCTTTTGGACCTTTAAGAGTAACACCCTCAAACGGCATATCTATTATTTCCTTAAAAGGATCAAAATCAAGAACTTCTTTTTCCTTAAACTTAGAAGCAAGAAGACCTATATATTTACCATTGTCCTTTGTATACTTAGCTGAAGCCTTATCTATCTTCTTGGCAAAGAATGTAGGTGATACCGGTTTTAAGAAGAACCAGCATACGCTTCTTATCATATCTTTAATAACACTGTCACCGTAAACGATATTGCAGTGCTTGCTAAAAGATAAAAGCTTAAAGCTCTCAAGGTTGTAGGTCTTATCTACTGCCTTCATATCATCGAACCTGTCCATTGGGAAAATATCGATAAATAATCCTGACTCGTAAGTCTTATCATTACGGTTATCAACTATTTTAGTATTAGTATCAATAACTTTTACAAAGTTGTTAAAGTAGTCCTTACTTGTTCTGTGATCAAGAATCTTGTAACGTCCGTTCTTTGGAAATGATGCAATAAGCTTTTCATAGTCAGCTCTTGGCATTGAAATATCAATATCATCATCCCATGGAATAAATCCCTTATGACGAACAGCACCAATAAGTGTGCCGTAGTTCATAATATATTTAAGGCCGTTTTCTTCACAAAAGTTGTGAACATACTCTAATATATCAAGTTCAATCTGTTTTACTTCTTTATCAGTAAGTTTTTTCATTTAATTAATCCCTTTATTCTTCTTTAAATCCTGTAACATAAGAGCTCTGTATATACCAACATTTACTTTTAAGGCAAGAGCCGCAATACGTCTGCCTTTTCTGAAAATATGGTTATCTGCGATCTTAAAAGCATTCTTCTTTAAAAATCCAACAACATCTTTATAGTCAGGAAGTTTCTTATAATCATCTACAAGAAGCATACTGTCAAGAACTACAAAATGAGCATATGCTAATCTGAAGAAAGCTTCATCCTTAAGAGATGGAAATTCATTATTGATATAATCAATATATCCTGTATAAGCTTCTATCATATGAAGTTTTCTAGGGTTGTATTTCTGAGTTGTTATACTATCCCCTCTGTGGAAATAATAGTAATAAGGCTTTGTAATAACAACATATGATTTAGCTGCCTTAACAAGGTCAAGGTGATAAAAAGCATCCTCATATATCTTGCCGACAGGAAACTGTAATTTATCTGCAATCTCCTTTTTAATAAGCTTATTACAAACAGATCCCGGAATCTTTTCACCTATAAGAAGTTCCTTTAAAAACTTCTCTCTGTCACACTCAAAAACAATTTCTGTGTCACTGCACTGTGGAACTTCCTTTGTATTGTAAACATTCATGATTCCGCATACTGCAACATCAGAATCAGTTCTTTTTATCTCACTGTAAATAGAACTTATCATGTCAGGATGAATATAATCATCGCTGTCTATAAATATAATATAATCACCAGTGGCATTTAAAAGGCCGTGATTACGTGCTGATGAAAGTCCTCCATTAACTTTATGGCAGACTTTCACTCTGTTATCTTTTTTAGCTAGTTCATCACAAAGCTTACCACTTCCATCAGTGGCTCCATCATCAACTAAGACAATTTCAAGATTATCATATGTTTGATCTGCAATAGATTCAAATGATTTTTCCAAATATTTTTTAACGTTATATACCGGAACAACAACACTTATCTTATCCATGTAATCTACCCTTTACTTTATTAAACATTTCCATGAACACTTCATCTTTAGTAACAATAAGAGCTATACCGTAATATACACAGCATACAATAATAGTAACTGCAATATTAAGTATAAATGGAATACCCATATTCATATCTGTAGGTATTAAATGATTTACCAAAAATGATAAAGGTAAAAATCCTACAGTTATAAAAGTATATTTTCTAAATGAATGTATAACTATTTTCAAATCAACAAGATTATTCTTTTTAATGAAGCTGTATTCAATAAATAATAATATATATTCAGATAGTAAAGTTGTCATAATGTAATACTGTGGTGATGATACGCCAAATGCAAATAATATACTATCAAATATAAGATTACATATACCACCAATAATATAGAATATAGACAACTTATTCTCAAATCCCCTTATAAGGATTACCTGTGTACCCATGACAATTTCAAGAGCCCATGATATAGCTCTAAAAGCAAATACCTGTGTTACGATACCACCAGCCATATAACGTGTTCCATACATTATAACAGTTGCGTGAACACCAAGAGCAACAAGTCCCATACCAATAGGAGCCATAAAGAAACTGAAAATACTACTGCTCTTATTTATAAGATCCTGGTAAGATTTCTCATCTTCAAGACCTATATAGTAACTCAAACGTGGAACACTGACACTTATAGCACCACTAATAACACCCGATATAAGCATGATCATTCTCTGACCATTGGCATAGTATGAAACCTGCTCAGGCGCACCTATCTTAGATACAAAAGTAAGATCAAGGTTAGTGTAGAGCATTCCAGCATTGGCAAGAAGGAAAAGGCCAATAAGTGGTTTAATAAGATGTTTAAAGTTCTCAAGAGGAACCTTAACAAACTTAACATCCTTCTTTATCCATAAATAACTAAGAAAATAGTTAAGAAACTGGCTTGCTGACATAATTATCGCATACTGAACAATATCATCTGCTTCTTTAACGAATGCAAATATAGATACTAACATAAGAATACGTATAAAAAGTGTCTTATAGAATAAAAACGTATAATTTTCGAAAGCTTCATTTATCCATTCAATATAGAAAATCTGGGCAATAAGCTGAACACCAAGAATAAGCATAAGTAAATGCACACTTGGACTCTTGCTGTAAATCGGCATTATAATAATATAAAAAACTGTTGTTACAGCTGTACAGAAAAGAGATATATAAAACAATGTAGAAAACATTGTATTAAGTTTTTCTGCGTTATCTTTAACCTTACTTATCTCCCTTATACCATAGTTATAAACACCAAGTGTTGCAAATGGTATAAACCAGTTAAGGTATGTATTAGCTATGTTAAATTCACCATATAACTGTTTACTTAAAATACGTGATAAATAAGCAGTAGTTATAAGTGGAAAAAATATATTTAAAAGTCTTACAAGTGTATTGGCTAACGCATTAAGCCTTATATCTTTCATAGAGTCTCTCCTATTTAAACCCCTGTTCTTTTTTCATATTTCCAAAATGGAAGTTTCAAAAATCCCACAACACTTCCTATTCCATAACTTACATGTAACAAGAAAAATAGAATCGGTAGCAACAATTGCTGCCAATATTTCTTCTGCCCCTTCACTGCCATAAATGACATAAGGATTGCCAGACAACTATACGCTCCCCACATGAGTTTAGCTAACAAAGAATGGTGACAGACTGCAAGCGCAGATGTCACAACAATGCCTCCTACAAATGCAAAAGGCACAAAATGATAAATTGCTAAACACTCTGGGCACGCCTTTAATGTCAGTGCAACCCAATATCCATTTCCATATTTCTGTTTTAACATTCCTGAAAGGGTACTTCTAGCGTGCTGATAAGATATAATCTCTGGTGAATAGCAAATCTGATAACCGGCTTTACGAATTCTATAATGAAATTCATTATCTTCTGTCCGTCCCAACTGTTCATCAAACCCACCTACTTTCTCCAAAACTTCTCTTCGATACGCACCATGAAAAAGAGATTTGACATACTGTTTCTTTTGACTTCTTCTGTAAGAAGCCATACTACTACCAAACATCGACTGTTCCGCAAGAAGAAGTGTTTCCTTCCACGGTGTACTCTCATCAATCATATTTGGTCTTGGACCACCCGATACCATTTCTCCGGATTCCAAAATTTCTACGTTTTTTCTCACGAATTCAGGCGGAATAGACGCATGTGCATCTACACGTATCATGACATCCCCTGAAAAATTATTGATTGCGACATTCCATCCAGAAGCCTGCTTTTTTCCTGGATTTTTCAAAACCTGAACATTCTTGAAATCAGTCATCTGCTGTTGAAATCTTTCCATGATCTCTTTTGTGGAATCTGTAGACATACTGTCAATCAGAACCACTTCCATCTTCTCATGGTCGTAATCCTGAGCTTGGATATCTTCCAAGAGTTTTCCCAAAACTTTTTCTTCGTTATAAGCAACAACGCAAACAGATACTATCATCTTACATTTCCCCTACTTCATTACTTGATCACAGCAATCACGGTTTTAATCATTGTACTAATATCACGTAAGAAACTGAACTTTTCAATCTCTCTCAAATTATACACCATCTTTGCCGGTAATACTTCATTTATATATACTTCATCAGCATTCTCTGCATTTTCAAGAAGTTTTTCTTCATCTTTGTATTCAATACTTGTACGAGAAGTTACTCCTGCCGGTAAAAGAAATGTTGCCATCATTTCTTCTGTATAGTGAGCTGTATACTTCGGTACTTCCGGTCTTGTACCAACAAAAGTCATATCCCCTTTCAAGACGTTAAATAGCTGTGGCAATTCATCCAGACGGACCTTTCTAAGCAGATGTCCCATTCTTGTAATACGTGCATCACCTTTTGTTGTAACCTGTGTTCCAAGCTTATCTGCATTATTAACCATTGTTCTGAATTTCCAAATTTTAAATTTTCTTCCGTAGGTTGTCACACGAACCTGTTTAAATAAAACAGGTCCTTTAGAATCCAATTTAATCATAACACTAAGTATGATAAGAACTGGAGATAAAATAATGATCATAATCAAAGAGCATATAATATCAAATGCTCTTTTCAATTTCAACTCTTTTTCATGCTCCTGTAAAATATCATAATAGTATTTCACTTTATCATTCTGCATTACTTTTGGCAATTCATTCCATTTTTTCATATATACTATCCTTACAAGTATCCGTAACTTTCACTCAAAACTATAGACATTCTTTAAATGATTTAATAATATACTCCACATCTTCATCTGATAACTTCGTGTGAAGTGGAAGTGTAATTTCATTTTCAAACATTGCATAAGCGTTCGGGTAATCTTTAATATCAAAGCCAAGATTCTTATACGCTGTCAGAAGTGGCAGTGGTTTATAATGTACATTCGTCGCAATTCCCTTTTCTGCCATCTTCTCAATAATCTTGTTGCACTCTTCTCTTGTCTTTCCATTCACACGAACAAGATATAAATGACCGCTTGACTGACTATTCTCTGTATAATGCTCAAGAACTGTAACATCTTCATCCTTCAAAGCTTCGTTGTATTTCTCAATGATTTCTCTTCTTCTCTCAAGGAGTGCCGGATATCTTCTCAACTGCGCAAGTCCGAGTGATGCCATGATATCAGTCATATTACATTTAAAATAAGGTGCTACAATGTCGTATTCCCAAGCTCCAAGCTGAGTCTTTGCCAAAGCATCCTTAGACTGACCATGAAGTGAAAGAAGCATAAACTGCTTGTATAACTCTTCGTTATCTACACCATCAATATCTCTCCAAGTCGCTGCACCACCTTCAGCTGTTGTAAGGTTCTTCACTGCATGGAAAGAAAAGCTTGTGAAGTCAGCAATACTTCCGCACATCTTGCCATTCTGCTTTGCACCCATTGCATGTGCAGCATCTGAAAGAATTGCAATACGTCCCATCTTCTTCTGAATCTCTGTTTTTGGCTGAAAAAGATGTTTCTTTTCTTCTGCAATCTCAAATACTCTTGTATAATCACAGATTCGTCCACCCAAATCTACCATAATGATTGCTTTTGTCTTTTCCGTAACAGCTGCTTCTACCTGATCCATATTCATCTGATAAGAATCTTTGTCTACATCGACCATGACAATTTTCGCACCGACATGAGCAATCACACTTGCAGTTGCAGTATATGTATATGCGGTTGTGATCACTTCATCGCCTTCTCCAATTCCAAGCACACGAAGAATTAATTCTGCTGCAGCTGTCGCAGAATTCAGACAAGCCACCTTGCTTGTTCCCATGTATTCTGCCAGTTCATTCTCAAATCGCTTTGTCTTCGGTCCAGTTGTGATCCAGCCACTTTTCAGCGCATCTACAACTTCTGCTATTTCCTCTTCTGTTATATCCGGTGGTGAAAATGCTATATGTCTGTTTTCCATTGTATTAATCCTCCATTACAGGTTTTTCATGACTGATTTTTCCAAGTTCACGTAATTCCTTATTCACTTCTTCATCTCGTTTCAAGTCTTCCTGTCTGATATGATAAGTTGGAACGATTTCAGATACGATCTGCTTTACACTCAAGCTTTCATTCATTGCTGCCTCTTCCAGTTCGCGTAATCCACTCAGGAAATGCACTTCATTAAACTCAAGTGGTTTTCCAATATAGATCAGATTATTCTCAGTCTTCTGAATTCCTTCCTCTTTTACCAGAAGTTCCTCATACAATTTTTCTCCTGGACGCAATCCTGTATATTTAATATCCATATCCACACCAAGTGTATATCCTGAAAGACGGATCAAGTTTTTCGCAAGATCTGCAATCTTTACGGGCTCTCCCATATCTAATACGAAGATTTCTCCTCCCTTAGCAAATGCACCTGCTTCGAGTACAAGCGATACTGCCTCTGGAATTGTCATAAAATAACGAATGATGTCAGGATGTGTAACTGTAAGTGGACCGCCTGCAGCCATCTGGCGCTTAAACAATGGAATAACACTTCCGTTACTTCCAAGAACATTTCCAAAACGTACTGCTACATATTCTGTCTTGGAATACCTATTGAATGTCTGAATGATCATCTCACACATTCTCTTAGATGCACCCATAATGTTTGTCGGATTAACTGCTTTGTCCGTTGAAATAAGAACAAATCTCTTTACTCCGAACTTGTCTGCAGCTCTCGCTGTCTTATAAGTTCCAAATACATTGTTCTTAATTGCCTCGTTCGGACTATCCTCCATCAGCGGAACATGTTTATGTGCAGCCGCATGATAAATCACATCCGGTCTGTATGTTTCTATAACGGATTCAATACGGCTTGTGTTTCTTACAGATCCAATCAACACGGTCAAATTCAACTCTGGATGGTTTAATTTCAACTCCTGCTGAATATCATACGCATTATTTTCATAAATATCAAAAATGATCAATCTTGATGGTTTATATTTTGCTATCTGACGGCAAAGTTCACTACCGATAGAACCGCCACCACCAGTTACCATGATGCATCTACCTTCAATAAATCCGCGCACACTTTCCAGATCTACTTTAATCGGATCTCTCCCAAGTAAATCTTCGATAGAAACATCTCTTAGTTTTGAAACACTCACATCCTCTGTGATCAACTGGTACATACCCGGAAGGATTTTCAGCTTACAAGTTGTCTGATTACAGATGCGAAGGATGTCTCTTGTTACTTTCGGAGATGCAGAAGGGATTGCAAGAATAATCTCATCAACTTCATATTTCTTTGCTACATCTAAAATGCACTCTCTGCCACCAAGAATACGAACACCGTGAATCAGTTTTCCTTTCTTGTGTGGATTATCATCAATAACGCCTACTACCTTACTGTTCAAATGTGCACTGTACTTCAGTTCCTGAATGATCATACTTCCGGCTTCACCAGCTCCGATCACTAATGTATGATATACGTGACCTTGAGGTTTTCTTAGTCCACTTTTCAATACCCAATAAATTCTATATGAAAATCTTGTTAAAACTGTAGTGCTGAGTAGCAAAAAAAAGTAAAATACATGAAAGCTTCTCGGAACAGGAAGAACTAAAAGTTGCATTCCAAACCCTTGGCATACTGTTGACAAGAAGCAAGCAACGCCTATCATCGTCAATTCTCTTAATCCTGCAAAAGACCAAACACTATTATACAAATTTAAAATCATAAATATTACAAGTGTTGAAATTATTCCAATAGGCAAATAGGATTTCATACTATGAATATATTCTTTTGGAATCCACGAATAATGTAATTCATATCGAAGTATTAATGACAAATATGAATGAATAATAATTGTTAATATATCTACTCCGCATAGTAAAATCATTCGATTTCTGGAATTATGCAAATTAAGTATCTTTTTCATCTTTATATCCTCTTTTATAAATTGTTACGATTTTTTTACATACGGTTATATAATAACAAATTTTATATCATTTTACAATACATCATCTTATCTCTTTTTTATGACTTTTGATGATTTTTTCTTATTATACTCTTATTTTCTCAAAAAATACCCCAAAATAGTTGAATAATTCCTCGCTGACTCTCCATTCATATGACCATCATAATCTGTATATTTTGTAATATCATGTGAAAATAAATCATAGTATTCCGTATTAAAATTCAGATATTCTACCTCATAGAATAAAACAGCACTCCAAAAATTGCCAATCCGTTATATTGATCTGGATTTCCAAATATCGCATCCACAAACACCGCTGACCAGTCTGCAAGAATCATCTTCTTAAAAAATCCCCAAAAAATACGCTGAATTCCTCTGCAAATTCTCTGTAGATCAAAGGAATGTCCTTCGTATAATTGTTCTGCTAATCTACTATATCTCCCAATCGGTCCCTGTAAAATTTGTGGGAAATAGGATACGAACAATGCATAACGGAAAATATTTTTCTCTGCATGATCTCTTTTCCAATATATGTCAAGCAAATATCCTGATGTTTGAAACGTGTAAAATGAAATACCTAACGGCAATAAAATCTGCATTCCAAAATTAAGAATCAGCCCTATGATCAGATATCGTTTTGCTTTCTTTTTATCTTGATTCACTTCATGTTCTATCGCCAATCCACAGAGATAAGTGATTATCGTTGAGAAAAGTAAAAATGGAAAGTACTTTGTCCCTGCAGCAAGATAATAAATTTAGCTTGTTAAAAGAAGCCCCCACCATCGCATCTTTTTTGGAAACAGGTAATACAAAAGCACAGCCCCGGCTACAAATATAATAAATAAATTTGATACTAATGACATATTTCTTCTTATACCTTAAAAGGGATGGGAACACACGGCCCCCATCTCTTTTTCTCTTTCTTAATTAATTATTCAAGAATACTTTCTGCATTCTTACTGTTCTAGTATAAGAATCCATCATCCAAACATGCGTCATCTCCTGATGAATCGGAAGAACCTGCCCCCGCATCACTGCTTGGTTCACTTGCTCCAACTCATCTTTCATTTCCTTCCCTGTTGAAATAACTAGTATCAATTTTTACATTTTCTTGAGCTTTTGTATCATCTTCACAATATCAACACCATATCCATTGGCAGCTGCCCATCCTTTTTTCTTAGGATTGTTAGGTATACTTAGCCATTCTACATAAATTGCACTTCCTCGTTCAACATACTTAAAACGATTATCTACGCATGTCTGATTTAAAGATTTTGTTGATCCATATGCCTTCAAATGCTGAATTTGTGCACGTACACCCTCTCTTACATCTTTAAATGATTCACCTGAAACACCATTTCCTGTTGCTCCCATGCCCGCAAAATTATACTGCTCTGCTTTCACAACACCTGTAAATTGTAACCAACCTGTCTCTTTCATTGCCTGTACAAATGCAACTTCTGCTTTAATTCCTTCTGCCACAGATTCTTCGTAATAAATCTGACAAAAATCTCTGATTGTAGCCGCCCCACCTTTTCGCATTACATCTTCCGGATAAGCTTTCTTACTTGCCTCAAAATAAGCTACCATCTGATCCACTGTTACTTCGGTATCTCCTTCAATCAAATACGTCCCCTCAACAACATTAGAATTTGTATTCGAATTGTTTGTGCCGGCACTTCCATTTATTTTGTCATCATTTATCCCTGGAATCTCATCATATTTCTTGGTAGAATCATACATTCCATCATCATTAAAGAAATACCATATTCCATCTATTTTCTGCCAACCGGTTTTCATTGCTCCATCGTCTGTTCCACCAAAGTAATACCAATCGCCACCTACTTTTGCAAAACCGGTTCGCATTGCTCCATCATTGGATTCACCAAAGTAATACCAGTTTGTTCCCAGCTTTTTCCATCCAGTCTGCATGTAGCCGCCATCTGCGCTTCCCAAATAGTACCATGTGCTCCCAACTTTCTGCCAGCCAGTTTTCATTGCTCCATTCTCTTTATCACTAAAATAATACCAGGCTCCACCGATTTTCTGCCAACCTGTTTGCAGATATCCACCATTTGAACTACCTAGATAGTACCAGGACTCTCCTATTTTCTGCCAACCGGTCTTCATTGCTCCATCATTAGCTTCACCAAAATAATACCTGTCTCCACCAATCTTCTGCCAACCGATTCGCATTGCTCCGTCGTCAGATTCACCGAAATAATACCACTTGGTTCCTATTTTTTGCCAACCAGTTAACATATATCCACTTGAATTAAAATAATACCAATTGGTTCCTATTTTTTGCCAACCGATTCGCATAATTCCATCATCTGTTCCACCTAGATATGACCACTTTCCACTAATTTTCTGCCAACCAGTCTCCATATAGCCATTAAAATCAAAATAATACCAGCTTCCACTAATCTGTGCCCACTGATTTTTCAAATAGCTTGTTCCAGATGCATACCACCAACCAGTATAATCCTTATACCACTGTCCCTTTGACAGACCAAAATATTTCGCAATTCCAGTCGCATCGGCAACACCAAGTTTCTTCAGTCCAGCTTCATTATTTAGAAAATTATTTACATCCGATGTATTGGTCACAAACGCATGTTCCACTATAATTCCCGGAATTCCATGCTCCTTTGCAGAAATCTGAACTGTAAAATAATCTGAAAGAGAGCCATCCTCATAACGTTCATTCACAGTTGTATTTTTTGAATAAATTTTTCTTTCTTCCAGTCCCAGCCCAACAAGTTCTGACTCGATCAGTGTAGCCAGTTTCTTTCCGTCATTTCCGACCTGTGGTTTCCAGTTTGTGTTCGGAATGATTATTTCTGCACCTTTTGCTGCTGAAGATAGAGATGAATTCAAATGAAAGCTGACATAGACACTTGCTCCAGCTGCCGCTGCATCAGCTACTCTCTGATCAATATCGTGAGCAGAACTTCCGCCCGGATGCGGACAGTCTGCTGTTGTTCTTGTCATGTAGACTGATACGCCTGCATACTCTTCCAGTTCTGCTTTACAATACTGTGCAATCTTTAATGTAAGGACTTCTTCTCGTACGCCGTTTGCTGATGCGCCAACGTGTGTTGAATCATGTCCTGGATCAAGTGCTACTACAATATTAGATGACTGTGTCTGAACTCCGTCATCACTCATCATTGCTGGAATTTCCTGTTCTGCCTGAACAATTGCCTCCTCGATACTTGACTGCTCAGTAACATTTCCGGATTCATCAATATTGTATGCCGCAATATCTGCTGATACCTCTTCCTCACTTACCGGCTGTAACTCTTCGATTCCTTCATATTTTTCATCTACACCAAAGAGTGCTTCTATTCCAAGATCTGCAAGGGAATAATCATATACATTTCCCGCAATTGTAACGTGCAGTTCTGTAACAGAATAGACTCCCCTTTCCTGCTCTGTATAAGCTCTTTCAAACAGATATATGCCATCTGATTCCTGTACTGCAGTCCACACTTCTTCTCCTACTGGTCCCTGCACAGTTGCGGTCATCTGTTCAATCCCCTCGGAACCATCTCCCCAGGATACCACTACCTTCTGTGTATTCGGTGTTTCCAGATAAGGCTGATCTATGTACATATAATTTAGGCGCTGTTCAGTACCGGCTGCCTGTTTTTCATCTACTGCATTCTCATCTACATGATCCGTAGCTGTCTCCGCTCCCATCACTGCTGACTCTGCCGGAGTCTCAGCCCATGCCGTCACCGGTAGCGCTGTAATAGACATTGCCGCTGTCAACAATAATACCGTACATTTTTTTAATAATTTTTTCACTTTTTTTCACATCCCCGCTTCCTATTGCTTTGTCATATAACCTGCCAGAACTGCACCACTTGTCTCAAATGTACATCCTGCTTCTGTTATCTTGATCTTCTCACACTGGAAGCTGTCCAGATACGTGTTTACAACACATGCAAGCACTTCCGTTTCTCCTGTTGTTCCCATGGAACGAATATAATTCCCAAATCCTTCATCTACATCAAGATCTATCGTCTTCTCTTCTTCGTTCACTTTGAAAGAATTCATCCCACATTCTGAAGTGATCACTAACTTTTCCTGAAGTAATGACCAAATCTTTTCTTCATTTAAAGAATCTGTCTCCACATCTTCTGTCTGGATCTCTCCTGAACTCATATTGATAGAATAAATCTTCATGACACTTTTTGTTTTCTCTGATTCTTCTTTCTTATCGTCTGTCTGTTCTGTATCGTTCTTTGTATCACTCTTATTTTCATCGTCTGTCTTCGTAGTATCCTGACTTTCTACCTGTTCTGGATTCTTTGTATCCGTGCTGTCTTTCTTTCCACAGCCTATCGCAAGTACCGCTGTAAGGCAGCACATCGCATAAAATAACTTCCTCTTATACATTTTTGCTCCTCCTCCACTATCGCAAAGCAATCTGTCACGATTATCATTCTATCGCAATCATCCCACTTTGTCTATATTTCTTCAATAGTTTCAGCAATATTTCTATAAAAATCACGATACTATTCTCACCACCAAAAGGGGCAGCCATTAATGACTGCCCCTAAATTATTCAACTATTTTTCACCACTTTAACTAATTTACTATTTTACCCAAATACCATCATTTGCGAACCAGTATGTTGTACCATTGATCTTTCTTTCTCCGGTATATGCTCTTCCTTTTGCATCTGTATAATACCAAACGCCATCCAGCTTATGCCAACCATTTTTCAGAAGATAACCATTGTCATCATATACATAAATTTCATCTGTACCTGTCCATATGCTTCCAGTATACATCTCACCATCCCAACCGAAACGATGACCATTGTACCAACTATCTCTGACTGGTTCTCCATTCTTTATATAATACCAATAAGTCTGACCGTCAGATTTGATAGAAAACCATCCGTCATTCGGTTCACAAACTGCTCCGTCCTGATCAAAGAAATAATACTCGCCTTCTCCGGTATCTTCATCCCATACTTCTCTATATCCTGTCCTTGTCGACGGTGAAAGGTAATATCTCTTTCCTCCATAGTTAAACCATCCGTTCTTCGGAATTCCGTTTTCAAGATAATACCATTGGCCATATTCTCCTAATTGCCAGCCATTTGCTTTTGAAACTGTACCATCCGATCCCACAAACACTACTTCATGATTAATATCATCATATACTGTTGTGTTTGCATACATTTCATAATTCCATTCCTTAAAGTAATATGTTTTTCCTCCGATTACTTGTCTTCCTTTTAACAGTGACCCATTACTATCAACGTAATACCATTTATCACCAACTTTATTCCAATCCGACTTTTTCACATAGCCAATAAATTTTCCGTCGTCTGCAAATTTACATAAGCCATAGTATCCTGTATCTACAATTCCATTTGAAACCATGTAACCTGATCCATTAATGTAATAATCACCGACCCACACATTTTTCAAAATTTTTCCGTCTGTTCCAGCATATCTCCAACTATATTCTCCTTCATATCCTGGTATTTTAACCCAGCTATTTCTCTGATAAACCCCCTGGTGATCTACATAATAATCTGCGTTATTGTCATCGTCTTCCTCTATATAAGTATTTGTGCACATTACACCATGACTGATATAGTAAGATCCAACCCATCCTGTATATGGCTTGCCCTCACTGTAATAATACCACTTGCCATCAACCAATGACCAATCATTCTTTTTGATAGGATTATTTTCCTGCCAAATACCATTATCATCAAAGTATTCATACTTGCCGTTATCATAATCACCCTTATTATAAACCCAGCACATTCCTTTAGCCATTGCACCTGATTCATTTAAGTAATACCAAACGTCACCTGCACCTGATTTCCAACTATGTGTCAATAAAGCTCCATCTTCTCCTGCATAATACCAATCATATCCTTCCTGATACCAGTCATTTTTCAGAATAACTCCATCGGAATCTGTATGATAGCTGTTCCCATTAAAGTAGAAATCTCCAGTCACCATTTTACCTTCAGAGTCAACATAGTAAAGATCATTTCCATACTTTATGAACTCATTTTTACGTACACTTCCATCTGCATTCATGTAATACCAATTATTTTTGTACGTATTCCATTCCGGCGTATTTATAAGAGCTCCTGAAGAATCTGTCAGGTACAATGTATTACTATCATGAACCTCAATTCTTCCTACTTGCATCTCTCCATCATAGTTAAAGTAATACTTCTTTCCCCAAATGTCATAAATGCCATTTTTCAATATATCGCCATCTCTCCAGAAATACCACGCACCATCATACTTAACCCAGTCGTTTGTTTCCTGGATCACTCCAGAATCATTTGTCATATAATGAGTTTCACTGCCGTCATGATATGTTTCTGTAAGATACCCTGAAAGCATCGTTGCATTATACATGAAATAGTATTTTTTACCACCAATTGTTTTAACTCCATCAGCGTACAACTTTCCGTCTTTTGAATAATACCATTCTCCCTCATGGTGAATCCAATCTGACTTTTGCTGAATTTCGCCACTATTATTGGCAAAGTAATAATAATAACCATCATCTTCCCGGGCTTCAAATACTCCAGTTGCCATAACGCCATTCCCATCGAGGTAGTATTTTGAACCACTATATGAAAGGAATTCCCCTCTAAGAAGATAAAGATTACCGTCACTATCTTTTTTATAATAGCACCATGTTTTTCCGTCTTTTGTTTTATTCCATCCTTCAGTTGGTGTATAAATAACGATACCATTTGAATCCGCTATATAAGCTTTTCCGTCTTCTGTATCAAACGAACCTGTCTGCATTTCTCCATTATTGTCAAAATAATAATAATCCCCTTTATAAAGGTAGAATTTATCTTTAACAAGTTTGTTATCAACAAATAAGTACCATTTTCCGTTTGTCTTCACCCAATGTTCCTTTGCTGAAGCCTGAATCAATGTGATTGCTCCAGATGCATCCGCCTGATACAACTGTCCACCAATAGTAAGTTGAGAATCAGTTACTAGAATCCCATCTGAATCCAAATAGTATTGTTTGCCATATTTTTCTACAACTTCATCCTCTGCTCTAATGAAATCCTTTTTATAATAATTCCATGAGCCATCCTGATTCTGATACCAATCATCGATAATTAAACATCCATTTTCATCTGCCCGTATAATTCCATCATGCGATTTTTCATTTTCATCCGTGTATTCAACCCATTCCTCACTATCGATCATCATTCTTCCAGACCAATCGAAATAGCATGAATATTCAAATCCGGATTCGTCTTTAAAGTCGCGAATAGTATCTGTTACTTTTTTTCCTGCTTCATAATAATATACACTACCGTCTTCTTCAACAAATCCATCTTTCACTTCTTCATCAACATCTAGTGATTCTGTCAGATTCTTGTCCGAAACTGTTTCATCTGTTGATGTTTCGTTTTCTGTATCTTCTGTTATGTTTTCAGACGGCTCGTTTTTCTCTTCATATGGGAACCTCCTTATACGATCTTGTTATATCATATTTTCCCACAATTCATTATATTTGTAAATACTTTTTGTCTTTTTAGTGTTTTATCTGTGAATTTTTTTTGTTTTTTCTCATTTCTTTATATTTTTTTGTTTTTTCGTAAGTGCCTCAAAACAAAAAAAGGACAGAAAAACGAGAATCATCTCTATTTTTCTGTCCTCTGATTTAATTCAATTGTTCACCTTCCGGCAACACTCCGCCTTCTTCTACAATGTTTGCCAGATCAATAATATTCTGCACAGAAGATTCAACCGGTTCCATAATAAAGAGTTCTGTATCACCACTAGAATAACATGTACCAGTTGTATTCGTACCTTCCGCTGCTACAGACTGAATCGTCCAAGCCGGATTATTACTCAACTGATATTTAATCAATGCGTTAATCTCTTCCTGAGACATATTTGTCTCAACATCTTTGCTCACCTGTTCCATAATCGCATTCGCTTTCAAGAGCATAGTCGGTGACAAACACTTCTTCAACATAGCAGTAATAACTGCCTGCTGATCTTTTCCTCTCTGGTTGTCTCCTCCTGGAACATTGTGTCTCTCTCTGCAGAAAGCAAGTGCTTCTTCACCATTGAAGTGATTATATCCTTCCTGTACATCCATTACATGTTCAGAATCTTCACTTGTTGTAAACGCATACTCTGAATATACATCAATTCCTCCAAGTGTATCTACAATATCAATTAATGAAGTAAAATTCAATCTCGCATAATAATTAATATCCGTCTCATACAATTCACCCAGTGTACGCATAGAGGCATCTACTCCGTAAATTCCTGCGTGAGTCAGTTTATCTCTCTGACCGCCTGAAATCTTTGGAATCGGTACATAGTAATCACGCGGAGTAGTTACTAATAAAATCTGATGTGTCTGCGGATTCACAACTGCAATAATATTCACATCACTTCGGCTTGTTTCTGATACATCACCATAGACATCAATACCACTGATATAAACTGTAAATGGTTCTTTTATAATACTGTCATCTGTTGCTCCTGTTGAATTTCCGAAATCCAACTCAACACGTATATTAAATGTATACAACACTTTCACTTTATCGCTATAGCCATCTACTGCTTCTTCCATCAGACTTGTATATGCACTGTTATAAATGATTGCATCACAATCTCCATCAATCAGAGCCTGTGCCTGATCCTGAACGGAATCATACTCTTTCACTTCAATCGTATCAACGCCAACTTGCTTTTCAATATCAGCTACAGCTGTCTGTATATTGTCAGCACCTTTCTCAAACTGTACACCATACGTATAGTCTGCCGCATCTTCTATTGTCTCTGCCGAATCATCTGCTCGCACTGCAACAACCATCTTATCTACTTTATAGTTGCTGCCTGTGATCTTTCCAATCATATTATTAGCCTGAGCGACATAATAACTTCCCGTAAACATCACAACTGCCATAAGTAAACTGAATACTTTTCCCCAAGTCCCCCGTTTTCTCCTTGCCACCTGTGAATTCAGTGTCACACACCATAAGAAAAACAGTATTGCTGCTGCCAGTATCAGATACTTGTCCGGAATCATTCCTAACAAATACAATACCGCCATTAAGGCTATACTGGCAATCGTCTGAAGAATGATACACAAAGTCCCCAGCTTATTACTTCCCGATCTGCGGGAATACTTATTTGTACTTTTTTTTCTGCGTGCAGAATTGCCAGCAGATCCTTTTCGTTTTGCCATCTTACATCCCTTTTCTTAAATTAGAACAATTTTGACGGGTAAACTCCTTCTTCAATCAATCCACGAAGCGCTACTGTTACAGATTCTTTATCTTCCTTATATGTCACACCAAACCACTGGTCATGTGACTGCAGTACTTTTACTTCCAGTTTTCCATCACTTAACAGATCTCCAATCATTGTCGGAAGCAGATATTCTGCTTTTAGATCTGTACTTTCTGTTTTCTCAAGGAACTCATCAAATCCTGTCTTAAGAATCTCAAAAAATTCAGGTGTAATTCCCCACATATTCATAGATACCGGTGAATCAACATCAAAGAATACATCTCCATCCTCTTTGTGGATTACAGCTTTTCCGTCTTCTTTTTCGATGTTATGTGTCTCTTCAATGTCTGCAAGCATGCCATGTCCGTCTACTTCGCACACACCTCTGGTCACGCCTCCGTTATCACTCAATGTATTTTTCAATACAAAGCTGACCATACAAATCTGCATTATATCAGCAGATGGAAGGTTTGTCAAATAACTGTATGCCTCTTTAAATGCTTCTTTTCCATAATAATCATCTGCATTGATTACAAGGAATGGAGCATCCACCACATCTTTACAGCAAAGAATTGCCTGACCTGTTCCCCAAGGTTTTGTTCTTCCTGTGAATTTTCCGCTGAATTTTTCCGGAATATCATCAAGCTCTTGAAATGCATATGCTACTTCTACTTCTTTTTCAATACGGTTGCCAATGATCTCTTTGAAATCTTTCTCGAGATCTTTGCGGATAACGAATACAACTTTGTCAAACCCTGCTTCTAATGCATCATAGATGGAGTAGTCCATGATAATCTCTCCATTTGGTCCGATTGGAGCCAGCTGCTTGATTCCGCCTCCAAAACGACTTCCAATACCTGCCGCCATGATTACTAATGTTGCTTTGCTCATTTCTTTTTCCTCCTAATGTCTCTTCACTGTTACAATATACCAGTTTATAAACACCACTTATTCTCCCAATCCATCTTTCACAAGTTGAACCATGTCTGAAAGTGCTATTTCTTCGTCTTCTCCTTCACAAATAATTGTAATCTCATCTCCGCTTTTTATGCATGCACCCAGTACGCTTAATACACTTTTGGCATTTGCATTTACCTCTTCGTTTTTCATCTTTTTGTACACTGTGATCTTGCTCTTGTACTGCATCGCAGTTTTACAAAACAATCCTGCCGGTCTTAGATGAAGTCCTGTCGGATTTTTGATCACTACTTTATCGCTTACCATGTTATTCTCCTATTCTATCTCTCTGATAGTTGGAAGTTTTAACTCCAATATCATATAATATGCATTGAAAACTGTCAATGCCAGCCTTCTTAATTCTTTTTTAATTTAGACCTGTACTTTTTTAATTAATATGAAGTATTATTAATTTGTCCCAGCGTTATTTTCCGGTTGTTCATCCTTTGTGGATCCTTTTTCAGTCAATATAAGCTGCACTGTCACTGGTTTTGTCAACGTTACTCCATCCGGAAGGTCTACTTCTACCGGTATGTCATAAGTGCCTTCCTTCGTGTAATTCTGGAGATTTACCGATACTGCATTGCTGATATCCAGACTATCCAGCGTATCTTTCTCTCCCTGAAATACAAGTGTCACCTCAGCATCTGGCTCGTAACTTACCTGAAGATTTTTTGCCAGATAATTCTGTTTGATGGACGCAACCATAAACTCAATTGTACGATTTCCCAACTGTTCGATCATTGCAGTTGCGGTAACCTTTCCTGAAGCGCCTTCAATCAGTTCTACACCTTCCGGCAGATAATCTGTAATGTCAAATGCTTTCTCTATCTTCTCTGTTGCCCCAGCGATAGACAATTCAGATGCTGGAATATTGATACTTTCAATCTTGGATAAGGCCTCTTCTTTTCCGCAGATCTGCACGCTCGCCGGTTCGCTCGAACAACCGAGATATTCATATCCATCTGCCGGTGTTCCAGATGCTTCAAATTTTAATGGAACCGTCTTGATCCTCATTACTGTCACATCTACAGTGATTCCATCTTCTCCAAGATTATTACTTAGCTGTCCCTGATTGATTACATTTCCCGATGCATCATATAAAACAAGTTCTGCTGTAAGTTCTTCATCTTTTGAAATTCCATCTACATTAATCTTCGCTACGGCTTTATCAATTGATTTTACTGTTGATTCTGCTCCTGTAATCGTTATTTTTTCAGGATTAACTTTCATCTCTCCAATCTGATAACCGTCACGCTGCGTTCCTGTTGTGCTAACAGTCAGTGTAAATACAGTCTTACCTGTTGGTTCTGTCTTAATCTGTATATTTCTCGGAGCAGCCTCTGCCGACTGATAAGATCCACTATACTTTGGAATTGATACTGAAATTGGTATCAACCCTGTCCTGGAATCCATTTCTTTGATATCCGCAGTAGCCACAATATCATCCGACTTAATCTGTTGAATCACTGAACGTTTTGCGTAAACAACTACGTTTACATTCTGATCATCTAAAACCGTATAAACTTCCCCACCTTGTGTAATCACATCATCGTTCGCTATCGTAACTTTGATGTTTGTATAAGTTGATTTCGTAACCGGATTAGCAACATTCGCAACAATCAGCCAAAGAAATGCTGCAAAAACAAATGCAATAATCTTAAGCGGAAGATTCGTTGTCAATTTGTATTTTTTCATGATCTGTGCCATCCTTTCCGTATAGAAAACTTGTTCTTTGTCTCTGTCTTTCTATACTGAATCTGGCTTAACTGACTCCGAAGTTCTTCTGCGTTAATAGCTCGAAGCAATCGTCCTCCGGAAGCCACAGAAACAAGTCCCGTTTCTTCTGAAACAACAATCACAAGAGCATCGCAAACTTCGCTCATTCCCAATGCCGCACGATGCCTTGTTCCCAGATCTTTACTGATTGTCATGTTATCTGAAAGTGGCAGATAACATGTTGCTGATGTAATTCTGTCCCCTCTGATAATAACCGCGCCATCATGAAGTGGGGTGTTGTGTTCAAAAATATTGATCAGCACCTGAGAAGACACTTTACAATCAAGCTCTATACCTGTCATTTCATACTCTGTCAACTGAATCACCTGTTCTACTACGATCAGTGCTCCTGTACATACACTTCCCATAGCATAACAAGCTCTTACAATACTATCCAGTGTTTCATCCGAAAACCTCTGATTTTCTTTATTTTTATCGAACGGATTAATGTTACTAAATAAATTCTTCTCCCCCAGCTTCTCCAATGCCCGTCTAAGTTCTGGCTGAAAAACAACAATTGCTGCAATCGCTAATACATTAATCGACTCTCTTGCCAGATACAGGATCGTATTCATTTGAAAAAGCCATGCCAGAAGAATAAATCCCCCCAGCATAAGCATTCCTCGCAGAAGCATCCAGGCTTTTGTGTTCTTGATCCAGAGCATGATTTCATAGACAATAATCGTCACAATCAGAATCTCTATGATATCTTTTATCTGTATATGTGGAAAATACATTCCATTTGAATAATTTCTTATAAAATTCTGAATCCACTCTATCATCTCAAGTCTCACCACCTTATGTAATCACTCGTTGTTATGCACTCTTGCATCTTTTGCTCTGTCGATCACTCTTTTTTCTCTTCATTCTGATCCAGACCCAGTTCCTTGCTCAGACTTCTTGTTAAAAGAATATCTTCCGTCATGTTTGAATCATTAAAAATTGTTGTTTGTGCAAGATCAGACTCCTTTTTCAGTTGTTCTGACTGATCTTCTTCCTCTTTCTGTTCAACTTCCTTCAAATCAGAAACTTCTGACACAGCAGTATTGTTTTCTGTCTCTGACACATTCGGCATCTCTGCGTCCTGCCCCTGATGTTCTGTAATATGTTTTACCTGCTTCTCAGGCATCTGAACCCCTACTTTCGGAACTGCCTTTACATAATAATAGTATTCGTCATCTTCAAACTGAACATTCTCTGTTCTTGAATAATCCACAGAGAAAAAAATAACTTCAAGGAACAATCCTATTACAACACCAAGAATCCCACTGAAAATCATCATCGTATAAGACATGTGAAGTCCAAGAGAAATATTTCCCGATGCACCTACGATCACACAAACTGCTGCTCCTGTTGCTGATGCTATCTTCCAGGAATGATCAACTGCCCGATTTTTAATTCCGTTCACTACCAGTATTCCGATCACTACTGCAAACAGCATAACCCACATTTCTTGATAGCCTACAAACTGTTTTGTAAAATTGGTTAAAGTGCTGATCATTGTTGTTCCATCTGTACCTTTCAATGCTGTTGCAGAAGCTTTGATCAGGTAAAGCAGATAATAAACAAGGATTCCGCAGGATGCAGGAACAATCCATATTGTAGTACCTAACAGCCCAAATATAACCGGAATCACCAGTGGTATTTTCATGCCGAAAGCTACTACTGTCAGCAGAATCAGCCAGCTCTTCTCTGGGGTAAATCGAAAGTAGAAAATATACATTAACAAAAACAGTATCACCGCAACTCCGGCTATTGGCATAGATAATGTATATAAATGAGCCACTATTAACACAGTTGCTGCTGCCGTCATTACTGCTAGAGGGAGAAATGTACAGACTACTGCTAAGCCAACAGTACAAAGAACAGATGATGCCATCTTCATAAATCCAATATTAGAATTGATCAGGTTAAACACCAAAAGTGCAAGCAAAAACTGTGCTCCCTTTCGAACCAAGAGAGAGTGAGAAACATAAATCTGCTTAAATCTTTCTCTAAGAACCAATAAATTGTTCATTGCTCATTCTTCTCCTTTTTACACATCTTCTCTAAACGGGACAAATTACGATAATAACGTTTTACATTCTGTTTGGCAACTGCATGTTTTCTCTTA
>OGZZ01000104.1_pt1 | contig 56382 bp, 49 predicted proteins | sample 1577021 | NCBI WGS metagenome assembly OGZZ01 (sample SAMEA3541526, study PRJEB24748) | human gut metagenome | biome: human gut; feature: human-associated habitat; material: faeces | place: China | collected 2012
CTGCTTCATGGTCTGCGTAAATCTGCTGAACCAAATCTACTGGGTAGCGGGCGCAACCATCGGCGGTCTTTTAGGCAACAGCCTGCAAATCAATACCAAAGGCCTGGATTTTGCCCTCGTCGCTCTTTTCACGGCAATTTTCGTCAGCCAATGGCAATCGACAGAAAATCACACTCCTGCTGTTTTAGGCATTATCATTCCGTTGGTTTGCCTGGTGCTAATCGGTCCGCAAAGCTTTATTCCGCCGGCTATGCTGCTTCTGCTGCTGGTATTTATCACAGCATATTACAAAGGAGGCATCAAATTATGACCTTTACCGAACAAATCATAACTATTGCCGCCGTTGTAGCAGGCACGATGTTAACGCGCTTTCTGCCCTTCATCCTGTTTCCGACCAACAAAAAAACGCCGCCTCTGGTAGCATTTTTAGGTAAAATGCTGCCTGCGGCCGTTATGGGCATGCTTGTTGTCTACTCCCTCAAGGATACGCAAATTATGACCGGCAGTCACGGCCTGCCTGAAGCCATAGCCGTAGCGCTGACAGTTATCCTGCAGGCAACCCTGCGTAATCTGCTGCTGACGATAGCAGCAGGCACTATAGGCTATATGCTGCTGGTGCAATATGTGTTTATGTAAAGAATGTTCGAAAGCAAGCACAAAGATATCAGCAAAGCTGTAATACGGAAGATAATATTCCCCATATATATAATGGTAAATTAATTTTCTACTATTATATGTAGTATAGGGGAATGTTTTTTATCTGCTGTACAAAATTAAAACTACCCTTCACCATGCTCTGTCCAACATGACGAAGGGTAGTCTTTTCATTTATATCCTATATATACTGCCAATGTCCCCTAAGCAAATATATACAGAAAGAAGGAATTTGTAATTGTAAGCATCTTTGAAGCTTTGTGCGTCAGGGCAGCTTCCGCCCCGTCTATAATAAATTGTTCTCTATCCAATTTACGTCTGCTGACCACTCCCATTTGGGAGCGTTGCAGACATTTTAAGAAAGGTGGTAAGACCTGAGTCTTTAATTAATTATGCTGCAGTCGGGAAGAACGGCCATACGATAGGAATAACGATGATTGCAACAATCATGCTGACTGCTACCAGACCGCCGCCGCATTTAACATAATCCATGAATTTGTACTTGCCAGGGCCAAGTACCAGGGTGTTCGGAGGAGTACCTACCGGAGAAGCGAATGCGCAGCTGGAAGCAATCAGGATTGCCATCAGTACAGCTTTCGGAGATGCACCCATTTGTGCAGACAGTGCAATGCCAACCGGGCACAGCAGAGCTTTAGAAGCGGTGTTGCTCATAAACTGAGTCAGGATAACTGCCAAACCGAAAAGTACTGCAGTTACCAGGTACGGAGACGGGTTACCGCCCATCAGGCTTACGGTAAATTCAGCAATCAGCTTGCCAGCGCCGCTGGTGTTCATAGCTGTTGCAACAGGAATCATGCCTGCAAACAGGAAGATGGTAATCCAGTCGATGGAGTTATAGGCTTGTTTTTCAGTGATGCAGCCTGTCAGTACGCACAGTACCGCTCCGACAACAGCAGCCAGTTCCAGAGGAACTACGCTGGTTGCCATAGAACCGATAACGCCAACCATGATGATACCGCAGATCATCTGTTTTTTAGGAGTAGTGTTAGTAGCATCAATCTCCTGCTCTACATCTGCAACCTCATCGGTTTTAGCTTCCGGCAGGATATATTTGCCAAGGAACATCATGTAAACGATGCCGGCAACAGTAATAGGAATGCCGATGTAGGCATATTCAAAGAAGCCAAATTGCAGCTCCGGCATACCAGCTGCTTTCAGAGCAACGTTTGCCAGAATGTTCGGCGGGGTACCAATCAGGGTGCAGGTACCGCCAAGGCCGGCAGCGAAAGCCAACGGCATCAGCTGACGGGAAGCGGAAAGCTTTGCTTGTGCGCAGATACCCATAACTACAGGAATCAGGCAAGCGGTGGTACCGGTGTTAGACAAGAACGCAGACATAACAGCTGCAATAACCATAAGACCAAACATCAGGCTGTTTTCATTGGTACCAAACAGCTTTACTACAGCGCCGCCAACCTTTTGAGCAAGTCCGGTGTAAAACATAGCAGCGCCAACGACGAACATACCGCCAAAAAGAACTACAGTAGAATCTGCCAGGCCAAGGAAGATTTGGTTCTCAGGAACCAGGCCCAATGCACTGCAGGCTATAGCAGCCAGAACCGCGGTCATTGCCAGCGGAATCATTTCGGTAACGAATAACAGTGCAACTACTGCTAACAGAATTAAGCATTTAATTGCTGGTGTCATAAAAATTTCCCTCCACTTATTTCTTCTTAAATAGGTTTACATATTGAAAAGTGTTTACAAAGAGCTTACCATCTTCGCCTCGATGCGGGAAGACTTTACCTTCCTTTTTCCTGTTCTCGATAGCTCGATAGTAAAACTTCTTGTCTACCTGTTTCAGGTACTCCCGAATCTTAGAATCTTCTTTTTCATCATTCATGATAAGTGCAATGTCCAAAACTTATCAACTCCTTTCTTGTTCCTTTTGGAGAGTGCCTTTCACTGTTAGAGATTATACAACATATTCCAAAATAATAAAAATACCTAGTTGGAATAGAAGTTATATGAATTAAGTATATTTCAGAAAGTAATTAAATATATTTTGAAACTAATTTCCACTTGTTTTTTACAGCAGGCAGTTTTATATTATACGACAATTATCGCCGGAATAAAAATACCTATGTAGCATTATTCATATATCAGTCAGGAATATTTTAGGCAAACAAAAAGCCAGTCTGCCAACGACGTACAAGGAGGTAGGCTATAACGTCATCGCTCGCGGACTGGCATATTATAATGCTGCTGTATAAAGCTTAAAGCAAAATATTCTTAAACCATTTACTATAGTATTCTCTGTCCAACTCTTTGAGATAGTTCAGTACAAAGCTCATCTTTCTTCTTAACCTCTTTTTAATGCTTTCAGGGATGCTTCGCTCAGTTTGAAGCCCTGTACTCTTCTGCTGAAGGCAAAGCCTTTTTCACCACAATGCGGGAATACTTTTGCTGCACCGTTGCGTTGACGGCACAGATGTGCGAATAAACCGATTTCTTTTTCGACTGCCATTTTTGTTTCAGCCATGATTGTTCTCTCCTTTGCTTTGAATAAGTCAATTTGTCAATTTGCTCTGTATAAGGCCTCTGCTTTATACGCATTTAGTATAACAGATATTGCTTAATAAGAAAAATAGCTAATAGGAATTATAGATATGACATTTTATTATTGCTTTTTAGCTTTCTTCTGTTCTATAATAGCCTTAATCGTTGTAATTCTTGAAAATACACTAGCAATATGATAAACTAATTATATTATACCTATATTTAGAATCTATTACTGTTTCTATTTTACATAAGTTTAGTATTAGTTGGAGGTCTGCAAAACATGGAATTAGACAATTACAGAAACTTTTTGGCAATTATCGAAGCCGGTAGTTTTACCGGTGCGGCTGATTACGTACATATCGCTCAGCCGGCCCTCAGCAAGCAGTTGCGTGCCCTGGAAAACTATTTCGGCACCAAGCTGATAATTACCACCCGCGGCAGCCGTCAGATTCTCCTGACCGAGGCAGGACGCGTCCTCTATCAAAAAGCAAAGTACATGTGTGCTTTGGAGGATCTTGCCAAAAGCGAAATCGAAAACATCATGGGCGGTGTTGTAGGTACGCTGCGTTTCAGCATTGCCAACTCCCGCAGTGCTTTATTCATCAAATCCTCCCTCAAGGATTTCTGTGCTCTTTATCCTAATATCAAATGCGAGCTGTTTGAAGCAAGCATAAATGAACAGACACAGCAAATGCTTAACGGTATTACCGAGCTGGGAATTTTGAGCGTACCGGTAGAGCATCAGGATAACTTTGAAGTTCTCTTCCGTCGCGATGAAGAACTGACAGCCGTTTTCCATAAACACTCTGTTTTTCTGGATGACAGCAAAAAGGTTGTCACCCTTAAGGAATTAGAGGATGTACCTCTGAGCATCAGCTCCGGCTGCTCCGAAATCTTCCTCAAGGCCTGTGCTCAAGCCTCCATCGTACCGCGTATCACCTGCACCAGCACCACCCGCAGCACTACATTGGAATGGACACGCGTCAAGGCAGCTGTTTCTATAGTGCCTGTAGAGCCCGGAGAGGACCTTGGCGAAGAATTTATCACCCGTCCTATATCCGACATCAAGGCAGATGTTTACAAGACTGTAGTAAAGGTTAAGGACAGACCGCTTTCCGTCGTTGCCCAGCATTTCCTCAAATTCTATTCCAAGACACGTAATTCACAGCAGGTATGCAATTTGGATGAGGTTCTGAAAAACTCCTCGTTATAAAACAAAAACCGCCTCACGGCGGTTTTTCTGTTTTATCATACTATGCTTATGCTTTCCTTGCGAAGGCAATAAAAAAGCCGCCTTACCTGGCGGTTTTTTTATTGTTGCATTGCCACACCCCTGTAACAAGCTACACACGATAAAATTGGAGGAGAAGGAGAATTTGAAAAATCTTTACGTAACAGAACAGCAAATTGTCCGATTTGCTTAGTTTGTTCTAATGTTTGGGAAATCAATATTTCGACCCACATTTGATAGTTGAAAAAAACCGTCTTTGCAAGCAAAGACGGTTAATGCACACAATTAAGATAGCTGCCACTCTCACATAAACAGTATCTTGTCTGTTAACATCTTCTCCTGTCGCTCGCAGGTCAAGCATATGCTTGTACGAAGTACTTTGCTGACTCCAGGCAAGCCTGTTACAGCGGCGGGACCGTGTGGATTTTCACCAATTAGCGCTTCATACGAAATATTGATTTGTTGCTTTTAATTATACTAAGTCCGATTAAGAATGTCAAGACTTTAGCGAAAAAGTTCTCGAAAAAAATATTGTAAGAACTTATATCACTAAAGAGGCGCTTATTTGTTGACAATAAAAGAATTAGCATCTCTTACTCTTTTTAGGGCAAATCTCCGCAGCCTTTTATCCGGTTAACATCATATTTTCCCTTGCAGTAATGTTCTTTTGCAGCATCCGTAAGGCATTATATAACAAAAAGGCTGTCACTGATGAAGCTTCATCAATGACAGCCTTTAGCTTGCCGGTCAAAAATCACTACAGGGTGCTTTCTTGCCGGACTTTATTTGTTTTGATTGCGATGCCTCATTGAAGCACGATCAATATCAAAGGCATTAATCAGCTCGGTAACAGCCTGACTTGGGGATACCACGCCATTAACAGCTGCTTCCATTACTGCCGGTAAGCGTCCTTTAATCATCGGATCTTCAAAGAACAGGTTATGTAAATGCTCATCAATCATGCTGTTAACCCAAGAGATAGTCTGCGATTTACGACGTTTGTCGAAGGAACCGCATTCCTTGGTAACCTTTTCGAACTTGCGCATTACTGCCCAAAGCTCAAGCAGGCCTTCCTTGGTCAAAGCAGAGCATCTGTAGGCGTGAGTTTTCCAGCCTTCGGTAGCAGGACGGATGAATTCAATCATACGCTCATACTCACCCTGGGTAACGATAGCTTTAGGCAGATTGTCACCATCGGCTTTGTTGACAACGATAGCGTCGGCAACCTCCATGATGCCTTTCTTGATGCCTTGCAGATCATCACCGGCACCGGTCAGTACTACCAGCATAAAGAAGTCAACCATCGAACGGACGGTGATTTCGGACTGGCCTACACCTACGGTTTCTACTAAGATAACGTCACAGCCTGCAGCCTCGCAAAGCAGCATGGTTTCACGGCTTTTACGGGCAACGCCGCCCAATGTACCCTTTGCAGGGGACGGACGGATAAAGCAATTAGGTTCACGCGAAAGCATCTGCATACGCGTTTTATCACCCAAAATAGAGCCACCGGTAATAGAGCTGGTAGGGTCGACAGCAAGAACTGCGACCTTGTAGCCCTGATGACACAGCATCTGGCCAAAGGACTCGATAAAGGTACTTTTGCCGGCACCTGGTACACCGGAAATGCCGATGCGCAAAGCTTTGCCTGTACGCGGCAGAAGAGCCTGCAGGACACGCTGTGCTTTATCAAAATCCCTCGGTGCATTGCTTTCTATAAGAGTAATAGCTTGAGATAAGGTTTTACGATCGCCTTCACTGACTCCTTTTATTAACTCTTCCGGACTAGGCTTTTTCCTCAAGGGGAATTTCCTAATTTTATCCACAGGGTTATACTTCTCCTCGCTGACAGCGTTTACGGCACTGTCAATCCCGCCCATTACAGAGCAGGCAAAGTTAGGGTCTTTTTTCAGGGGTACCCAACTCGGCCTAATATCTTTTTCACCAGTTTCAGGCATTTATATCACCTCAGTCTTCAGCGTGTTCAGCTTTTGCACGGTCAACCAACATTTGCAGTAATTGGATGCAGCACTTAGGAATGTTGGTACCAGGTCCAAAGATGCCTGCTGCACCATGTTCATACAGGTAGTCGTAATCCTGTGCAGGAATTACGCCGCCGATACATACCATGATATCTTCACGGCCACGTTTCTTCAGTTCTTCAACGATTGCCGGCAGCAAGGTTTTATGACCTGCAGCCAAGGAAGAGAAGCCAACCATATCAACGTCGTTATCTACAGCGTCTTGTGCAGATTCTTCCGGAGTCTGGAACAGAGGACCAACGTCGACGGTCCAGCCCATATCAGCGAAGGAGGTTGCCAGAACTTTTTGTCCGCGGTCATGACCGTCTTGGCCCATTTTAGCCAGGAAGATACGAGGACGACGGCCTTCAAGTTTTTCAAACTCATCAGCCAGTTTGGTAGCTTTTTCCATGTCATCGTTGCCGCTGAATTCACTGGAGTATACACCGGATACAGTGTGGATTACAGCATTGAAACGACCGGATACTTTTTCAACTGCGTCAGAAATTTCACCGAGGGAAGCACGGTCGCGAGCAGCTTGTACAGCCATTTCCAGCAGGTTGCCGTTGTCACGGGTTTCTGCTGCGCGGGTAATAGCTTCCAGATCGCGTGCAACAGCGTCGTTGTCGCGTTCTGCTCTCAGTTTTTCCAGACGTTTAATCTGAGCGTTACGTACAGCGGTGTTATCGATGGACAGTACGTTCAGAGGATCTTCCTTAGCCAGACGATATTTGTTCAGGCCAACGATGGTTTCTTTACCGCTATCGATGTTAGCTTGGCGACGAGCTGCGCACTCTTCGATACGCATCTTCGGCAGGCCGGTTGCAATAGCTTTTGCCATACCACCGAGTGCTTCAACTTCCTGGATATGAGCCCAAGCACGGCGAATGATTTCGTTGGTGAGGTATTCAACATAGTAGGAACCACCCCACGGATCGATAATCTTGCAGACTTTGGTTTCATCCTGGATGTACAGCTGGGTGTTACGAGCAAGACGAGCGGAGAAGTCGGTCGGCAGTGCGATAGCTTCGTCCAGTGCGTTTGTATGCAGGGATTGGGTATGGCCCAGAGCAGCAGACATAGCTTCCATACAAGTACGGGAGATGTTGTTGAACGGATCCTGTTCGGTCAGAGACCAGCCGGAAGTCTGGCTGTGAGTACGCAGTGCCATGGATTTCGGGTTCTTAGCGCCGAAGCTCTTAAGAATCTTAGCCCACAGAACACGAGCAGCACGCATTTTAGCAACTTCCATGAAGTAGTTTTTGCCCATATCCCAGAAGAAGGACAGACGTTTTGCGAATGCGTCTACAGGCAGGCCTGCAGCTTCACCGGTACGGATATATTCCATACCATCGGCCAGAGTGTAGCCTAATTCAAGGTCGCAGGTTGCGCCGCACTCTTGAATATGGTAACCGGAAATGGAAATACTGTTGAATTTAGGCATATATTTGGTGGTATATTCGAAAATATCACCGATGATACGCATGGACATAGCAGGCGGATAAATGTAGGTGTTACGTACCATGAACTCTTTCAGAATATCGTTCTGAATGGTACCGGCCATGATAGATTTATCAACGCCTTGTTCTTCACCGGATACGATGAAGAATGCCAGTACAGGCAGTACTGCGCCGTTCATGGTCATAGATACGGACATCTGATCCAGAGGAATACCGGAGAACAGGATGTTCATATCGAGCATGGAGCAAACAGATACACCTGCTTTACCAACGTCACCAACTACACGCGGGTTATCAGCGTCATAGCCGCGGTGAGTCGGCAAGTCGAACGCGATGGACAGACCTTTTTGGCCTGCAGCCAGGTTACGACGATAGAATGCGTTGGATTCTTCCGCAGTGGAGAAACCTGCATATTGACGTACAGTCCACGGACGGAATACATACATTGTGGAGTAAGGACCACGCAGGAACGGAGGAATACCGCTCATGAAGTCCAAATGGTTACATTTATCATAGATATCCTTGGTGTACAGCGGAGCTTTAGGAATACGTTCCAAGGTAGTATCATAAAGGGCATCATAATTTTCGCCCATTTTTTCTTCCAGATTTTTCTTCCATTCGTCATAAGAACAAGAAGGATGATCAGGAAGGGCTACTTTAGTGAAATCCGGATTAATGCTCATTATTCAATCATCCCTTTCTTCTTTTGCAGCATCTTCAGAGTTTGGAAGCAGTTAGCTTTTACGCTGATGAAATCGTCAACGCCAGCATCTTTGTAAACTTGTTCCATGTCTTTCGGAGCAGCGCCGGCCAGGAACAGAGTAGCGGACGGTTTCATAGCTGCTTTAATCATCGGAGCCAGTTTCGGAACGATTTCCGGATAGGTAGCATCGGTGGAGCAGATAACTGCAACATCGTAGTCGCCTTCTTTGAAAGCTTTGAGGCATTTTTCGTATTGATCACCATCTTCTCCGTCTTGGAAACCATCGTTCAGATGAACGTTGAATTCACCAACCTGCAGGAAAGAGGTGGAGAAGTCGGCACGAGCTTTATGTTGAGGAATCGGTCCCATGTTGCACAGGAATACTTCAACATTTTTGCCGGTTTTCTTAACATAGTCTTCAGTTTCGAAACGCAGTGCTTCATAGCGCTCGGTCCAGTGATGAGCAGCGATTGCTTCAACGGTTTCCGGAGCTTCAGCCTTGCAGGATGCAGCAGCAACCTGGCCGATAGTAGCACCGTTGCTGAATGCTTCGATTGCGCCTTCAACAGTTTCAACAGCAGCCAGCTTGCCGGCCAGATAGTTGGTGTCGATGTCAGCAACGTAAGCAGCAACAGCAGCTTCGCGTTCTTTCTTCAGTTTCGGAGTGTCCTCTTCGCGGCGCTCCAGCGGTTCTTCGGTCATGTTCGGGTACATGTTTACGCCAACAGCGCGATCGCTGCGCATTTCCAGAGCTTTGAAGCGCTTAGCCAGAACGTCAGCAACTTGTGCTTGCGGATAGCCGGCTTCCAGAGCTTTAATGATGCCGCCCATTTCCTCAACCTTTTGGAACTCAGCCCAGATTTTTTCGGTGATCTGCTTGGTCAGGGTTTCAACGCCCCAAGAACCGCCGGCAGCATCGATCGGGCTCAGCATACCAAATTCTTCTTGCAGCATTACATGCAGGTTACGAGCGATACGACGGGAGAATACGTCGCCTTTACGGATCAGCTCGTCAAACGGCGGGTTGTCATAAGTGCAAACGCCGCCTACAACGCTGGAGAAGGTTTGGGTGCAGTTACGCAGCATGTTTACATACGGGTCAACAACGGTTTTGGTGAAGCGAGCGCAACGGCCATGAACTTTAATAGCACGGTCTGCTTCTTCAGCACCGAATGCTTCCATAATAGCTGCCCAGATCATACGCAGGGAACGCAGTTTTGCGATTTCCATGAAGAAGTTAGCACCTTGGTTGAAGCAGAAGTACAGGGAGTTAGCAATGTCATGCAGTTCAACACCGCGTTTTTGCATTTGACGTACATATTCAACTGCAGTAGCAAAGGTGTAAGCAACCTCTTGAACTGCTTCCGCACCGCCATCGGTGTAAGCATCACTGTTGATGAAAACAGTGCGCAGCTCCGGAGTATTAGCTTTAGCAAATTTAATGGTTTCAGCCATTTCATCATACAAAGCATCCAGAGAGGTTTCGGTTTTACCGGTTTTTACCAGCTCGCCGATCGGGTCGCCGCCGATAACACCGCGCAGGGTTTTAACATCATGACCGGCACCCTTCAGAGCAGCAACAGTCAGAGCCAGCAGGTTTTTAGCGCCGGCACCGGTGTACATCATAATAGGATATTTGTCAAGTTTCAGACCATTCAGCAGAACGCTCATATCTTCAACAGTAGTAACGTTCACGCCAATATCGCCGGGTTTTTCTGCATCTTTAACGTCTACGCCGTTTTTGGTTGCAGTATCCAGTTTGATATTGTAAACAGTGGAGCCCTTGGAAATTTCTTCCTTCAGCAGCTCGTTGTTTTCAGCCGGCAGGGTTTCATCGCAAGCTTGTGCAATGCCCCAGGGCTCGTGTACATAACCGTTAACAGTTGCTCCGCGCAGGAAATCGCCCATACCGGGATAATCGTTGGTCGGCAGAATTGCATCAGTGCCTTTACGAGTATAAATCGGGTCAAAGGTAATGCCCTCGTAGTTTTTGGTATACATGATCTTGTCAAAGGGTTTGCCCTTCAACAGTGCATTACATGCCTCCACCCATTCATCCCAGGTGGGTTCGGTAAATTCATCAAAAGTTACCTCCGGGAATTCGGTTACTTTCTCTGACTTACGCAACATGGCTTCCAGTTCTTTGTCTGTCAACGGTCTTTCGCCATCAACGACTGCTGCAGTTTTTTGTTGTTCATCAGCCATTCAAATAATCCTCCTTTAATAATTTAATCATTACTGTGAAAAAGCTCACAGCACCAAGCTGAAACGCATATCACCTCCAGCCAATCTCGTCTGCTGATGCAGCTGCTATCCGACCGCTCTCACCCGGTCATCAGGGGACATGTGCCGCATCCTTGCTTGGATAGATTTTAAGAAGCAAACAGCATTTATATACACGGTCACGGTTGTCCAGGCCGTATATAACAAAATAACAGGCAGTTTAATCTGCCAAGAACTCCTGCAGACGTCCGTAATTAATCTGGACTCTGCGCAGCTCGTTTTCTTCAGGCATAGTATCATTAAGAATCATGTTGCCTAAAGCAGCACCCGGCTCTGCGCCGCGGTTCTGCATAAAACGGGCATAGTATTCAATCTGCGGAACATCTTCGGCAGCCTTGTAAATAACAGCAGCCTGTTCCAAAGGATCTTCTGCGATGATATAGGGATTTACACCTTCATTAAAGTATTTTTTCAAAAGCTCGCAGATATCTGTCTTTTTGGGGTTATATTGCACACGTACGCACTTTACTTCCAGCTCACCGCTGGCTTTAGCACGTCCGGCAACAACTTCTTCAACGCCTTTCATACCTTCAAAGGCCGCAAGCAGTTCAGCAATTTTGCCTGCCAAATATAATTCTTTCATATCAATAACCTCCCTTTAAACAGCAAAAAATAAAGCCACCACATTTGTGATGGCTGGATTGTCAGCACGACAGCGCACCCCTACGCTGTCGTACTTGAGAGGAGAAAGGAAATGTTCTCAGCTAAAAGAAAAATTTGAGAATGGGATTTGAAAAACACGATATGTCCAGTATCGCGGACAAGTATGACAGATAACATCGATGGCCCGGCCACTCTCCAAAAGGTCACAGCCATCACGTGACCTTCAATGGCATAAGAAACAGAAAACCGTTTCTCAAAAAGAATCCTTCACCCAATACGGGCGGGACTTTTGAAAAACGGCGAAATATCAAAAGCTACTAGGTGCACAAACCTATACTACAGCTCTACGACATCTCTCCCCGTCTCTCGCAGGTCAAACGACGATGCATCTTACAGGCAGTTCTTCTGGCTTCGCTTCTTCACGTGTTTCACCTTCCCAGAGGACCCCTCCAGTGGTATAAACAAAACACGCTCCACGTCACAGCGGCGGGACCGTGCCGGACTTTCACCGGCTTCTCTATTGAGCTTTCGCACCTGTAATATCAATATCAACTTGTTGTCTTAATTATAGCAGTTACTATTTACCTTGTCAACCTTTTTCGTGGATTTTTATTTTTGTATTTGTATTCCATGTATGTAACAGTCTTATGTATATTTGTGTCCATTTCTGATTAACTGTTCTTTGTGTTTAATTTACATATAATACAATAAAAAATCTATTATATCAGCAGCAACCGGCTTTAAGGCAATAAAAAACGCCTACAGCTCAGCTGCAAGCGTTCTTACGATTTAGCAATCTTCATTTTTATACACCTGTTAATGGATATAGTAGAAATTCATTTCATATAAAGCTTTGACAAATTTTTCCAGCATTATTCTCACCTCCCAAAATCAGTGAATCATATACCATTTAAAGTTGCACAGAGTTTCAACAAATTTTTCAAAAGTCATTTTTATATCATCCCTTCTGCTTTATTTTAAGGTCTTGCCTTAATATGCATTAAGTATAACACCTTATGACATTTTTGTCCACTATGGACTTTTTGTGTCCCGATAGATGTTTATAATGCTTCAAAGCCTTGCACCATGCGATTTTACAAGGATTTTACATACAAAAGCAAAGAGGACTGCAAGAAAAATTTTTCTTAAATCAGGAAAAATTTTTCTGCAATCCTCTAAAATTATGCCTGTTTACTCTTAAACCACCATGCCAGCAGCGGCGGGATAAAAATATTTATCACCAGCACTCGCACCAGCTGATAGGTCAGGATAATTGAAACATTCTCACCCATACTCATACCGGCTAAAGACATTTCGGCTATACCTCCCGGCGCCATCGCCAGGAACGCCGTTACCAGCGAAAAGCCGTAGCGTGTGGAAAGCACATTAGCCATACCGATGCTCACAACAATGAGTATCGCCGTACCGATAAGAATATAGGGCACCATTTTTTCTGTTTTTACGATGCGGTCCGCATCAAGCTGCATACCCATAAACAGACCGATGCTGGCCTGCGCCGCCGCCATGAGCCAAAAAGGCACAGGCTGCACACCGCCGTCAAAGACGGAAAATGCAGCCGTCGCCAAAATCGGTCCTAACAGTTTCGGCGTCGGCATATGTATTTTCGTTGCTATAAAGCTGCCCAATATAGACAAGGGCACTACAACAAGCCAATGCACTCCGCCATGGTTGGGCAATGCTACGCTGCTGCCCGTCACATGCGCGTTCAGCAGCCAGATTACAAGAAACGGCACAGTAATAACTACGCCCAGCAGACGCAGCACTTGCATCACCATGACAACGTTGGGGTTGACCTCCTTGTCGTCCTCGCAAAGCAGCATCGTCAGCGTCATGCCTCCGGGAAGCATACCCATAATGCAGCTTTTGAGGTTTTCCCGCGCCAGCTTTGCCGTAACAAAGGCCAAGGCAATACTGGCAGCCAAAATAACTATCGTTGCCTCCGCTACACCAACCAGCTCAGCCAAAAAGTTATTCCAAGTATCCGAGGTAAAGGTAGAACCGATACCGTAGCCCGCAACCATCAATGCATATTCGCGCCATTGTTTGGGCCAGCTCACATCGCTGCGATGCGTCAGTGTTTTGCAAAGCAGAGCAGTCAGCAAGCCGCCCAGCAAAAACGGTATCGGCAGATGCATGCGTATCAACAGGCTGCCTAGGCAAAGCGCCATGATAAAAAGCAATAAGCGGTTTAAAAACATAGCTTTTACTCCTGCTCTACACCGTTAGCGGATAAAGCATTCATAATGCGTTCAATCAGCTCGCCGCGCATGGTATGCTGTGAGGAGGAATAAGTAATAATCTCATGCTCTTTCAGGCCCATTTCGCGCTTAAAGAGTGCCTTTTGAGACATGGCCGCATTTTTAGAAAGCTTATCGGATTTTGTCAGTACAACCTGTACCTTCAGGCCGCAGCTGCGCAGCCAGTTAAAGCATTCCATATCGCTGTCCATAGGCTTATGGCGGATATCAATCAGCTGGCAGACTACACCGAGGTTTTCGCTGCCGGATAAATATTTGCTGATAAAGCCGGACCATTGATCCTTATTATTATGGTTTGTTTTAGCAAAGCCATAACCGGGTAAATCTACCAGATAAAAAGAGGCTCTTTCATCCTCACCCTCAACTACGCGCTTAGCCTCCAACTCATAAAAATTGATGGTCTGCGTTTTTCCCGGAGTAGAGCTTACGCGTGCCAGGCCGTTGCGGCGGCAGAGTGAATTGATAAGCGACGATTTGCCGACATTACTGCGGCCGATAAAGGCAGCCTCAATAAGAGCAGGCTGCGGATATTGGTCTGCGCGTACTGCGGAGGCCACATATTTAGCACGGATAATATCCCAATTATCTTTACTCATTTTTATCCTCCAATGCCAGCTTCAAAACATCATCAAGATGCTCAACAGGTATAAACTGCATTTCCTTGCGAATATTTTCCGGCAGCTCGTCCAAATCCTGCATATTGCGCTTCGGCAGCAGTACTGTCTTCACGCCATAGCGATAAGCGGCAAGCATTTTTTCTTTGATGCCGCCGACAGGCCATACCTTGCCGGACAGGGAAATTTCGCCGGTCATCGCCAGCTTGCCTTTAACCTTTTTACCTGTCAGCGCCGATACCATGGCAGTAACCATAGTTACACCGGCAGACGGACCGTCCTTCGGCACAGCGCCCTCCGGCAGGTGGATATGGATATCCATCGTTTCACCAAAGTTGGTTGCAATCCCCAGCGCTTCCGCACGGCTGCGGATATAGGTATAACCGGCCTGAGCCGACTCCTTCATTACATCGCCCAGCTGACCGGTAAGCGTAAGGTTACCTTTGCCCTTAAACGCCAGCACCTCTACCTTCAGCAGCTCTCCGCCAACGCTGGTCCACGCCAGACCATTGACAACACCGACACTGGATTTCAGGCTGATATCATCATCAAGGTAAATAACAGGTCCCAGATATTTTTCCAGATTCTTTTCTGTTACCTGAGCACCCTTACTCTTGCCCTTTACAATCTTGAAGGCAACCTTGCGGCAGATACCTGCCAGCTTGCGTTCCAGATTACGCACGCCTGCTTCCCTTGTATAGTCGTGAATTACACGGCGGATAGCCTTTTCGCTGACGCTGACCTTGTATTTTTCCAGGCCGTTGAGCTTCAACTCCTTCGGCAAAAGATGCAGTTGGGCAATCTTAACCTTTTCTTCGTCAGTATAGCTGCTCAGCTGGATAATTTCCAAACGGTCCAAAAGAGCCGGCGGAATAGTATCAACAGCATTTGCTGTTACAATCCAGAATACATGTGATAAATCAAACGGGAATTCAATAAAGTGGTCACTAAAGCTGTTGTTCTGCTCCGGATCAAGCACCTCTAAGAGAGCAGAAGCCGGATCGCCACGAAAATCAGAAGCCATTTTATCAATCTCGTCCAATAGGAATACCGGGTTCATGCAGCCACAGGTCTGCATACCATGAATAATACGTCCCGGCATAGAACCGATATAGGTACGACGATGACCGCGGATTTCAGCTTCATCACGCACACCGCCCAAAGAAACGCGGGTAAATTTACGCTTAATAGCCTTGGCAATACTGCTTGCCAAGCTTGTTTTGCCTACGCCAGGAGGTCCTACTAAGCAAAGAATCGGTCCGCGTGTGCTTTTGGACAGCGCACGCACTGCCAGATATTCCAGAATACGCTCCTTAACCTTCTTCAGGCCGTAGTGATCCTTATCAAGAATATCCTGCGCCTTATCTATATCAAAATTATCCTTGGTGAATTTGCCCCAAGGCAACGCAAGCAAAGAATCAATATAGGTGCGGATTACCGCTCCCTCCGGCGTCATCGGCGGCATTTTCGCCAGACGTCCCAGCTCCTTGTTGATTTTTTCCGCCACGTTTTGCGGCATCTTCAACTTGGACATCTGCTCCTTGTACTCAGCGATTTCTGCCTGTACGTCTTCGTTTTCGCCAAGCTCCTTGCTGATAGCCTTAATCTGCTCGCGCAGATAATATTCCTTCTGATTCTGCTCCACCTGTTGGTGTACCTGCTCGGAAATATTTTTTGCTACATCGGCAATTTCCTGCTCACGCACCAGAATCTCGTATAATTTACGCAGACGCAGCTTCAGCGGCGCCATTTCCAGCAGTTCTTCCTTTTCGGTTAAAGCCAGCGGCAGGTAGCCGACAATAATATCAGGCACCTTGCTTAAATCAGTACGAGATTTAAGAGACTGCACCGTATCGAGATTAACCTTTTTCGTAAGCAGTACCCATTGCTCAAAGGCATCAAGCAGCAGACGGCGCAGGCCTTCTGCTTCGGCATCGACCGCATCGTCAGCAGGCACAACCTCTACCTCGCCAACAAAGAAATCCTGCTCATTCTCATTAACCTCTGCCGCATTCAGCACATGTACGCGCTCCAGGCCTTCTACCAACAAGCGCACAGCACCGTTAGGCAGCTGCAGCCTTTGCTTGATATTAGCCAGAACGCCCCATTCATATAAATCATCAGCAGCAACATTTTCCTGCTCAGGCTGTTTTTGCCCAACCAGAATAATTTGCTTGTCTGTAGCTTCGGCTGCGTCAATAGCAGCTATAGATTTTTCTCGGCCGACGTCCAGATTGGCAATCATGCCCGGAAAAATCAAAACGCCCCTCAAAGCCAGCAGGGGCTTGGTAATTATCAAATTAGCCATATAATCCCTCCTTAAGCTCCCAAAACAAGAGAGAAATTTATCGGCAGTACGCTCACAGGCATACTTGCCACAGCGATAAAATAAGGGAGAAGGTATATTAATCCTTCCCCCTTAGATATTTTGTTATTTTGTAAGCATTTGCGGCTCGCAATGCTGGCGTATAGTAGCTTCAGTAACAATGCACTTTGTTACATCATCACGGGAAGGAACATCATACATTACGTTACGCATGGTGGATTCAATAATAGATCTCAGGCCACGCGCTCCGGCATTACGTTTCAATGCTTCCTCAGCAATAGCAGTCAGAGCACCAGGCTCAAACTCCAAATCTACGCCATCCATTTCCAGGAAACGCTGGTATTGCTTAACCAAAGCATTACGCGGCTCAGTCAGTATTTGTACCAGTGCAGCCTCGTCCAACGGATTGAGCGTTACTACTACCGGCATACGTCCTGCAAATTCCGGAATAATACCGAACTTCATGATATCCTCAGGCAATACCTTGGCAAATACAGCCTCGTTATCAACCTCTTCCTTACGGCGGATATCAGCACCAAAGCCCAGGTTTTTCTTACCAACACGGGCATTGATGATATGCTCCAGTCCTGCAAAAGCACCACCGCAGATAAACAGGATATTAGTTGTATCAATATTGATAAACTCCTGATGCGGATGCTTACGTCCGCCCTTAGGCGGAACGCTGGCAACAGTACCTTCAAGGATTTTCAGCAGAGCCTGCTGAACACCTTCACCGGAAACATCACGGGTAATGGAAACGTTTTCGGATTTACGGGCAATTTTATCAATCTCGTCGATATAGATAATGCCGCGTTGAGCAGCTTCAATGTCATAATCGGCATTGCTGATAAGCTTAAGCAGAATGTTTTCAACATCCTCGCCTACATAGCCTGCTTCCGTTAAGGTAGTAGCATCAGCAATAGCAAAGGGAACCTGCAGAATCTTTGCCAGAGTCTGGGCGAGCAGTGTTTTGCCGCTGCCGGTAGGACCGAGCATCAGAATATTGGATTTCTGCAGCTCCAGATCACGCTTGGACTCCGGATTCTGGATTTCGTAGTTGATTCTCTTGTAATGATTGTATACTGCTACAGATAAGGTCTTTTTAGCCTCATCCTGACCAATAACATACTCATCTAAGATTGCCTTGATTTCCTGAGGCTTCGGCAGATCAGCTGCATTAGCCAACTGCTCGGCAGCATCGCTTTCTTTTTCCTCGTCAAGCATGGATTTGCAGAAGTCGACACACTCATCGCAGATAAATACACCACGACCGGAAATCAGTCTTTTAACCTGACCTTCACGCTTGCCGCAAAAGGAACAGCATGGGTTTCCATCATGTCCTTCATTAAAACTCATATTTTAAATCTCCTTATAGTATATCTTACTCTGCAGATTTACTACGGGAAACAACCTCGTCAATCAGGCCATATTCCTTAGCTTCTTTACTTGTCAGATAATGATCGCGCTCAGTATCAGCAGCAATTTTTTCCACTGTCTGACCGGTATGCTTTGCCAGTACCTGGTTCATTTCTTCACGGATACGCAGGATTTCACGGGCATGGATTTCAATCTCCGTTGCCTGGCCCTGTGCACCACCCAAGGGCTGGTGAATCATAACGCGGGAATATGGCAATGCAAAACGCTTACCCGGCGCGCCTGCTGCCAGGAGCACAGATGCCATGCTGGCAGCCATGCCCATGCAGATAGTAGAAACGTCAGGCTTAATATACTGCATCGTATCATAAATAGCCATGCCAGCGCTTACGCTGCCGCCAGGACTGTTAATATACAGATGGATGTCTTTGTCCGGATCCTCGGACTCAAGGAACAATAACTGAGCAATGACAACATTTGCCATATTGTCATCAATCGGACCGGTAACGAAAACAATCCTATCCTTCAAAAGACGTGAATAAATATCATAGGAACGTTCTCCACGACTAGATTGTTCAACAACGATAGGCACATAATTCATTTTGTCACACTCCTTTACTGTAAGTATAACCTAAAATTATTTTGCGCTGTCGATAACAACGTGAGCAGCTTTGCGGCGCAGGATGTTAGCCAGCAGCAGGCCCATGGTGCCGTTGCCTTTGATGATTTTCTTAACTTCTTCAGGAGAAGCGCCGTGTTGTGCGGAAATAGCAGCGATTTCTGCATCAACGTCAGCCATGTCAACCTGAATGTCTTCAGCTTTAGCGATAGCGTCCAGAACCAGGTCGGTCTTAACGTTTTCTTCAGCAACCGGACGTTGGTTTTCACGGATTTTAGCCATGTCCAGACCAGTGTATTGCATGTACATATCCAGGCTCATTTTACGGCTTTCCAGGCTCATTTTCATTTCTTCAACCATTTGGCTGATTTTGTCTTCGATCATGATTTCCGGAACGCTGAATTTAGCGTTAGCTACAGCCAGGTCAATCAGTTCATGCTCGTATTCAGCTTTAGCGTTAGCTTCAGCAGCTTTTTGCATACGCTCTTTGTAGTTAGCACGCAGCTCTTCTACAGTTTTGAAGTCGGTCTTGGAAGCAACATATTCGTCGTTCAGTTCCGGCAGCTCTTTGCGTTTTACGTCTTGGATGTTTACTTTGAAGACAGCTTCTTTGCCAGCCAGGTCTTTAACAAAGTAATCTTCCGGGAAGGTTACTTCTACGTCAGTGGAATCGCCTTTGGACAGGCCAACCAGCTGATCTTCGAAGCCGGGGATGAAGGAGTTGGAGCCAACTTCCAGAGGATAGCCTTTGCCTTCGCCGCCGCTGAACGGTTCACCGTCAACGGTACCAGCAAAGTCGATGATAGCGAAGTCGCCTTTTTCAATTACAGCGCCTTCTTCAGCAACTACCATTTTAGCGTCGCGGCCCATCATGTCTTTAATTTGAGCGTCAACCTGCTCGTCGGTTACTTCAACTTCTTTTTTCTCTACATGCAGACCTTTGTATTCGCCCAGTTCCGGTTCCGGTTTCAGGGTTACTTTAATGGTCAGTTCCATATCTTTGCCTTCTTCGAAGGTAGATTCTTCAACTTTAGGATCGGATACAGGGATCAGTTTTTCCTGGTCCAGAGCTTCGCTGTATGCTTTGTTAGCAACAATTTCAAAAGCTTCTTGTTTTACAGCTTCTTTGCCATAGTGCATTTCAATGATAGCACGCGGAGCTTTGCCTTTACGGAAGCCAGGGATATTTGCCTGGTCAGCAATTTTTTGTACAGCCTTTTTATAGCCTGCGTTTACCTCAGCAGCCGGAGCGGTAATTTTTAAAGTTGCCTCATTTTCTACTCTTTCAACAGTAACGTTCATTAATAAAATCCTCCCTTAAATTTATGTGGGTAAAAAATAATATAATCGGATTAAACTGTCAGCCTTCCTTAGCGAAAATGTGCTGACACAAATCGCTCATAATATCATATCACAATGCTCGCTTCTTGACAATACCAAAAAACCCGACAGACTCAATCTGTCGGGCAAATTTTTAATTGGAGCGGAAAACGAGATTCGAACTCGCGACCCCCTCCTTGGCAAGGAGGTGCTCTACCACTGAGCTATTTCCGCATGCATCAGCAACGAATATAAGTATAAGGCATTACCGTGTTTTTGTCAACACCTTTTTTTGAAAAAAGTTGAGATTTTTTTCAACTTTTTTTCTCAGCCCTATCCTAACCCATTACAACGCGCCAAATCATCATAGACAAGCGCCGCCAGACGCTGCGTCAATTCTTTGTTCTCCGCGCAAAGCTTCGTCTGCGAAAGCAACGCTTCCAGCTTAGCCTTATTGCACATCATGCAGCAACAGGGCATAATGATTTCGCTGGCCATATAGGCAGCAGCGCGCAAAGACATTTCATCCTGCAGCAGGCTGCCGCTTGCTGCCTTGGATGCGAAAACCGCAAGGCGTATATCCAGCGCCCGCGCCAGCTGTTTTTCTAAAACACCGGCCATAGCTTAACGCATGTTTTCGATAAAGTCTTCAAAGGTGTTAATTAATACGGTGTGACCGGTAACCTTCAAATCACGCAGGTAAGTACCGTAGGATTCATAAACCTCGTCACTCAGCTCCATTTTCAGGCCTTCCTTAACATATTCATCCATCATTTTCAGGATAAAACGGTTAACCTCATTGGTGCCGGGCTTAACATTCAAAGGAATAATGCGGCTTTCAGCCTCATATTTTTCTACAACAACTTTCCAACCGCCGGGAACAGGCGGCAGACGGGTTGCCTTAATGAAATAATTATCTGGAGAAAAGCCTACATAACCATCCATTTTATTATATAATTTTGCTTTTTGCAGGGGGAAACCATTTTTATTGCCCCATTTAACGATTTCTTCGCAAACTTCATTATTATGGATTACACTCGGAAAAGTTGCTTCCGCTAAGATTTCAGACATAGTGATACCTCCTCATGGTTTATAGTCATATTTTACTCTAACTTGCAGATTATTTCAACAAAAAAGCATGTATACAATAAGTTGCAAGCTTTAAAAAAACCGGCATCAAGCCGATGCCGGTTCAAAAGCAATTCTTTTAAATTTGTCCCAAAGCCTTCAAAATGCATTGAGCGATAATCGCGCTGGCAATATAGGTGCCTACAAAGACAACTATTGCCAGAATAACAATGCGCCAGCCGGTCTTAGCAAAGGCATCCAGGTCCTTGCCTATGGATACACCGGCATAAGCCAGTATAGGCGTACACAGAGCCACAAAGCCAACATTTTTCACATAACCATTGACAATATCACTGCCCGGAACGCCGGGGATAGTCAGAATGCAGCCTAAGGTTACAACCCATGCTGCTGCAGGAATACCGCCGGGGATATATTTGGACATCATCATACCGACAAAAGCAATAACCGCCAAAATAAGCAGGCCGGGAATAGACTGGATAATATCAGCCTTGGTTCCCAATACGTTGGAGAACAAGCTCATGAAGGTTACAATAGCCAAAATGATAATTGTATCTTTAATTTTCATTATGCTTCCTCTCCTTTCTTATCAGCTTCTGGCAGTACGCCATATTTTATCTTATAGCATCTCTTATAGAGCCATTCGGTCATCGGCAGGCCCAGCCATACGGACATATACAGACCGTCAAGACCGGAAAGCATATTACTTGCTGCGCCGAAGGCTGCCAGCTGGTCAGCCATATCAGGATACATAGCAACCAAAGAGCCTACAGCAGCCGTCATCATGCTGGCAGAGCCTACACCGGAGGCCATAGCCAGTGCATACGGATGAATCGGCAATACGGAAGCAGCAACGCTGGCCATCAGACCGAAGAAAATAGTACCGAAAACAGTACCGGCAATATAAACGCCCATAACGCCGCGGCCTTCACTGCTGTCCAGGCCAAACTTTTCGCCGATAAGCGCAACGTTGGGCTCACGGGCGATAGAATGCGCAGCACCGATGGTTTCACGCTTCAAGCCCAGGTAAACAGCAACAGGTACGCCTAAAAGCACAGTACCGAGGTTACCGAACTCCTGCAGAATCAGCGCCGGAGAAGCTGCCAGAATCTTCGGCAAGGTAGGACCTACCAGCGTACCGTAGCGTGCCATCAAAAGCATCAGCGTTACGCCAACCAGACTGCTGGCATCCAGCATTTCCTTTTTACCGGACAAGTTCAAAAACTTAGGTGTTGTCAAAATGCCCAGAAGCAGAGCGTACAGCATCGGCAGCAGCACGATACGTCCTATACCAAACTTCAGGGTATGAGTGCCGATCAGCTCGGAAACAATGATCAGCGCCAGAATTATGGCATGTAATTTAATGTTTTTCATTACATTCCCTCCCACAAATTATTTCTATTTTATTTATTAAAATAGCTTTCCAGCTTTGCAATGTACTCTTCTTTGGTAAGAATAGGCTTAAAGTCAGCCAAGATAGCCTTGGCCTCCTTAGCGTCATCATACAGCAAATCTATCAGCATCATGGCAAAGGCTTTGGCAGGAAGCAGTACAGCAGCATTAAAATCTACCATATGGAAGCCAGGTGTATGCAGCAGGCCGTCCGTACCGCCGATAAACGGATGGATAACAGGCATCAGGTGTGATACGTCACCCATATCGGTGGATGCGCTGAAATGACCGGCATCCTTTATCTCTACATCCGGATAAGCAATTTTCGCATTGGCTGCAAACAGCTCATTCATACGCTTGTTGCAGCTCAACGGGAACATGCCGGGCAGTGTTTCGATAACAGTCTGTGCACCGACAGCATCGCCGCCGGCCTTGAGTGCTGCGTCAACGCGTGTATGTGTGGAATCAATAGCATCCATGGTTTTCGCACGCACATACAGCTCCAGGCGTACATCATCAGGCACAGAATTTACAAAGTCACCGCCCTTGGTAATAATCGGGTGCACACGCACTACGTCCTGTTCGCGGAAGGTTTCACGCAGAGCGTTGATACCCATAAGTCCCAGACAAGCAGCATTCAGCGCGTTGACGCCTTCATGCGGAGCGTCGGCTGCATGAGCGGTTTTGCCGATATAGCGAACGGTTTTACCAACAAAGCCATTGCTGCTTTCACCGATGGAAACCGTAGGCTTCGGCATATTTTTATCGGCATGCATCTGCATGGCCATATCAATATCATCAAAAGCGCCTTCATAAATCAGCTCGCCCTTGCCGCTCATAAAATGCAGCTTGCCGGACTCCACTAATTTTTTGCGGTACGCAATTTCAATATATTCCTCAGCAGGAACGCCGAAGAACACCACATCACCGGCCAGCTCCGGCAGAACGCCGGATTTTACGATACCGCAGGCAGCTGCCAGCATGGTGGAAATCTGCAGATTGTGGCCACAGGCATGCGCTGCGCCTGTTGCCGGGTCTGCCTTCGGGCTTGTCGGGCAGCCAACCGCGTCCAGCTCACCCAGAACTGCTGCCGTCGGACCGGGCTTGCCGCCCTTGGCACGTCCCTTAACGCCATTGATTGCCAAGCCTGTCTGCGGCTCCAAGCCTAAGTCGCACATAAATTCCGCAACCTTGGCAGCAGTCTTGACTTCCTTAAAGCCTAATTCCGGTTCATCGTTGATGCCGGCACAAATAGCCTTTATCTTGTCCGCATATGCGTCAATTGCCGCACATGCCTTTTCTTTTAAAATTTCTTTTGTCATTTCAGTGCGCCTCCAACGTACCTGTCTATTTGACACGTACATTAATAAAAAAATTTAAGTATTTGACTCAATTATATCATACTTATAGGTAAAGTCAAATAAGAATATCCGCTAAAAAAATCGTTGCCTCATAATGTGCAATTTGATGCAATATCAGCTAGTTTTCAGAATATTGTCCACCAAATACATGCTCTAAAATGTTTACTCCCTACTTTTTTGCTAAGTTTTACACTTTTTCTGTTTACCTTTTACCGACATCTGTGCTAAAATATAAAAATGGTATTTGTCGGCAGAAAGAATCCGACTTAAAACAGTTGACTGCTGACAACTACAGCACATGTTGATATAATATAAGGAAAGGAGTCTTGACATGTTTGCTCAGATGAAAAAAGATATTGATGCCATTATGCTGCGCGACCCGGCCGCAAAAACAAGACTGGAGGCCGCACTGTGTTATCCCGGGCTACATGCCATCTGGCTCCATCGTATAGCGCATCATTTTTATCTGAAAGGCTGGGTAGTATTCCCACGCCTGCTTAATACATTTTCCCGCTTTCTTACCGGTATAGACATCCATCCCGGTGCTAAACTGGGCCCCGGTCTTTTTATTGACCATGGTATGGGACTTGTTATCGGCGAAACCGCTGAGCTTGGCAGCAACGTCACGCTCTATCAGGGAGTTACTCTCGGCGGTACCGGCAAAGAAAAGGGTAAGCGCCATCCCACCATCGGCAACAATGTTGTTGTTTCCAGCGGTGCGAAGGTGCTCGGTTCCTTCAAGGTAGGCGACAATTCCAAAATTGGCAGCGGCAGTGTAGTTCTTAAAGAGGTTCCGCCCAATTCCGTCGTTGTTGGTGTACCCGGACGTGTTGTAACACGCAATGGTTTACGTATTGCCTCCAACAATGATGCCGAAAGCATGATTGACCTGAACCATGATAAGCTGCCTGATCCGGTAGCAGATTATGAAGAGCTGCTTGCCAAGCACATGGAAGAAATAAATGGCCGCCTCAAGGAATTGGAAAATCTTATTTATGACACTCAAGGTAAGCATTCTGACTAAAAAGAGGTAGAAAAATGAGCAGAACAATGACCACAGCAGAAGCCATTCAGGAAGCACGCCGCTGCCTGAACTGTGCGCGCCCTACATGCCGCACCGGCTGTCCGATTGAAAACAATATTCCCGGCTTTATCCGTGCCTTAAGCGAAGGTAATATCGGTATGGCTTACGAAATTATTTCCGAACGCAGCAATCTGCCCGCTATCTGCGGACGTGTCTGCCCGCATGAGCGTCAGTGCGAAGCACATTGCGTGCTGACAAAAAAGAAATGCGGTATCGAAATCGGCAGTCTGGAAATGTTCATTGCCGACTTTGCCCACAACAATGATTTGAAGCCCACGCAGCCTTCAAGCAAACTGCGCGGTAAGGTTGCCGTAATCGGCTCCGGCCCTGCAGGTCTTACCGTTGCCGGTGATTTGGCAAAAATGGACTTTGATGTTACTATTTTCGAAGCACAAAGCGAACCGGGCGGCGTACTACTTTTCGGCATTCCGGAATTCCGTCTGCAAAAGGATGTTGTCCGCCGTGAAATCAGCGAGCTGCAACATATCGGTGTGGAAATCCGCACTAAGCAGCTTGCCGGTGTAGATTTTACCGTTGATGACCTTTTTGCCCAAGGCTATGATGCAATTTTCATGGGTACAGGCACCTCCCTGCCGCGCACGCTGGATATCCCCGGCAAGGAGCTGTCCGGTATTTTGACCGCAACCTATTTCCTGCGCATGGTCGTGCTTGCCGACGAAGGCAAGCTGGATGCCAGCGAAACGCTGCTGCACACCGGTGACAACGTTATCGTTGTCGGCGCAGGCAATGTTGCTATGGACGCAGCCCGCACCTCCATTCGCCGCGGTGCCAAAAACGTCACCATCGTCTACCACAAAACCGAAGCCGAGCTTTCTGCCTTCCCTTCTGAATACGAAGCAGCTGTCGCAGAAGGTGTACAGTTCCGCTTCTTAAAGCAGCCTATCGCCTACTTCAACAAGAAGCAGATGCGCGCTTTAAAAAATATCCGCCGTCAGGCTACGGCAGCGGACGAAACCGAATTGGCCGGCTTATTGCTGCAAAATATCACCAAAACAGAAAACGGTGAGTTTATCGCTGAAGGCGGCCAGGAGCTTATCCCCTGCGACTGCGTAATCCTCGCAGTAGGCCAAAAACCGGCAGCACGTATTGTTTCCAGTACCAAAGGCATTCAGGTTGATAAACAGGGTTTTGTTATCACCCGTGACCGTCCCTACGGCATGACTACCCGCGCCGGTGTCTTCAGCAGCGGCGATGTGGTACATGGTCCTGCTACTGTCGTACTGGCAATGAAAGAATCTAAGAAGGTAGCTGCCGGCATTGCGCAATATGTTGATGCCAAAAAGCTGCTGGAAGACTGCACTATGGATTCCACTACTCTGTAATAAGCATTTTTGCATACAAAAAAACCGTCATTTCCCCAATAATCTGAGGAAATGACGGTTTTATTTCTTTTATTCGCTATATTTTCTATACGCGGTATGATTGGTGCAGCCGACAATGTTATTGATAGCAAAGCCATGCTTGAGCACAGCAGTGACAAATTTCTTTGCCTGCAGTACCGCTTCCTTCATGCTCAGGCCGTTTGCCAGGCCTGCGGTAATTGCTGCCGAGAAGGTGCAGCCTGCGCCATGGTTGTAGGAAGGATAAATTTTCGGCACATCCATTTCTGTGAATTCCTTGCCATCGTAGAAAATATCAATAGCGGAATTATCGCTCAGACGCTCACCGCCCTTAATAACAACGCTCTTCGCACCGGCAGCAACAATTTTCTCTGCTGCTTCCTTAATCTGCTCTACGGTAGTAACCTCTGGCATATCCGCAAGATAAGCAGCCTCCACGGTATTAGGTGTAATAATATCGCAGCGCGGCATCAGCAGCTTTTTGATAGATTCTGCCGCATCCGGCACCAGAATCAAGTCACAGCCCTTGCAGACCATAACCGGATCAATAACAACGTTCTGCAAATTGTACTTATCAATCGTAGCTGCAACCAGTTCTACCAGCTCAGCACTTCCCAGCATACCGGTTTTCATCGCATTGATGCCAACACCTTCAATCGCTGTCACCAGCTGCTTTTCTACCAAATCCAACGGCAACGGAAATACGCTGTGCTCCCAAGTAGTAGGATGCATAGTAACAATGCAGGTCAAAGCAGGCATACCATAAACGCCCAGCTCCTCCATAGTTTTAATATCCGCTTCCATACCGGCGCCGCCGCTTGTATCGCTGCCGGCAATTGTCAATGCTTTATTCATCAAGGTCATAAGACACACTCCTTCACTTTAATAATGTAATCATTATAACCTATCGACTGGCATCTGAATAAGCTCAATTTATGGATATTTAATATAGTCAGATAAAAAGCTTTGCAAACAAAACGCCCTAGAAACATAGCAACATATTTATGTTTAGAATGTATAAGTATAGGTCACATGCACCATGCGCGGCAGGCAGTAATACTTGGTAGCGGAGCCCGGATTGCTTACAATATCATCTCTGTCGAAGATATTCTCCACGCCAAGCTCTACACTGCTGCTCTTATCGAACTTATAGCCGGCAATAAAGTTTACCGGCAACAAATCGCCCCAGCCGCTGGCTCTGTCTGTTGTAAACATGCCTGTCAGCGCAGCATTGAACTTAGCATCATGGTATTTAATGCCGGCATTGTATTGCTCGCGTGCAAATTTACGCTCCCATACGCCTTTTTTATTTTTGCCCATAGGATTGCAGAAATTAGCGCCCAGAGAATAGCTGTATTTGCTGCCGAAATCCTTCTCATAGGTCATTTCCAGACCTTTGTTTTTAAAGGACATATTACGTGTCACATACGGATTGGAGCTGGTTCCCTTGCCTTCGTACTCAATAGTATCCAAATCCATATAATACAAAGCAGCTTTGAACATGCTTGTATTAGATGTCTTTTTGTAACCGAACTCATAGGTCCAGCCTTCTTCAGGCTCCAGTAAAGGATTAGCCGCAAAGTTGGCACCGCCGCCGCCGTAAATCTGGGTAAATGTAGGCATCTTAAAAGATTTTGCCGCATTTGCATATAAGCTGCTGTTGTTATCCAGCTTCTTAAGCAAAGCAAACTGCGGAGTAAAAGCATTGTAACGCTTATTGGCCTCTACAACAGTTTCACGGGCACCTACGGTAGCAGTATAGCCTGCGCCAAGATCTTTGGACATCTGTGCAAACACAGCATAATTTGTTCTGAATTCATTAATCTTCGTACCGGGTTTAATGTTTTTTGCTACGGTAATATCATTTTTATAGGAATCACGGGAAACCGTCGTACCAACAATAACATCACCGAATTTACCGGTAATCTGCTTTTGCAGATCAAGGCCTATGGTATCAAAGCGTAAATGATCGGACTTGGTCCATTTAGAACCCGTAACATTGTAAGTCTGATTTCTGCGGTTGCTGCGGTTATAAAACAAATTGGCACTCACGCTGTCATCCTTATATTGTAAGCGTGAAAAATCATCAATATAGTGGTAATTCGCATCCTCGGTAAGCTTGCTCCAGATTTTGTCATACTGATCATAGGAATACTTGCTGTCATTGTGCTGATGTGAAAAACTCCAATTATCATCAAACTTATAGCTTGCGGTAAAGGACTTTTTGTTTAAATCATTAATCTGCTTATAATTACTGCTGTATCCCTTCATCGGGTCACTCTGCTCCAGCGCTACTGCAAAATTCAGCTTGTCGGCATTCAATGTCAGTGATGCCTTCTCCCTGCCGTATTCACCCTTAGTCAGAGATAAGGTGTTGGGCATTTTCTTTTTCGTGATGATATTAATAACACCGGTAGAAGCCTCGGAACCGTAAAGAGTAGAAGCAGCGCCCTTAACTATTTCTACGCGTGCAATAGATTCTACAGGAATGGAATCCAGATAATATGTTTCATTGATGTTGGCAGGTACACCGTCAATCATTACCACAGTGCCTTTATTCGCACCGCGCATCAGGATTTTTGCGTTCATACCGCCAAGGGACTGGCTGCCGCCATAGGAATAGGTAGTTACGCCGCTTTGCAAACGCAAGGCATCAAAAAGATTAGAAGCACCGGTTTCCACAAGCTGCTTTTGGGAAACGGTTGTAACGGAAGCAGGTGTATCAACATCACGCTTGCTTTCACGCTGCGCTGTAACAACCATGGTATCAAGATTGTATGTCTGTAAATCATCGGCAAATGCCGGTACCGCAAAAGATATATTCGCAGCCAACAGCGCAGCCGTCAGGGAAATTACAGTATTTTTTCTCATAAATATTCATCCTCTCATGTACATAAAACATCTAACAAATATAAATTTATAACACTTTTAAGGATGCTTGTCAATAAAGTTTTCACGATGATGCAGGCTTTTCAAAAACAAAAAAGCTCTCGGATTTCTCTGAGAGCCGATTGCCATAGTTGGCGGAGCGGGTTGGGGTGGCAAACCCTGTGCGGGGTAAACCGCTGTAACGATTTAGCAAAAATGGAAAATCAACAATTCGTGGCAGTAGCGTCATCTTAACCACTATATTATATAGTGGTTGCTTCATCGAAAATTTCTCTAAAAAACGTTCTGATTGCACCTAAAATATATGGAACAGAGAGAAACAAAAGGCAGTTTCAGTTCCTTATATCATTGCCATGCGAGCATGATTACTTCTAAAAGACAGATTATTAGACTTTACTTATTCATCATCAGGATCTGCTTTTCCTGTTTTTACTTGGTAAATATACCCAATCGTACTAATGAACATAAAAAATGCTATTACAGAAAGCGTGGTAAAAATAAAACCGCCTGCATTCCAAGCTTTAATACCACCCCACAGATAAAATAAAACGCTAAGATACATTCCGCAACCAACATTAGTCGACTTATTTGTTTTGTTATCAGCTTGTTGCGCTGCAGCTACTTCCCCTACGTTATCAGCTTGCTGCACTACAGCTACTTGTTCTACGTTATCTGCTTGCTGCATTTGTTCAGAAACAGTTACTTCGGTAGAAGCAGGTACTGCCACAGGCGATAGTCCGCTTAAATGAGCCTCAATCACACTTACATCCAAATTCAATTCTTGAGCTATTTTTTGTGCAGCTTCTAAATCTTCTTTACTTACGTCAAAATTGTACAAAAGCCTATAAACAACTCTAGAGTAAGTCGCATGCTTTTCTGCATCTTGCATACAACCAACACTGTTTCCAATATCGCAAACACGAGAAAAATATAAATTTGCATTACTATATAAAACTCTTATATCTTCATCCAGTTTCAATTTACTTTCTGCAAGTAAAGCAATACAATACATTGTCATACCAGTAACATTATATATATCTCCTCGGTTTTTATCTTCACTTATAAAAGAATTCAAAACAGCATATACCCGTTGCCAATCAACATTAATTTCATAACCCAAATTATGTAAAGCGCAGCATTTACCAATGGCTTCGCAAGTTTTTATCGATAACTTCCCATCAGTTATAGAATCATTAATTATTTTTTTGAACTGCGGTATTTTTACAGGATCTTCATCTAAAGGATAATCAAATGGCAAAATATCTTTCTCATCATATTCCGGTATTGCCGGATACTCATCAGCTTGAAGGCCAGCTTCAATTGCCCTAGCATAATACACTTTAGCTTGAGCAGGTAAGTATGCAGCTAACGCCAATGCAGTATAATAATATTTATTGGCTAATCCAGGATCTACCTTTTCATCCTTAATTGGATCTACATATTTACAATTGCCAAAGATTTCAACAAGTTGCATAGGATCATTTATTTCTTCACTTGCTTTACAAAGTTTATAAGCCAGCATTAACCCCTTAGCATATATGCCTGCACTCTTCTTATTTTGAACTGCAGCCTTACATGCTTTATTATAGAGCAACTCCCAATCTACGCCTGCTATTGCTTTTTTATGCGCTATTTCGCACAACCCGACAATCGCCATTGTCTCATTCGGACTTGCATAATCAGGCTTATCTTCCTGAATAAGCTTTTTATAACATTCAACTGCTATATCAGTATCAGCTTTACATCCCAAGCCAAGAGCATAAGCCCGCCCTTTTAACAAAAGCAGATACTCTCTAAATTTCCCATTAATGCCTAATTGCTCATCTGTCTCATCTGAATTCAAAAGGTTATCCAGACACTTAAATGCTTTAGTGCGAAGTTTCTCATTTACTTTTTCATTGAAACAATTGTCAAAAATATATTTATAAGCATCTGCAGATAATTTTATCTTTGTTTCATTGATAACTCCAAAATAATACTCTAATGCCATTGCATTATCTGCATTAATATTACCGCGACCATATCTATACAACTCTGCTAATTTAAGGTAACAACCTTTATACCCCAAAATAATTAGAGCCTTATATGCCACTAATAAAGACTCTTCCTGATTTGGAAAAGGCCACTCACCATCTTCTATTGCCTTGGCCATATAGAAAAGTGCTCGCTCATATTTCATTTCAATTAATTCTTGTAACACATGGATAGCATCTTCGGCATTTTCATTTGTTTTTATACAATGTTTGACATACTTAAGCTTACTTTCAGGATTGCCGCCATCAGCCTGAATCTTCAAAAGAAGCGTTTTACCAACTAACCCCTGCTTTACATATTCAGCTAAATCATCCTCTGCCACAAGATAGCAAATCTCTAAAGAATTATACATACTCAATAATTCTTCTAACTCATCTTGATCAAGATATTCTACCAGCTCATCATATGCTTGACCTTTCAAAGGATTAATACTTAAAACATCAAGTAAAGCAGCTTTAGTTTTCTCCTTAGGTATTCTTCCATTGATAACGTTATTAAAAATAGCTTCACTCTTTTTCATTTCCTGATCTGCTGCAATACTCAATTGATAAACATCGTTAATCATAATCCGCCAGATATTATTTACCAAGATATTTACAGCATTAAGCAAAATATCCCTACACTGCGGTAATTCGTACAGCTCCTTTAATTTTTTAGATGCTTCGTAATTAGACATAGCGTTGCCGATAGAATTAAACACGCTGTGTCCCAATCCCGTTGCCATATTCAGAGCACCAGCTTTCAAACTGCCGGAAATAGCACCACCTAAACCAAACCCGCCACCTACAAAGCGTCCTCGGTTTTCTTTTCTTTGCTCACGATATTCATGTTCATCTTCATTTTGTTGAATTATATTTTTATAGGCTCCAAATAAATCTTCAAGCTCATTAAACATAGGATTGAAAATAAATTCTTGCCTTCCATCTTCCAGAAAAAAGTTTTCATCAATATCATAATAGCCATCATTAACACAAATATCAAGCGCATCTTTAATGGCATTCCCACTAATATTACCACTGACATCAGAGAAATTCTCCATAAAATTTTCTATGGAACCAGCTTTATCATAAGCAGCTAAAATTCTCGCCATATATTTACTTTTAACAGCAATACGTTTTTTGGTTAATTCAGCGATTTTTTCTACATCATCACTAACAACAATTTGCTTATTACCAAAATTAAAGTTCAACATACTTTATCACCCAATCATATAAATAAAATTTTTAGCAGGACTGCAAAACGCAGCCCTGCCTGTTACCTTATAACTGTAAATAATCAATCAATACCAAGCCAGCGTTGTACCAGGCTGCTGCAGCACCTGACGTACCCATAGGATGCCATGAACCATCATTAGCCCTATATTGAACAGCAACGCCTTTACCAGTAAGTAACCCTACAATATTTTGTTCTCTATCCTGCTGTCCATTGCCACCTACTATAACCATGTCGTATTGCACAATTGTTTGACCATTATTGCGCGACATAATTTTTGCACTGCGACAATCAACATAACGATGAACTCCCTGATTTTGATATACTTCTGGAATATGCTTATCACCATTCAAAAATCCTTGCGGATGATATAAGTTGTATTTGGGTTCATTAGCTGATGAATTACTACTATTGATAGCTTTATTATTGTTGCTTACAGCTCCATTCGTATCGCTATTATTTTGCATCTTAACCGTCTCAGCATTTACCTTTTCTGAACTTTCATCACCAGATAACTTTAAATAATCTTCACTGTAAATATATTTTTTATCTTGGAAGCCAGATACAGTTGACATAAAATATTCATAAAAGGCATTCATTGCTTCTTTAATATCGCCTTTGAATATATTATCGCCTTTTATATTCCATACTTTAGCCTTACCTTCTGCTATACCATCATCTAACTCCAGTTCCATAATTTTATAACCTTCACCTGCAGTTTGGTCCTGAGTATAGCAAACAAAATCACCATCCGGAACACCATCATCAAATTCACCGCTCATTACGAGCCAACGACCATTAGCTAATTGCGTTTCTAGAGGAGTATCACCTAAGGCCTTGAGCTTGGCTTCCAGTTTGCTCTTTTCAGCCATATATTCCTTATCTATATCATACACAAATGGCTCTTTAGCATTTTTTAACCATCTTTCACACTCAGCTATATCTTGTTTTAAATACCATGCCTCAATAGCCTTCGGATCAGTCCCCCTAGCTATAAAGCTATAGTAAAGATTGCCTTTGCCATTAGGTAAACCATTTTTGAAATTACCTTCATAAGCAATACTATTGTTTATCATCAAACGTAAAGCCTTTAATCTCCCCGCAGGAACAAACTCAGATCTTTTCTGATAGCCAAAGAGATGTGGAACTTCTGGAATATTAACCTTACCAATAGCAGTATTTGCTTCGACATGCTTTTTCTTTTTTTCTGCTGCTTGTTGATTAGCATCACCTAAAACCTCCATTACTCTCGAAGGTGCTCTATCCATTATATACGCATATACGGAGTTTTTAATTTTAGAATAAAAAATTCCATAATCTGCGTATAGGAAACCATAACCATCATAGCGCCCATCTTTAAAATTACCACCATAAACCTTGCATAAAACCGTTTCACCTTCAAAGGTCATATAAAGCATGCCTACACCATGCGGCTTTCCATCTTTTATTTCACCTAAATAGCGATATCTAGCTGCATCCGGATTTGAATCATCTCTATCAGCAATATTCCATGTAACCTTCTTATAAAAAAGAGAGCTTTCTGGACGTACAATCTGCATTTTAAATTGCTTAGTCCCAACTTTTTCCAAAAACTCCTGATATTCTTTAGTAAAATTATTAGCTTCCTTACAATACTCATTAACGAAATATCTCTGGTAAAATTCTGATGTAACCGGTCTTTCCGCATATTTCGCAAAAGGATTACTTTTAATGGAATCATTGCTTGATCCGCATCCTACAATTAAGGTTGTTACAATAACAGTAATAATAAAGCATATTATTCTCTTCACTTGATACACCTCATTTTTAAAATTTTCACTTATACTGACTTAATTAACAAGTTATTCTTCACTTTCCACCCCTTCCATTAATTGACTCATAGTAACATCCAATACCCCTGCAATTTTCATCAAAGTTGAAAGTGATACATTTTTAGAATAACCGCCATTTTCGATTCTTGATAAATATTGCGGTGTAATACCAACCTCATCAGCAAGTTTCTCCTGTGTCATGCTCTTCAATTTCCTGTAAAAAACAATCTTAGCACCTATTTTCTTATATCTCAAAGCAAACATTTAGCTATCACTCCTCTTACTACTATATTATCGCATATTTTCAATTTTACATCTTTGCACAATTATTTCATAACTTTACATATAATTTAATTTTTGTATTTTGTTTTTTGGGGAATTGACAATATGCTTACTTAATTTTTATTTCCGCTGCTTCTCACTCTTTCTCCTGCATAAGCCGCACAGGATCAACACCCAACGCCTGGGCCAGCAAAAATATAGACTCCATATTAAAGGGACCCTTGCCACATTCAATATCAGAAACACGCGCCCTTGACATTTTTGCTTTCTCCGCCAGTTCGCTCTGTGTCAGACTCAATGCTCTGCGATAATACATAATATTCAAGCCAATAGTTTTATATTTTTCTTCAAACAAAAAGTACCACTCCTTATCTCTCACCTTATATTATGCACTAAAAAGGTAGCTCGTGCGGTGCTTTAAATTTTATATATGTGGAATATATTTGACATAAATTTTGCAAGCTTCCTTAACCACCGCCTGCTTTTAGTATAAGGTAAAATAAGAAACAATAATACCATGATAAAATTTCTTTTTTATGATATTATAATGACGAAAAAGCAGATGCCGACAAAACGTCAACATCTGCTAGCAAAGTAAGCTTTTATATTTTTGCGAGGTGATATCCATGACAACTATGCAGCGCGCCTTTCCGGCGCCAGTGATTCCCAAATTCTTCACTAATAATGTCTGCGGTAATTATCAAATTCGCCGCTTTTTTAACGGTCAGGACGACTTTATCTGCGCCCAAGGCCCCTTTCATACGCAAACTATCGCTTCACAAAGTGAGGAAGGTGCGGCAGCTTCTTCCCTGACTATAGCCTTCGCCAATATTGACGAAAACGATAAAAAGCAGGTGCTTGCCTTCTGCAATGCCTACGGCCTGCCCTATTCTTCGCAGCGCTGCCTTGAGAAACGTGCACACCTTGACGACGAAAATCACTCTATGCTCATCAACGATTTCAGCTTTATCGACGACACCCTGTATCTGGGAGATATACTTGCAGAAAAAGACTATGCTGCCAATGACGCCGAGGTTACCTTGAATTACACACTGTTCGAAGTAGACGAAATGGACATTATGAGCCTGCGCCTTTTTGCCCGCTGCGTCAAAATCGTCCGCAGCCTGCTTATTGTCCAAAGCTATCTCTTCCGACACGAAGGGACACAGGCAGGCGTTATCTATGCACTTGCCTACCTGCTGCATTACAGCGCACGTGGCATTCACTACCTGCTGCCGCGCATCAAAACACCTACGCTCAAGGCAGCAGAATACTTTGCTACGCGTAAGCGCATTTCGCACACACAGCTGCTCAAGAGTATCCGTAAAGCAGATGCAGACTACGCCTGTCAGCTGCAAAACTTTCTCGCAGTCGTAGACAAGCATATGCTGCACACACTTGCTGATTATGACAAGGACCTGCTGACGAAGAAACAGCTTACTGCTATAATTCTCGCTGAAGATATTCCAAGCATAAGCCTTGACCACACTTTTGCCAGACGCGTCCTGCTCGATATCATCAACGATAATATCTATACCGCCAGACCGCAAATGGACCTGGCGCAAGAAAAATTTACCAGCCTTTGGCAATGCAGCTATCTTATGCAGGCAATTTATCTTGATTTGTATCAGCTGCTGCTCAATCCGGGCGAATACCACCGCTGCGCCAATCCTGAATGCAACAATTATTTTCTCATCAGCGGACGCCGCGCAGACAAACGCTACTGCTGCAATCGCTGTGCTTCGAAAATGGGTAAGCAAGGCAAAACATACAGACCGCATAAAGAGAAATGAAAAACAATTTCAAGAATTATATTCAGGCAGCAAAAAAGCTCTCAGATTTCTCTGAGAGCCGATTGCCATAGTTGGCGGAGTGGTTTGGGGTGGCAAACCCTGTGCGGGGTAAACCGCTGTAACATTTCGCTATCCAATAATAACTTGATAGAATCCTGGTTATATCTTGATTGAATTTCTATTTTCTATCAAGCCCAGAAAACCCATAACCAAGCGCTTTTTCAGCAATTCTTAATGAAAGCTTGTTAGAATTCAACTCATTTCTTATCGGTTTTTTTTACCTTTCCAACAAGAATCCAATTCGAAATTTGCTGATTTGGAGAGTCTTTTGTAATATGACCTTTTTGTCTCAATGACGTTAACAGTGTAGAAATTTTGCTGTTCTTTTTTTTATCATCGAACACATCAGGTAGTTTATCCCACAGAAGTTCTCTAATATCCTTTTTCTTTGCTTTACCATACTTTCTAATGTATTCGATAATCAAATCTTTGTAATATTTATCATTAAAGCCCTTGTTCTTGATATACTTAGCTTCCTCCTGTATAGTTTGTGCAACTTCTTATTGCAATTTAGCTCAACCAAAATATCAATAATTGCTGACTCAGCAGAACCTTCACAGATACAAACTTTATATTTTGCTAGTTTCATCTAACTGCCTCCTTTACTTTAGCGAAGCAGCTAAATTTTTCTTTAAGCGCAGATAAGCTTCATAGGCAGGAGTAGTGCCCTCAAGAAAGCCGCTCTGATAAGCATCACTTTTCTTTATATCATTACGCTTTAAAATATAGCTTAGATTTTCAGCAGTAATACCATTGCGGTTTCTTACAATATAGATGGCATCATTTCTATCATATTCGTCTAGCAATTCCGAGTAATGCGTTGTAAAAATCAACGTACTACCACTTTTGTTTAAACTGCTATCCATAAAGAAGCGCATCAATGTGACAACTATCTCTTTGTTAAAATGATTTTCAAGCTCATCAATCAAAAGATAGCCTCCTGATGTCAAGACCTCTTTGACCATAGAAAAGGTAATAATGCCCTTTATTGTACCAGAAGACAGATACTGCTCAAGTTCTACCGCGTTATTTAAAATAAGCTCTTCCTCTCTCTTAAACTTCAAATGAATTAACGCCTTATCTTCAATTTTTTCAAAGCATAACTTTTCAATAGTAGGATCAAGGAACGTAATGACTTCTAACGGAATATCGTCAGTAAACGGAAGAACATTAATGTTGGTATATGAAAGCAGGCTAAACACATCTATCCTATCATTTGTTTTTTTATTATGAGCTATGATAAAACTTACGTCATCGGGCAGATAAGCCTCATCTGTATTTCTGGCTGCTATTGGACGCAGGCCAGAAAAATCAGTAAGGTATTTTTTAGATTTAACGCTGCTGACAGGCTTTTCCCAAAGCTTTTCTTCAACTATAGAATACACATATCCCCCTGCTTTAGCTTTTTTAGATTTAACAACAGTTTCCAGACAACAAATATTACGCTTGTTATCAAAAAAGCAAATTTTAAACGACGCATTCTCGCAACCGCCAAGAATATTCCTCGACTCAACATGATTGATAGGTTCATTACGCAAAATATTTAAAGCTAAATTAATTACCTTCAATACAGAAGTTTTGCCAGAAGCATTAATACCAATAAACGCACAAGCTGTATGCAGGTAATAATTAGGCTCTATCTTATAGAGTTTTTCTTTGTCATCTTCACTAACTCGTTGTTGAGTATAAAATAAAAGATCTAACTCCTGTTTAAATAAAGGCAAACCATTCACAGTTATCCGCAGTATTTTCATTGTATCATCTCCAACTAAAAACGGTTTTTACGTTTTTATTTTCTACTGATTTTATTATATAACGTCTTTCGAAAATTATCAACGGATTTTACGTTTTTATTTTTTATCATGTTTTTTCTAGCAAAACAAAAAAGCTCTCGGATTTCTCCGAGAGCCGATTGCCATAGTTGGCGGAGTGGTTTGGGGTGGCAAACCCTGTGCGGGGTAAACCGCTGTAACATTTCGCAAGAACAAATTCAAGAAATAAAAAAACTCTCAAGCTTACACTTGAGAGCAATTTTTTAGTGGCGGAGTGGGTGGGATTCGAACCCACGCACGGGGTAAACCGTCTAACGATTTAGCAAACCGTCCTCTTCAGCCAGCTTGAGTACCACTCCATTAGACTACTTGTTTATTATAACAGATTCTTATCTAAATTGCAAGACCCTATTATAATTTTTTAATGGCGGAAAGGGTGGGATTCGAACCCACGGAAGGCTTGCACCTTCGCTAGTTTTCAAGACTAGAGCCTTCAACCACTCGGCCACCTTTCCATCAGAATTTTATTATACTTTAAAAACACGCTTACGTCAAGTACTTCTAATGCACCAAGCAATAAAGTCTTATTGCAACGCTTTATCCGTTACTGCAAGCAAACGAGCTTCCAACGCTTCGGCATCTGCCAAAAGCTGTTTCAGGTCTGCTGCAGCCTGCGCGTTCCACACCTCATCCTTGGTCAGTCTCAGGTTAATGCGCACGTTGTACTCCGCACAGCGCAGCGCCGCACGCGCCAGCAAACCGCTGCAGGCACCATCCGTAATCACGCTTGGGTTTCCTGATACTACCAACCTGTCTGCCAGCTTCAGTACAGCAAAGGAGCTGCGGGCAATGTTCAGCGGCACAGTCGCTGCCTGCTTCGCAGCAGCGCGGATAGCCGCTGTACGTGCTGCCTTTTCTTCATCAGTAGCCTTAGGCAGCTTATAACAACTCATAAAGCTGTTGAATACGGCCGCATCCTCATCTACAAGCGTCAAAAGACGTACGCGTTCTGCTTCCGCTTGCTCCAGCAGCTCTTTGACCTCCGGCTCGCGGTCGGCAAACTTTTCTTTGCCAATAGTCAGATTAGCAACCATAGAAGCAAGCGCCGCCGCCAAAGCTCCGGCCATCGCAGCGCCGCCGCCGCCACCAGGGGCAGGTGCAGCGCTTGCAAGCTCAGTTAAAAATTCGTTACAGCTTAAATCGCCAAGCTTATTCATTAATCCATTTCCTCATTTTTCTTCAGCCATCTGCGCACCTGCACTACAGCTGCATACGCGTCAAGCGGCTCAGGCGGTACCAAAAGACCTAACGGCACCAGCCTGCGCCAGCCCTTCGGAGGGTTCTCCTGCCAATACAGACTGCGGGCCTCCTCCGTACTGTATGCTTCACCGACAAGCTCCGGTACCAAATCCGGATAAAGCTCACGCAAAACTGCGCCTATAGCCTTATTATTTGTGCCGTTGCCCATAATAATTCCCTGCAGCTTAACTGAACCGACAAACTGTCGCAGCTCTGCAGCCAGATTATCCGTCATCGCAATATGCAGGCTCAGGATTTTGCCATCAGCGGCAACTAATGCCAATCCTGTTTTGCTGCGCCCTGGATCTACGCCAAGATAATTACTCATTGACCGGAACCACCTCCAGCCTTACCCTTACAGGTCCGGCTGTCGTAATATCGCCTTTAGCATAAGCACGCAGAATAAAGCTGCCTCTGGTGCGACGCATCGAATTTGCTGCTTCAATCATAGTAGCAGCATCCATACTGCCAACCTTACCCGTCATCGGATCAGGCAGCACACCGGCCTTTACCGCATTATGGTTAATCTGCGTCAAGAATTCCATAAGCACGCTTTCATAGCTCGGGCCGTTATTACCAAGATTATACTGCTCACTGAAAATCAAAGTTCCGTCAGGATAAATGAACTGATTATCTACCATTTCAATATCGCATACTGCCAGCTCGCCAACTATGATATTGGCAACGGCACGGATACGGAACAGCATATTACCCTTGCTTTTATCCAGCCTTGCTACAGCATTATCGACAACATTTTTGCCAATCCAGATAGCCTGCAGAGGCTTTTGTTCATCGTGGATAACACCCAAGCGCTGCAATGCTGCTTCATTTGCATTTTGCAGCAGCCAGTTCATCTGAATCATATTTTCTTTATGCTTCAGACCGCCACGCATAACACCGGCAAAAACAACCTCACCGGCGCGGTAATAAACCTGGCCTTCACGCATATTGATGATACCCTTACGCAGAGCCTCGGTAGTTTTTTCCAGCTCGTCAATTTCATTCGTCAGCTGCAGCTTGGAATGTGTAAGCGAATTTACCTCATTCTGTGCCTGGCTGTACATGTCATTAACCTGGGCCAGCTTGATTTCCATTGCATCATTTTCGGCAACTGCTTCCTGAATTTTAGCATCAAGCTCACTGATTTTTTTGTTCTGCTCGTTAACCTTGCCTTTAGCCTGTTCAAGTGCAGCAGTTGTATCTGCCTTTTCTTGGTTTAAAAGCTTAAGCTCCTGCTGAATTTTTTCCATGCCGAACAAAGCTGTGCGCGCACTCTGTGATGCTATTGCCATAACACTGATAGTCAGAACAGCAATAATAGTACCGCCGAGTACCGTAAGTAATATGGACGTATGCTTTGGACGCAAGCCAAATACCGACATTCTTTTTTTGCCTATTTTACTGCCCATTTTATCGGCCAGATAGGCAATCAGGCCTCCTACAATGGCCATAATGATAATTAATCTTATACCTACCAAGTACTCACCTCCATGACTTACTCATCCAAGTCTTTTAGGCATTTTTCTTTTTCATCAGATAAACGCCGACACCCAAGCAAAGAATGTTAGGCAATGCGCAGGCCAGCAGCGGCGGCATTGCACCACCCTTGCCCAAACCGGTGGTGAAGGTCATTATTGCATAATAAATAAATATTACGATGATACTGATGCCCAGACCGATAGAAGAGCTGGTACGCTGCTTCTGAGTGCCCAGACAAGCACCAATCATTGCAAAGAAGAAGCTTGCCAGCGGAATATTGATTCTCATAAAGATTTCGCACCACTGACGTGCTGCCGAGGTATGCTGTTCTTCCAGCATGCTGATATATTCGCGTAATTCGCGGATAGTCATTTCCTCAGGCTCCTTTTGCTCCCAGGAAATCTGCTTCGGCGAGAAATTCAAAGGAATAATCTGCTCCTTGAATTTGGCACTGCTTTGTACGCCGTCCTTATCGTCCAGCGCAAAAACATTGCCGTCTACGATACGCCAGCTGCCGTTTTCCCAATAGCCTTCCTTGGCGGTCTGAATACGGGCAATTTTGCCTTTATTAAACTCTTCGATAGTGATATCGGTCATCTTGCCAAGCTTTTCATCAAACTTATTAGCATAGGTAACACGTTGGGTATCACCGCTGATAGTTTTGATGATAATATGATTCTGAGTTGTGGGGCGCGTATTGTGACGGATTTCCTCATTCAGAATTATTGACGCCTTCGCTTTGGAGGTAGGCACTACCTTTTCTGCCCACACCATGGAAAACATGCTGACAAAGAAGCCAACAACCAGCACCGGCGCAACAATACGGTAGTAGCTGACACCGCCGGCCTTCATTGCCGTAATCTCACTTGAACCGGAAAGCTTGCCAAAAGCCATCAGCGCTGCCAGCAGCATAGACATCGGGAAGGTATAGTTGATAACCTCTGGCAGATTATACATAAACAAACGGGCTACAGTCTCCAGCGGAGCACCGTATTTAGTCATGTATTGCGTAATTTTAAACAGCATCGTGCTGGCAATAAAAATACTGGAGAAAGCAGCGATGCCGAAAACGAAGGGGTATAACAGCTCCTTCAGTACATAACGGTCTAATAATCGTAAGCGCACTTTTCTTCCTCCTGTTACATGCTAAAGTTATCGCCAAGGTAATATTTACGGGCAACGGGGTCATTGGCAATTGTTTCGCTGTCACCATGCAGCAAAATATGACCTTCAGCCAAAATATAGGCCTTATCAACAATGCTCAGTGTTTCACGGACGTTATGGTCTGTAATCAGCACACCGATGCCACGCTGTGCCAAATGCGCAATCATGCCCTGGATATCCGCTACGGCAATGGGGTCAATGCCGGCAAACGGTTCATCCAGCAGAATGAAGGCCGGGTCGGTAGCCAGCGCACGGGCAATCTCTACGCGGCGGCGTTCACCGCCGGACAATGCCTTGCCCTCGCTCTTGCGCACATGGTTCAGACGGAACTCATCAAGCAAAGCGTTCATCTTTGCTTCTCTTTCCGAGGCATTCAGGTCAGTAGTTTCCAGAATCGCCATAATATTGTCTTCTACCGTCATTTTGCTGAAAATAGAAGCCTCCTGCGGCAGATAGCCGATACCTGCACGCGCTCTTTCGTACATAGGCATTGAGGAAATATCCTTGCCGTCGAGCATCACGGTACCTGCATCAGGCTTTTCAATACCGACAATCATATAGAAGGTTGTCGTCTTGCCGGCACCGTTAGGACCGAGAAGTCCTACTACGCTGCCCTGCTCTACGCTGATGCTTACTCCGTCAACAACGTGACGGGTATTATAAATTTTTACCAGATTATCTGTTGTTATAACCAAAACTTTGCCCTCCGCTTCTTAGGCTAAAGCTTTATCATCTGCGCCCTGTTTTTCTTTACCGGGCAGCGCAGGCTGCTTTTCCGGAATATAGATAATATCTACATTACCGTCGGCAATAGCCACGTTGGTATTGGTAAGACGCAGTTTATCGCCGGCAACGCTGTTGCCGTTCTGAGTTGCTTTGGCATTGCCGATAAGCTCTACATAACCGCTGTTATCGGTTTTGTAGACTGCACTGTCAGCAGAAGCTGTCAGGCTGCGGGCATCACTGCGGATATCAACACCACCGTATGCATTGGCAACTCCCTGTGCCATATTATAATCAATCTTTGCCGCATTCAGCACACTGCCGTCGCTGTCGGTAAGACGTGCCCAGCCGCCGATTGTTTCGGCAAATTCGCGCGCCTTGTAATAATCAACTCTGTCAGAGCTCAGGCTTTTGCCGCCCTTGGTAATCATGGCACCGCCTACAGCAGACAAATCATTTTCATTATGCACTATAAACTCATTGCACACAATATGTGCATCATCACGGTCGGCAATAACATTGCCGGTTAAAACACCGCTCTTGCTTTTGCTATTGAATTTGGCATAATCGGCAGTAGCTCTGCCGCCATCCTGCATCAGTACAACATTTCCTTTTGCTACAGCTTCGCCGCTGCCCAGGTCATACTCCAGCTCATCAGCCTGAACGCTGAAATTGCCGGGAGCCGCAAAAGCAGTTGCTGTTATGCCTGCTGCCAGCACGGCTGCAGCCATTGTCAGCAGTAATCTATTTTTGTAAGCCATCTTATTCGCCGCCTTTCTCCACTTTAGCATTACCCTTAAGCTTAATATGCTTAAAAGCACTGGTAGTTACAGCACTATCCGCAGTTGCGGTATAGGCATCCTTATGCATTTTAAAATGTCCTGTTGCCGTAATAAGCTCTTTTTCCTGATTCCAGCTTATTTTATCGGCATAAAGCTCACCGCCGGTATTCAGTACAGCCTTAATATTACCCTCCAGGAAAAAGTCATTGCTCTTCATGCCGGCACTGCCTTTATCGGCAGAAATATCGATAAAGCTGCCGTCCGCACGATAAACTTTGCCTTTGATGCCCTTCAGATAGGCTGTGTTTTTAGCCTTATCGTTGACAACCTCTTCTACTGTAAACTCCCACAGCTTTTTGCCATCCTTTTCCCTTTTAACAATACTGTTTTTTAAGGAAGCATTAATCTGCGCTGTAACACCATCACCCGGTTTTACAGTTATAGGTTTATCGCCGCTCAGCATCAGCCAGGCAATAATTGCACCGGCAATTACAATGCCTGCCAATACTGACAGAATTACTTTCTTATTTTTCATCTGGCTGCTTTTCCTCCTCCGGTGGGGTGTATGGTGTATTCCAGCGATGCTGGAACCACAACCAGTTATCAGGATATTCCTTGATTATTTTTTCAACTTCCTGAGTCATTTTCAGGGTAACATTATAATCATCCAGCTTTTGGTCGCCGGTGAATTCATAATGGATAGGGTCGCGTACAATCGCTTTATGGCCATAGCCGTCAGGCTTACGTACTATAAAAATCGGCACAATAGGTGCTTTGAATTTACGGGAAAAATATGCCGGTCCGTTAGGCGTTGATGCCATCTTGCCCAAAAAAGGAACGAAGATGCCGTCATAGCCGCCGTCCTGGTCAGCTATCAGGCCCAGCATACGGCCCTTCTTCATAGCACGCGCACAGCCAAGGATTTCACTTGTACCACGCGAAAAAATTTCCTGGCCTACGCCCTTGCGCAGCTCATTCATAAAATCGCTGTAAACACGGTTAGGCTGCGGTTTTTCTACCGCACTCAGCGGGAAGCCGTTCAGCGCCAGTGCAGCGCCCAGCCATTCCCAGTTATCCATATGGCAGGCCAGCATAACAACGCCATGCTTCTCCTTAAGCGCATCCCACAGAACCTCCGGACGGTCAAAGGTTACCAGACCGCGGATATTGTCCTTGTTCAACGCCGGCATATACATAATTTCCATAAAGGTTATGCCAAGCTTCACAAACAGCGATTTGATTGTAGCCTCGGCCTGCTCCTGACTATAGCCTAAGCGCTCGCGGATAGTTTCCTCTGCACGCACACGCTGCTTTTTGGCAATTTTATGATAGAGGTGGCCCATACCCTTACCGATAAACACAACTGCCTTATAGGGCAGCCAGGAAATAACGGTACTCATAGTTTTTAATAAATAATAAAGCCACATTATTGTCTATCTCCTTGTCCAGCTTGCTCATATGAAGCAACAATTTTTTCCCATTTGTCCTGAGCAGCTAAAATATACTCTATTGCCTCGCGGACAGCACCTCTGCCGCCAGGATTATCCAAACCGATATCAGCCGCATCATACACATCTTCTGCAGCATCATCGGGAGCAAATGTCAGACCACTCTCGGCAAAGGCCGGCAAATCATTGAGGTCATCACCTACATAAGCAACCTCTTCTACCGACAGTCCGCGCAGCCTTCTCAAGGAACGCAGCGCTTCACGCTTATCCTTAGCGCCTTCGATAATGGTTGTTATGCCCAGCTCCTCAGCTCTGCGGTGGATAATCTCGCTTTTGCGTCCGGTAATAATTGCTACATCAAGACCATTGCGCAAAGCACAGCTGATGCCCATGCCATCCTTTGCGTTAAAGCCCTTAAAGCATTCTCCGTCTGCCGCAATATAGATAGTTCCGTCGGTCAGTACGCCGTCAACATCCAAAGCCAGCAGTCTGATTGCTTTAGCTGCTTCTATAAATTCGTCATCTTCATCCTGTGTATCGTCGAACCAGCTGATCATTATACCACTCCTTGCCTTACAAGGTCGGTCATATGCAGCAGGCCGATAACCTTATTGTCTTTGTCAATAACAGGCAATACTGTAATCGGTTTCGGCTTGTTGCTTTCCATAAGATGCAGAGCCTGTGCTGCCAGCTTGTCTTCGGTAATAGTTTTCGGAGACTTCGTCATCAGCTCGCAAACAGGACGCTGCAGGAAATCAACACCCTTGCTCAGACCGCGGCGGATATCACCGTCGGTAAGCACGCCCTGCATAACGCCGTCCGCATCAACAACGGATACAGCACCCAGACCTTTGTCGGTAATAACAAACAAAGCGTCCTGTACCTTGGTATCCGCCAGTACAGTCGGGTTCTCCTCGCCTTTATGCATAATGCTGCCTACGGTCAAAAGCAGTTTGCGGCCCAGGCTGCCGCCCGGATGGAAGATAGCAAACTGACTTGCGGTAAAGTTATGCTTTTTGAGCAGCGCCAAAGCCAGCGCATCACCATAGGCCAGCGCTGCGGTAGTGCTGCTTGTCGGAGCTAGGCCAAGCGGGCAGGCCTCCTTGCTGACACCTACATTAAGTACAACGTCGGCATTCTTGCCAAGTGTTGAATCAGGCTTGCCAACCATAGCGATAATCTTTGCCCCGATGCGGCGCAAGGACGGCAGGATATTCAAAACCTCACCGGTTTCACCGCTGTTGGAGAGAGCAATAACAACATCGCTTTCCGTAACCATGCCCAGGTCACCGTGAATACCCTCTGCAGGATGCAGATAAAAGGATGGTGTGCCGGTGCTGGCTAAGGTTGCAGCCATTTTGCGGCCAATCAGGCCGGATTTGCCCATACCGGTAATAACGGTACGGCCCTGGCAATCTAAAATCAATTTTACTGCTGCAGCGAAATTTTCATCTACACGTGGCACCAGCTCTAAAATCGCTTCTGCCTCCATGCGCAGAACATCCTGTGCATGCTTTAGCATTGCTTCCATATTCTCACCCTACCTTTAGCCACGTACAATCTTGTCGATTGCCAGCACGTCGGTCAATAATTTTTCCAGATTATCCAGCTTAACCATATTCGGGCCGTCGCTCAGTGCTTCTGCCGGATTATCATGCACCTCTAAGAACAGTGCATCAATGCCGACAGCCGCAGCAGCACGTGCCATATGCGGAACATATTGGCTCTGGCCGCCGCTGGAGGTACCTTGGCCGCCGGGAATCTGTACGCTGTGAGTAGCATCCATAACTACGGGATAACCAAGCTCACGCATAATAGCCAGACCGCGCATATCGGTTACCAATGTGTTGTAGCCGAAGCTTGCACCGCGCTCGGTAAGCATAATGTTATGATTGCCTGCTTCCTCAACCTTTTTGATAACATTTTTCATGTCCCAAGGTGCCAGGAACTGGCCTTTTTTTACATTAACAGTCTTGCCGGTTTTGGCAGCTGCATAAACCAAATCGGTCTGACGGCACAGGAAAGCCGGGATTTGCAGAATATCTACAACCTCGGCAGCCTTATCAGCCTGCCAGGACTCGTGGATATCGGTTACTACAGGAACGCCCAGATCCTTTTTAATCTGAGCCAAAAGCTTTAAGCCCTCTTCAATGCCGGGTCCGCGGAAAGAAGCATAAGAGGAACGGTTAGCCTTATCAAAGGAAGCCTTAAATACATAGGGAATGCCAAGCTTGTCGCAGATTGCTTTTGTACGCTGACCAATCATCAGGCTGCGCTCATAGCCTTCGAGCACGCAGGGACCTGCCATCAGCATCAGGGGATGGCCCTGACCTACTTCATAATTACCAACTTTAACGATTTGCATAAGTATCCTCCAGCTTATTTATTCATTTTAGCAAACAGCTCATTGACTGCTGCCAAATCCTCGGGGGTATCAACACCGATGCCCTGGAAATCGCTTTCCAGAACTTTAATCTTATAACCATTTTCCAGTGCACGCAGCTGCTCCAGGCTTTCCGCTCTTTCCAGCGGTGTCGGCTGCAGTGCTGCATATTTTAGCAGGAAGCTGCGGCGGTAAGCATAAATGCCTACATGCTTGTAAACCTTGTAGCCCTCCGGCTTATTGCGCGGATACGGCATCAGGCTGCGTGAGAAGTACAGTGCATAGCCGTTAAGGTCGGTTACAACCTTTACGGCAGCAGGATTGTTGTAATCCTCCTCGTTCATAGCAACCTTCAATGTTGTCATCTGCAGCTCGCTGTCACCGGTAAAGCATTCAGCCAGACGGTCAATAACCTCAGGCGGAATCATCGGCTCATCACCCTGTACGTTAACAATAACGTCAACATCAGGATAGTTCAGCGCTACTTCGGCCAAACGGTCGGTACCGCTCGGATGGTCGGGAGATGTCATCATTGCTTTGCCGCCGAAGCCGTCTACAGCCTTTTTGACAAGCTCATTATCGGTAGCTACAACTACCTCATCCGGCAGCTTAGCCTGGCAGGCACGCTCATAAACGTGCTGAATCATCGGCTTACCTGCAATAAGGGAAAGCGGTTTGCCCGGAAGACGGGTAGAAGCATAACGTGCGGGAATTACACATAAAACTTTCATTTTTTATCAAGCTCCTTTTTAATGGCATGATCAATATATTCTTTGAACTTATCCATGCCCTCGGTAATGCAGATATCCATATTCAGGATATACAAAGGAATTTCGCGGGCAGAATAAATAAATTCAGTCGGTATCTTAACAGCATCCTTCGCTGTAGTAACCATTGCTACAGCCTTTAGGCTGCTGGCACGCTCGTTGATGTACTGCATTTCCAGCATACCGTAATCGTGATGGTCGGGATAGCGTACAGCCTCCATGATATTCAAACCGATACTGGAGAGAGTCTGTTCGAAGGATGACGGGTTGCCGATTGCGGAAAAAACCATAACATCCTTGCCGCGCAGCTCTTCCAGATCCTTGATATTTTCGGAAATACCCTTGTACCAGTCGGCAATTTCCACAAAGTTTTTCGGATGGTGAATACTTTCTACCACTGGTGCCTTGTCATTATATTTGGCAATAGTATGACGCAGTTGAATACGGCTCAGCTTGCTGCTCTGGTCGGTTTTGGTCAGCAGGAACAAATCGCCGCGGCTCAGGTTTTCGAGCGGCTCACGCAGAGTACCGCGCGGCAGCACACAGCCGTTGCCGAACATATTCAGCGTATCTACCAAGACGACATCCAGGTCGCGCTCCAGCTGCCAGTGCTGATAGCCATCGTCCATAATGATAACCTCGGCATTCAGCTTTTCAACGGCATAACGGCCGGTAACGGCACGGTTTTTGCCGATGATTACCGGAATACCCGGCAAAGTCTTGGCCATCAGGTAAGCTTCGTCACCTGCTTCATAGGCAGTCATGAAAATCTTATTGCCGTCGGAAACTACGCCCAGCTCCTTGCCCCAGTGCGAACGGTAGCCGCGGTTCAGGATAACAACACGATAGCCCATAGACTTGACAATTGCCGCCATCTTCTGGGCAGTAGGAGTTTTACCTGTTCCGCCTACGGTAATATTACCGATAGAGATAACGCAGCAGCTCAGTTTTTCTCTGTGCAGCAGGCCGCAATTATACATAGACAGCTTGCAGCAGACACCGAACTCATATAAATAAGACATGCCACGCAAAACTGCCAGCAGCAGCCAGCCGAAGAACGGAGTTTCCGGACCATAGGCAACCTGCATAACATATTGGATAATCGCATCACCGTGACGCAGGCGTCCGCCGCCTTCATCCGTCAGGTTACGCGTATTAATCGGATAGCTTTTGTATTCACGGGCAGGCACAGCAGTTAAATCAAGCAGCTCCTTGAGATAATGGATACTGCGCACATCCGCGCCGCGGTTCTCTTTAATAACCTGCAAAGAAGCTGCACCCATCTGCGCACGACGCTCGTCATTGCCCAGAATATCCAGCATTTCCTTCGTCAGCTCATCATTATTGTTAACCATCTTGCAGGCCTTTACCTTGCTTAAGAGAGCATAGGAATCCTTAAAGTTCTGCATGCTGGGGCCGACGAGAATCGGTTTGGCATGAGCCGCAGGCTCCAGCACGTTGTGACCGCCGGTGTTGCTGAAGGAGCCGCCGACGAAGACAACATCGCCTACGGCATAAATACGTCCCAGCTCACCGATGGTATCGATAATCAGCAAAGGATATCCCTTGCGCTCGCCGCTTTCTTCAAGCATCTTGGAACGGAAGCCTGTTTCATAGCCGTAATGACTTGCCAGCTTGGCAATTTCCTCCGCTCTGGCAGTTTTACGCGGTGCGATAATCAGACGCGCATGCGGATATTTTTCACGGATGCACTTAAAGGATTCAAAGAGCACCTTTTCTTCACCTGGATGCGTAGAGCCGGCAACGATAATAGGATAATCCTCTTTCAAGCCCAGCTCAAAACGGTATTTCGCCAAATCCTCTGGCGTAACCTCCGCATAGGTCTGGTCAAATTTGGTATTGCCGGTAACAAAGATTTTGCTGCGGTCGGCACCGAGATGCGCAATATAATCGGCATCAATGCTGGACTGCATACAAAAGCGGGTTACGGTATTGAGCATATCATCCCAGATACCATAAAGGTATTTGTAATTTTTTACGGATTTTTCGGAGATACGGCCATTTACCATCATTACAGGTATATGGCGTTCACGGATAGCGCGCAGGAAATTAGGCCACAGCTCTGTTTCTACCGGCATAAAGACACCGGGATGAATACGCTTGACCAGAGATTCTGCGACAAACGGTAAATCCAGCGGGAAGTAGATAATAGCATCTGCTTCGGGAATAATCTGCTTGGCCATGTTATAACCGCCTACGGTAAAGGCAGATACCAATACCGGGCGCTCGGGCATTTCCTTGCGGATTTGTTTAACAAGCGGACTGGTGGCAACAATTTCGCCTACGGATGCACCATGAATCCATACGCAGTCCTTGCCGGCAACCTTGGCGATATCCTCTTCATCTACACAACCAAGGCTCTGCTTAAAGCGCAAGGCGAAGCCTTTTTCTGTAAACAGGCGGTAAGTGTAATAGGGGACAATAAAAATTACCAGCACTATTAAAATAAGAATATTGTAGAGTATATACATTTACTAACCTCTTTTCGCCTTACTTGGCTTCCTTGCTGCGATACTGAATCTTATACAGATGCGCGTACAGCCCGTCCATAGCCATCAGCTCATCATGGTTACCCTGCTCGATAAGCTGGCCCTTTTCCAAAACCATAATCTTATCAGCATTTTTAATCGTCGAAAGACGATGCGCAATAACAAAGGACGTTCTGCCTACCATCAGGCGGTCCAGAGCCTCCTGTACCACGCGCTCGCTTTCCGTATCGAGTGCAGAGGTTGCCTCGTCGAGAATCAGAATCTGCGGGTTCTTCAATATTGCCCGGGCAATAGAAATGCGCTGACGCTGACCACCGGAAATATTCATACCGCGGTCACCCAGCATTGTTTCATAGCCGTTAGGCAATTGCATAATAAAGTCATGGGCATTCGCAGCCTTCGCTGCAGCCTCTACCTCTTCACGTGTCGCATCAAGACGTCCGTAAAGAATGTTATCATAAACAGAACCGTTGAACAGCACTGTTTCCTGCGGTACAATACCAACCTGCTCACGCAGGGAATCCAGCGTAACCTTGCGGATATCCTGCCCATCAATCGTAATACTGCCGTTAGTCGCATCGTAGAAACGCGGCAACAGGCTGGCTACGGTAGACTTGCCAGCACCGGAAGGACCGACAAAGGCAATCATTTCGCCGGGCTTAACCTCGAAGGAAACATGGCTGAGCACTTCTTCGTTTTCGTTATAAGCAAAGCTTACATCATTGAAGCGTACATCGCCTTTTACCTTCGGCAGAGCCTTGGCATCAGGCGCATTTTTAATAGCCTCCGGCAAATCCAGAACATCAAATACACGCTGCGCTGCAGCCAATGCCTTCTGAATATTGCCGATAACACGGCTTAAACGTTTAATCGGGTTAGAAATATTAACAGCATAGGTCAGAAAGGCTACCAGAGAGCCTGCGGTAATGCTGCCGTTGATAACGCTGTTGCCGCCGTACCAGAGAATAATGGAAACGCCGACAGCTGCAACAAATTCAATCGTCGGGGTGAGTGTTGAAGAAAGCTGCGCATACTTCATGTTAGCGCGGAAGTTGTTCATGTTTTCCTTGTCGAAACGCTCTACCTCATAGCCCTCGCGCACGAAGGATTTGATAACACGCGGAGAGGAAGCAACCTCCTGCAGTACAGAGGTAATGTCAGCAGCAGCCTCCTGAATACGGCTACCGGATTTACGGATGCGCTTACCGAAGCTGTCAATGAAGAACAGTACAACCGGGAAGGTTGCAAAGGTTACAAGGAACAGCTTCCAGTCCAGATACAGCATCATAGCGATAGATACGATAAGAATAACGCTTTCGGTAAACATTTCCACAACGTTTTCTACCATTGCGGACTGCAACGCATTAACGTCGTTAGTAACATAACTCATAATGGTACCGGTTTTATGCTTATCGTAAAAGCTCATACTTAAACGCTGCAGCTTTTCAAAAACATCCCTGCGGATATCAATAATCACACGCTGACCGACATAGTTCATCAGGTAGCTTTGTCCGTAATAGGAAACACCGCGGATAATAAAAACAACCACAATGCTGATTACAATATAGTTCAGCATAGATGTATCCTTATCACGCAGAACCTGGTCTACCATGTCCTTGATAACCCAGGGCAGATAAGCAGTACAGCCGGAGGCAATGCCGGTGCAGATAAGCGCTGCCAGCGCACGCATCCAATAGGCTTTTACATATTTCAATGCTCGAAGGTATAAATTCATTTTCTCTCCTCAGTTATTTTTAAGATTAATTGAGCAACACGGTTTACCGCACCGGGTTCACCCAGTCTGTGCTTCATATATGCCAAATCGCTTTGCAGCTGTGCCTGACGCTCAGGCTGCAAAAGCTCTACTGCAGTTTTTGCTAATTTTTCCGGGGTGAAGTCCTCCTGCAGAAGCTCCGGCATAATCGTTTTGCCCGCAACAATATTCGGCAAGCCGATATTTGGGATGTTGATTACCAAACGCGCGATAAAAGCATTCAATGCGGAAGTACGATACACAATAACGCTCGGCAAGCCGCACAAAGCAGCCTCCAACGTTACCGTACCGCTGGTAGCCAGCGCCAAATCCGCTACACTGAACAAATCATAGTTATGGCCTTCGGTAATTTTCACCTCAATGCCATACGCCGCAATTTTTTCCTGCAGCATAGCAAGCGGAATGGTATTGGCGCACGGCATAACAAACTGTACATCCGGCAGCTGTTGCTTTAAAAGCTTAGCGCCTGCCAGCAGCGTCGGCAACATTTTTTCAATTTCCATAAGACGGCTGCCGGGCATCAGCAATATCAGCTTTTTGCCGGGCTGCTTGCCGGCCCAGGCTTCAGCCTCGGCCTTAGTCATCGCAGGATGCACAATATCCAGCAGCGGATGACCTACAAACTCTACGGGAGCACCTGCTTCCTTGTACACATCGTATTCAAAAGGAAAGATGCAGGCAACCTTATCCACTATCTTCGCAACCTTTTTGGCACGGCCCTTGTTCCAGGCCCATGCCGACGGAGCAATATATGATACAACGGGAATTCCTTTATCGTGAGCCAGCTTTGCCAGCTTCATATTAAAACCTGGGTAATCGACAACCACCAGACAGTCCGGCTTGCGTTCGTCCATAATGCGCGCAAAATCACTGCGCAGGCGGAATAAATCAGGCAGCTTGCGGATAACCTCCACAAAACCCATTACGCCGTGATCCTTGATGTCCCACAGTACTTCGCCGCCGGCATTGCGCAGAGCGTCGCCGCCCATACCAAAAACCTCGGCCTTGCTATCAAGTTTTTTTATAGCAGCAGTCACAGCAGCTGCATGGATATCGCCAGAGGCTTCTCCGGCAGATATTAATATTTTCGCCATGATGTCTCCTTGCATTAACCTATATATATTCAGTATATATTATAACACAAAAAGCGGCTGACATAAGCTATCAGCCGCTAAGAAATACGAAATTTTTCCGATATTTATTTTACCAGAATGGTAATATTATGCTCATCCGCCAACGCAATCACCTTTTCACACTCCGGAATGATAGTATTACCTGCTTCAATAATCGCTCCGGTAGCACCGGCGTGAATCATTGATTCAATCGTTGTCGTACCGAAACCGGGAATATCAAAGCGTTGGTCCTGCTTCGGCTTGGCAGCCTTGGCTACGATAACGCCGCCCTTGCCTAAAAAACCGCCGCGCAGAATGCAGGCATCGGTGCCTTCAATCGCTTCTACCGCCATAACGGCACGATTTTTTACAACAACGGTCTGACCGATATCCAGTCCGCCGATGGCTTTGGCCATCTCAAAGCCGAATTCCATATCCGCAAGCTCTGCCTCCGTAGGCTTACGCTTGGTCAGGACACCGGGCGGCGGCAGCAACGGTTTAATCAGCAAGGTCTGATCCATAACCTCAATACCTTCGTCCTCCAGCTCCTTGACAATCGCATTCATGATAGTATCATCCTTGCGGTCCGGAATGGTAGCCAAAATTTTTATCGCCCGCAGATCAGGAACAATCCTGCCTGCTTTGTACAAAACTTCCTTTGTTACCTTGCCGATCATGGTGACCTTGGTAACCTTATTTTTTTTCAGCGTAGAAATAATCTTGCCGATTTTGCCGATGTTGATATCGTAATAAACATCAACACTGCCGGGCAGCTCCTCGTCAATACCGGGAACAACACCTACAGCGACAACATGGTAACCCAGCTCTTTCGCTGAGCGTGCTACCTCTACCGGCAGATGTCCGACACCTGAAAGTACGCCCAGCACCTCCATAGCCTTAGCCTCTGCGTGTACGGATGATGCCGCGTTCTACATTACGCAAGAAACGCATCAGATGTTCCATGGGCTCGGAGCTTGTCAGCTCCTGCTCCATAGTGCTGATTGCTTCCTGCAGCGGCAGACCGCTGCGATAAAGAATGCGGAAAGCCTTTTTCAGCTCGCTGCGTTCTTCAACCGGCATACCTGCGCGGGAAAGACCTACGCTGTTCAGACCGGAAACAAAAGCAGGATCACCGGCGCAGATCATGAACGGAGGCACATCCTGGGTTACACGTGCCATACCGCCGATCATTACGTTACGGCCAATCTTGCAGAACTGGTGTACTGCAGACAAACCGCCGATAACAGCACGGTCCTCAACGATAACGTGACCTGCAAGTGTTGCAACGTTAGACATAATAACATTATTGCCCACGATGCAGTTATGTGCAACGTGAGTATATGCCATCATCAGGATGTTATTGCCGATACGGGTTTCGTTGCCTTCACCGCATGCACGGTGAACAGTGCAGCATTCACGGAAGCTGCCGCCGTCACCGATAATAGTATAGCTTTTTTCACCTACAAATTTTAAATCCTGCGGTACCGCACCAATAGAGCAGCCCGGGAAAAAGTGGCAATTCTTGCCGATTTTAGTATATGGATGGATAGTCACATGCGCACCAATCACGCAGCCGTCGCCAATCTCCGTATCTTCGTCGATGACAGCATAAGGACCTACGCTTACGTCCTTGCCGATTTTAGCAGACGGATGAATGATTGCAGTTTCATGGATACCACTAGTTGGCATAATAACCGAACTCATTATTTTCACTCCCCAAATAAGATATTAATCAAGCAATTAAATATAAATATAATACTATAATCACAGGTATCCACGATTTTTAACACTACAAAAATCACAGTTAAATGAATTTAGCATTAATTTTAGCTGTATTGCTCGCTTATTCTACCAATTACAGCTTTTTTGTATTTTGCTGATTAATTTTCTTTCGGGTCCATAATAGCAAAGGTGCAATCGCATTCGCAGGCAACCTTGCCGTCAACCTTACCCTCGCAATGAATGATACCCATGCTGCCGCGCATAATTTTAGTTACCTCAGCGGTGGTTACAACCTGATCACCGGGCACAACCTGCTTGCGGAAGCGTACATTGTCTATTTTAGCGAAAACAGCAATCTTGCCGCGGTTTTCTTCCGGATACAGCATAGCAACGCCGCCAACCTGAGCCATAGCCTCAATCAGCAGAACGCCGGGCATAATCGGTTCATTAGGGAAATGACCTAAGAACTGCATTTCATTAGCGGTAATATTTTTAATACCTACTGCGCGTTTCATAGGCTCAACTTCCAGAATGCGGTCAACCAAAAGCATCGGATAACGATGCGGCAGAATCTTTTTAATTTCGTTAATATCTAATACTGTCATTTATTACTCCCCCTTTGTTCTGTAAGCCTGAATTTGTTTAGCGATTTGCGAATTAAAGGCATGTCCTGTTTTTACGGCAATAACATGTGCTTTAATCGGTCCCAGCAGATACAAATCGCCAATGGCATCAAGAATCTTGTGTCTGATCAGTTCATCGTCAAAACGCGGCACAGAAAGAATTTTTTCATCATCAAAAACAACTACATTCTCTAACGAACCGCCAAGGCCCAGTCCCATCTTACGAAGCATTTCCAACTCGGAAGTAAAAGCAACTGTTCTGGCAGCCATAATATCCTTTTTAAAGCTCTCCTTATCGAGCAGGATATCGAAATACTGGGTTCCCAGCATCGGATGACTGTTGATGGATGTAAAAGAAATTCTGTAGCCGTCATAAGGTAAAATAACGATATAACGGTCATTGTCATAAACGGAAAATGCTTTATCAACGGCATATATATGACGTTCTG